>Ga0209254_10000619_pt1 | contig 29663 bp, 30 predicted proteins | sample FrelakmetDIP11DI_FD_187148 | JGI IMG/M metagenome (GOLD analysis project Ga0209254, IMG submission 187148) | Freshwater lake sediment microbial communities from the University of Notre Dame, USA, for methane emissions studies - DIP11 DI (SPAdes)... | ecosystem: Environmental > Aquatic >... | reverse complement strand
TGCATGCATTCCGCCTGGCCCTTGCTCTTCTCGGTCAGGTCCTTGTCGCCGTAGTCGATGAACCATTGATCGGGCACCTTCTTGATGACGACCTTGCCGCCACAGCGACAGACGACCTCCTCCGAGAGGTCGAAGAACACGTCCGCCTCGCCCGAGGAGATCATCATCTCCTTGATCTTCTCCTTCGCCACCTCCACTGGCATGCCTGAGAACTCACGGCAATTCGCGTTCATCCTGCCGGTGTGGAAGCCGGCTTTGTAGATCTCCTTCTTCGCCTCCACCAGGCGCGGGTCCCCGCTCTTGAGTATGCCCATCCTCTGCACTACCTCCATAGCGGGCATGGGACCCCAACCCTTGGTGTCGATTATGGCGATGGGCGCGATCGCTCGTACCTCCTCCGCATCCAGGCCATAGTCCGACATCGACCCCTCGTCCTCCTGGAGGTTCTTGAGAGCGACCCAGTCGTCCGGAGCATCGGACGGGACGCTCGTCACCAATCCCGTTCCCACATCGGGGTCGCAGAACCTCGCAGGGAGCACCATTATCTCGCGGTGTATGACGGGCGCGACGCACCTCTTGCCGATGAGGTCGAACCCCCTCACCTCTCCTATTACTTCCAGACCGTCCTTCTGATACCTTATCTTTTCAAATGCCTCTTTTGAGATTATCCAGACCTCATCCCCGAAGCGCACCTTCGCGTACACCACGTCGGGATTCACCCAGAAATTGGTCTGCCCGAAGACCGTCTCTGGCCTCAGGGTCGCCGCCACCAGGAAGATATCCCCGCATCGGAACTTGAGCAGCGTATACTCATTCGTCTCAGCGTTGCCTCCGCGCTGCAGGTCCGTCTCGGAGGCGTCGATGGCCACTGGACCGCAGTCCACGCATGCTGGCGCGTAGTAAGGCTTCTGGATGAGCAGCCCCCTCTCCTTGAGCTTGCGGAACTGCCATTGGATGAATCTGCCATAATCTGGATTGGTCGTGGAGGTGAAGCGCCTCCAGTCCGCGAGGAACCCGAAGCGCTTCCAGTAATCGTTGACATAGACCTGGTTGAAGAAGGCCACGACCTTGAGGGGATCCTTGAGGTCCTCGAGCTTGGACTCTGGACAACCGTTCGAGATAAGGTACTCGATGGTCTTCTCGTCCTTCTTGCTCACACGGTTGGCGAGACTTATGGCCCCATTCCCTGTGGCATGCGTTCCCACGGGGAAAAGGACGTTCTCGCCCAGCATCCTGCGGTATCGGGTTATCGCGTCCACGTACGAGAAGCCGCGCATGTGCCCGACATGGAGATAGCCGGTGACGCCTGGGTAGGCGAAAATCATCATGAACTTCGGCCGGGGATCGCGGTTGGACTCGTTGATCTTGGCTTCGTACCATCTCCCTTGCCACTTGGCCTCCATCTCTGCCCAGCCGCTGCCCATCAGAGCACCTTTCCCCGGTTATGACGCACTGCTCTAAATAGAGTTTCGGTGATATGGCATATTCGCATCGGATTGGCCAGTCTTTTCATGGTAAGCCAGCATATGCTGGCTATTGGTATGACAAAATGAGACTCATAGGATTAAATTTAAATACTGTCGTATGACATACATATGACAAAGTCCGCCAAATTGATGCTGGTGAGCTGAAGATGGATGGCGAAAGGATCACACTGCGATTGGAGACCGAGGACCTCGAACTCATCGACGAGTTCGTCGAGAAGAGGCCGGAGTTCTCGAACCGCTCCCATCTGGCACGTGTGGCCATTCGTGCGTACATCGAAGGGGCGAATGGTTCTCCGGCATCAGAGGAGCGGGGCGCTCGAGTGACCGTCGAGGTGCCAAGGGCTGTCCTCCACATACTGAGCACGATGGTGAAGGAAGGGTACTACAACTCGATCGGTGGGGCAATCGAGGAGACTATCCGCAAGGAGTTCGTCACCAAGGAGCATCTCGAGGACGCGAAGAGACGCGCTCTCGAGGCACGCAAGAGCACTCCCGAATATATACCTTAGATCGGTGGGCTATGGGGCTGGCCGGCCGCAAGGCTGACAGTAGGGATGGGGTGCACGGTTTCCGAGGAACCGGTAGGTCACCTGTCCGCGAAAAAAAGACCAGGAGACAGGGATGGCGATGGAACAAAGCGAGAGGGCTGAGCAGATCGTGGCGATGCTCAGCAAGGGCATTATCGAGCCCAAGATCACTGTTGTTGGCTGCGGGGGCGCGGGCAACAACATAGTGCAAAGTCTGTACAACGATAACCGGAGAAATGTGGAGACCGTGGCCGTAAACACGGACGAACATAAGCTCCAAGAGATCACGGTTCACAAGAAGATGCTCATAGGGAAGGACATCACCCAGGGCAAGGGCGCAGGGGGCTTTCCCGAAGTGGGCGAGTATTGCGCTGATTGCGCCCGCTCCTTCTTCAAGGAGACGCTCACCGGCAGCGACATCGTTATCATCGTCGCTGGTATGGGCGGAGGAACGGGGACTGGCGTGGCGCCCGTCGTCGCCCAGGTGTCCAAGGAGCTTGATGCGGTCACTTTCGCCATCGCCATATCTCCCTTCTCCTACGAGGGGGAGAGGGTGCAGAAGGCCAAGGAAGGCATCAGCAAGCTGCGCGAGGTTGTGAGCAACACCATCGTGCTCGACAACGATCGCCTATTAGAGGTAGCAGGGGATTTGCCAATATCCCAGTCGTTCGCGGTCATGGAGAAGAGCGTCGGCCGAATCATCGATTCGCTCTGCATCCAGATCACCGAATGCTTCATCTCGCAGATGACCCCGGAGGTCGAGGAGATGATGCACCGGGTCGAGGAGGAGCAGGATGTCTCCCCGTTGGCTGCGCCCGAGGCGGCCATGATTCAGGCTAGCTCCGGGGAGCTGGAAAAACCATCAGATGTCAATGGTACATTGATAATGCGCTGAAGCCCCTCCTGGTCGCTGGGCAGGTTCATTGGGCGAAGCCGCCAGTGCGGCTAAGCCCTGACATTTTTCTTCTTAATAAAGGGCAGAAACTCGCCGATCAACCGATCTGAAGGTGGAAAGATAGTGCGATGCGGAATAATAACGAAATGAGGAATGCCACCGCTATCCCAGGCATCTCCGCATCCTACTCATCCTACTACCTGTCCTTCAGGAGTAGAATGCACCGGGGCTAGGCCAAGTTAGGTACTTATCGGCCAAGGGCCATGCAGGGCCGTGCTGATCGGTCTGGTCATCAACCCGGTGGCGGGAATGGGCGGGTCCGTCGGGCTCAAGGGCACCGACGGGAAGGAGGTCTTCGAGGAGGCGAGAAGACGAGGGGCCAGGCCGCTGGCCGAGCAGCGCATGCGCGAGATGCTGGTGCACCTCCCCCGGATAGAGGGCCTCCGCTTCCTGACGGCGAGCGGCGGCATGGGAGAGGGCACCCTGATTTCGCTGACCCTCGCTCATGAGGTCGTGCACCGAGCTCCAGACGAGCCCACCTCCCAGGACACCAAGACCAGCTGCGAGGCCTTCATGAGGATGGAGGTGAGGCTGATCGCGTTCGCAGGTGGCGACGGCACAGCGCGGGACATCATGGATGTGGTGGGGGAGAGGGTGCCTGTGATCGGCGTGCCCTCAGGGGTGAAGATGCACTCGGCGGTCTTCGCCAACACCCCGAGGGACGCGGCCTCGATCGTGGCCAAGTACCTCACCTACGGCCTCCCGCTCCGGAAGTCGGAGGTCATGGACATCGATGAGGAGGCGTTCCGCGCCGGGCACCTCAGCGCGCGCCTGTACGGCTTTGTCCTGACGCCGTACGAGAGGAGCTTGGTTCAGCCCATCAAGGGAGATTACGAGGGGGCGGACGTGGAGGAGGAGAAGGGGAACATCGCCGCCTACGTGGTCGACGAGCTCAAGCCGGGAGTGCTCTACATCCTCGGCCCCGGGACGACGCTGGAGGCAGTGGCCGTTAGGCTTGGGGTAGAGAAGACGCTGCTGGGCGTGGATGCGGTCATGGACGGCGAGGTCCTGGTGAAGGACGCGTCCGAGAGCGACCTGCTTCGGCTTCTTGAAAGACACCCCTCAGCCAAAATCTTCGTCACTCCCATCGGGGCACAAGGCTTCATACTTGGAAGGGGGAACCAGCAGATATCGGCACGGGTGGTGAGGAAGGTCGGGATCGAGAACCTGGTGGTGCTCGCCGCTCCCACCAAGCTCAAGGAGACCCGCGTCCTCAGGGTGGACACCGGCGACGAGGACCTGGACCGAAGGCTGAAGGGGTTCAGGAACGTCGTGGTCGGATATCGATTGGGCTCGATGGTCCGGGTCGATTGATACGCCCCATCCTCAGCCCTCGAGGACCGCCCTCTTGCCCAGGGCGTAGGCCCTCTCGTTCACGTCCCTGGATTTGCTGGGCACGTTGGACATGAGGGTGGACCGCAACACCTCCTCTTGCAGGGGGAAGGAATCAAGCGCCGACACCGCCCCTATGAGGACGGAGTTGACCGTCACCCTGGCCCCGGCCTCCTCTGCCAGCTTGGTGGCGTCCAGGGAGACGACCTTCAGGTCCGCCTTGGCCATGGCGGAGAGCAGGGTCCCTACCTCGGGATAGCTCTCGTTCCCGCTCGTCACCGTCATGGGCACGATCCTGCTCACGTCGGTGACGACCAGCGTGCCCTGCTTGGCGTAGGGGAGGGCGCGATAGGTCTCTGACGGCTCGAAGCCGATTATCAGGTCCGCTCCCGCCTTGGGGATCAACGGGGACAGCACGCCCTCGCCGAAGCGCACGACGGCGCTGACGCTGCCTCCCCGCTGCGCCATGCCATGCACCTCCGACATCACGACCTGGTGCCCGGAGCGCATGGCCGTCTCCCCGATCACCCTGGAGGCCAGGAGCACGCCCTGCCCTCCCACGCCCACTATCAGCACATTGTAGTTCATTGGCTCACCCCGATGGCCTTCTTGGGACATACCTGGGCGCAGCAGCCGCAGCCGATGCACATCTCAGGTATGATGGTGACGTCCTCGCCATCCCAGGCCAGGGCTGGGCAGGTGAACTTGGTGAAGCAGGTCTTGCAGCGCACGCATTTCTGCTGGTCGATGGTGTAGAGCTTCCTGTCCAGCTTGGCCTTGCGCATGAGCGCCAGGGGACAGGCGCGCTGGGAGACGATTACCGAGAAGGCGTCCTTGTCCAACGCCTCCTTCAACGCCGCGGTCGTCGTGGCGATGTCATAGGGGTCGACGGTGCGCACGTTCTCCACCCCTAGTCCCTTGAGCATGCCCTCGATGCTCATCGGCGCCGTAGGCCGTATATGCGATCTTCCCGTACCTGGATGGGGCTGGTGCCCGGTCATGGCGGTGGTGCCGTTGTCCAGGACGACCAGGAGGTAGCGGTGGTCGTTGAACACCGCGTTCACTATGCCGGGGATGCCGGAATGGAAAAGGGTGGAGTCCCCGATGAAAGCCACCACCTTCTGCTTCGTGGCCTCGGAGAATCCCCCCGCGGCGCCGACGCTGGAGCCCATGCACAGCAGGAAGTCGGCCGCGCTCATGGGAGGGTTGAGGCCCAGGGTGTAGCAGCCGATGTCCGTGGAGAAGATCGCTTCCCTCCCTCCCAAGGCCTTCTTCACCGCGTAGAAGGTGGCCCGGTGAGGGCATCCTGCGCAAAGGACCGGGGGACGGTTGGGGAGGTCGATCGGCTCGACCTGGATTGGTCTGCCGCCCTCCTTGGTTCGGAGCGTGCCCTTGAGCGAGGTGACGGTCTCGGGCGAGTACTCGAAGGCCATGGGCAGATGGCCGGAGAGCTTCCCGATCACCTCGAGCTTGCAGCACTCCTCCTTGGCCAGTCGGATGACGTGCTCCTCCACCAGCGGCGTCAGCTCCTCGAAAACCGCCACCTTGTCGAAGGTGCGGATGAACTTCCTCATCCTCTGATCCGGCAGTGGATAGGTGAAGCCGAGCTTGAGGAACCTGGCATCCTCCACGAACTCCCTGGCATAGGTGTAGGCCACGCCGGAGGCGATGACGCCTAGGCTGCCGTCCCCCTCCTCGAAGTTGAAGGGCGATGCCTCGGACGCCTCCATGGCCAGCTTCATTCTCTCCAGCTGCTTGACCCGCCCTCTCCTCGCCACCGCAGGGACGGGGACGAAGCGCATGGGGTCCTTGTCGAAGTGGCCGTCGAGACTTACTTTCTTATGCTCGCCCAATGACACGATGCCCCGGGCGTGATTGACCCGCGTGGACGTCCGCAGGAGGACCGGCACCTCCAGCCCCTCGGAGATCTCGAACCCTGCCAGGGTCATGTCCTTGGCCTCGGACGGGGTGGCCGGCTCGAGCATGGGCATGTTCGCCAGACGAGCGAAGTAACGGCTGTCCTGCTCGTTCTGGCTGGAATGCATGGACGGGTCGTCCGCCGTCAGTATGACCATGCCCTTCCTCACTCCCACGTACCCCAGGGAGACGAACGGGTCGCTGGCGACGTTCAGGCCGACATGCTTGAAGAAGACGAAGGACCGGAGACCGGAGGCGGCCGCGGCCGCGCCCACCTCCAGCGCCACCTTCTCGTTGGTGGAGTACTCGAAGTACATCCCCGTCTCCTTGGACAGGATCTCAAGATTGGCCCCTATCTCCGATGACGGAGTGCCAGGGTAGGTGGCGGCCACTGCCACTCCCGCCTCCAGACAGGCGCGGGCGATGGCCTCGTTGGCCAGGAGGAGGGCCTTGCGCTCGGGCTCAGGCAGAAGCGCCCGCTCCTTGGCATTTCGCCTTCAAGACGGCGTACTCCTCGTCCACTTTTGTTTGGATATCGGCTATCATCGCGGGCGTCAGGTGCTTGAACCTACCTTGCGACATCAGATACTCCTCCACCGGCTTGGTCTTGACGTCCTTGCTCAGGGTGTAAGCGCCGTTCTCGTACTCAAAGAGCGGGAACACTCCCGCTTGAGTGGCCAACCTCGCCACCTCCACGGACTTCGCCGAGGGGATCTTCCAGCCAGGGGGGCAGGAGGACAGCGCATGGATGAACTTAGGCCCCCTGATGGACTTCGCTTTCTTAACTTTAGCGACAAGGTCTTCTGGATAGGCGATGGACACCGTGGCGCCGTAAGCTATCCCGTTGGCCACGAGCATGTCCATGATGCGCTTCTTGCCCACGTCCTTCCATTCCTGCCTCACCCCCCCGGGCGTGGTGTTCGTCCAGGCGTAGAGGGGGGTGCATCCGGAGCATTGTATGCCGGTGTTCATGTACGCCTCGTTATCGTACATGATGTAGAGGAAGTCCGTGCGCCGGTCGATGGCCCCGGAAAGGGACTGCAGACCGATGTCCACGGTCCCGCCGTCGCCGGCCCAGCCCACGACCGTGATATCATCCATGCCCTTGATGTCCAGGGCGGCGCGTATCCCCGAGCTCACGGCGCCCGTGCACTCGAACGCGTGATCGATGACCGGCACCTTCAGCGCCGCGCGCGGCCAGACGCCCTGCACCACCGACCAGCAGCAGGCGGGCGAGTTGATGATGGTCTTGGGGCCCAGGGCCTTGAGGCAGAACCTTGCCAGGAGCGTCGCCCCGCATCCCGCGCAACCGGAGTGGCCCTTGCTCAGATACTCGTCCTTGGGAATGGTGAACCTGGGCATCTCACCACCTCCAGCTTCCATCCTTGAGGGCGACCCATTCGACGTCCTTCTGCATCGAGCCGTTGCGCGCGATCATGAGCAGGTCGTCGTACATCTTCTCGAACTCCGCCTCGGTGACGTCCCTTCCTCCCAAGCCTCCGATGTAGCCCTTGACCCTGACGTCCGGCGCCAGGGGGAAGAGGGCGTTGCGCACCTCGCCGTAGATGGCGCCCCCCTGGCCATAGGTGTAGCTGCGGTCGAAGACCCCGATGGTCCTGACCACCTCGCCCAGGCGCAGCATCTCCTCGGTGGGGAAGGGCCGGAAGACGCGTAGCTTGGCCACACCCACCTTCCTGCCGCGCTCGCGCATGCGGTCCGCGGCCACCTTGGCCGTGCCGGCCGCGGACCCGGCTACGATCAGGGCCACGTCCGCGTCCTCGCAGCGATAGAGCTCCACCAGGTCTCCGTAATCGCGCCCGAAGGCCTTCTTGAAGGCCACGCCCGCCTCCAGGAACTTCTTCTTGGCCTTCTCCATGGCCAGGTAATTGTTGTAACGGAACTCCATGGCCCAATCGGGCATGACCAGGGAGCCGTAGCGCCGGGGCTTGCGGAAGTTGACCTTCACGTCCGGGTTGAAAGGGTGCAGGAAGAAGTCCACCTCCTCGATGGCGGGCACGTCCACCTTCTCGAAGGTATGCGAGAGGATGAAGCCGTCCTCGATGATCATCGCCGGAAGCATGACCTCCTTGTCCTCCGCCACGCGATAGGCGATGAGGATCAGGTCCAGGGTCTCCTGGTTGTTCTCGCAGAAGAACTGCATCCAGCCCGTGTCCCTCTCTCCCATGACGTCCATGTGGTCGGTCCAGATGTTCCAGGGAGGCCCGAGGGCCCGAGAGACCACGGGCATGACTATTGGGCGCCTCGCTCCCGCGGCCCAGTAGAGGTTCTCGTGCATGAGCGCCAGCCCCTGGGAGGAGGTGGCGGTAAAGGTCCTCGCCCCCACGTACGACGCCCCGATGAGGGCGGCCATGGCGCTGTGCTCGGACTCGACCTTGATGTACTTGGCCGCGATCTCGTTGTTGGCAACCATCTCCGCCAGCTTCTCCGATATGGAGGTCTGCGGGGTGATGGGGTAGGCGGCGATGACCTCCACCCGCGCCAGCATGGCCCCCTTGGCGGCGGCCGCGTTGCCGGTCATGAGGTCTAGCATATGGTGTCCTCCCTCAGCATGGTGATCGCCCCGGTGGGACATTCGTTGGCGCAGATCCCGCATCCCTTGCAATGGTCAAGGTCCACCTTGGGGAAATCGCCCTCCTCCTTGACATCGACGCTCAGGTCGGGGCAGAACTTCCAGCAGGTGTAGCATCGGGTGCATTTCTTGGTGTCGATCACGGGACGGAAGGTCCTCCATGTCCCCGTCCGAACGCTCTCCGTCGTCTGCAGGCTATAGGTCGATTGCGGCAGGTCCCGATAGGTCTCCATCTCACCACACCCCCTTCACGCCCTCGAAGGCCTCCTTGGCGGCCGCGGCGTTGGCCTCCTTGTTGCCGGGCGAGGCCTTCATTATGCTCTCGATGACCGATTCCAAGGGCACCTGCGGGCATATCTTGGAGAACGCGCCGATGATGGCGGTGTTGACGATGGGGGCGTTCTCCGACCCCAGGCCATGCTTGAGGGCGATGCTGGTCGCATCCACCGTGGCCACCTTGCCCCATTTCACGCCGCGGACGTCGCACCCCTCCTTGGCGGTGTTGATGAGCACGATTCCGTCCGGCTTCAGGCCTTGCAGGACGTTGGTCATTCCCACCAGGTCGGGGTCCAGCACGACCACGTAATCTGGGAAATAGATCTCGGAGTGGGTGCGGATGGGCTTCAGGTCTATGCGACAGAAGGCGGTAACCGGCGCACCACGGCGCTCCACGCCGAAGAATGGGAAGGCGGCCGCATGCAGACGGTTCATCACGGCCGCGCGCGCTAGGAGCTCGGAGGCGACCACCGCGCCCTGCCCGCCTCTCCCATGGAATCGGATCTCGATCATAACATGCCTCATCTCGACTAAGCCTTCTGCGTATATAGATTTCATCGGGCCAGCGTGCCAAGGGCTAGCATTATGCAGAGGCCTAGGCGGCAAAATCATAATACCAACGTAAGGGATGAGGATGCGAACAAGATGGCGATGCACAATCTTTGCTTCCGTGCGTATTGTCAGGCGACCGAGGAAGAGGGGAGGGTTCTTGCGGCGCTGACGTTCGCGTCCGGGGCGGAAGCGAAGGACGTGGGGCGGAACAGATGCGATGGCTACCACGGCAACCCCATCCTCAGGCTGGACGTATGCTTGATCTCCTCGAAGATGATCAAGGCCGTGTTCCAGAGGCTGGGCCAGGAGGAATTGCGCTCCCTGCTGGGCACCTTGGAGAACCGGGTAGATGAGGACTGCTCCTTCTACTTCCGCCTGGACAAGCAGGAGGCCTGCCAGGGGCGTCTGTATCTAGGAGAGAGGTACGAGGGCGACGATGTCATCGCGGTTCACGGGAAGATCAAGTCCTACCCCAAGAGCAGGGAGGCCTCCCTGGTGAACATGGGCGATTTCCTGGGCTCGCTGCTTGGCCATTAGTAAGCTGAGAAGAGGCGGTCGCACGATCCAACTGAGAACGCAAAGGGCTCGCAGCTGAGCTAGTGGGCACCGACTCAATTAAGATGTGGGCAGTCAATCTCCAATGGATACCGATGGTGTTCAACCCTCTCCCCGAAGACATGGCCTGGATTTGGGATCTTGTCGCCCTGGTGATCAGCTTCGTGGCCGTGATGGCCGTGGTCGTCATCAACGGAGCCCTCCAGAAGAGGGACCTGCTCCCGACCGTCGTCACACGGAAGCTCGTCCATATCCTCGTCGCCCCCGTATTCATCCTGACCTGGCCCCTGTTTTCGGGCGAGTGGTTCAGCAGGTACATCGCCGCCATCGTCCCCTTGCTGTTCGTTCTTCTTTTCATCGCCATCGGAACGGGGAAGGTCAAGAACGAGGCCTTCGTAGCCTCCATGTCCCGATCGGGGGACGCATCCGAGCTCCTCAAAGGGACTCTCTACTACGCCCTGCTCGTGGTCATCGTGACCCTGCTCTGGTTCTACGTCCCGAGCCAAGGGATCGCCGAGGCCACCCCCATCGCCCTCATCGTCATGGGCTGTCTGGCCGGAGGCGATGGATTCGCCGATATCATCGGGAGGAGATTCGGCAAACACAAGTACAAATTCGGTGGCTCGGAGAAGTCCATTGAAGGCTCCATAGGAATGTTCGTCGGCTCCGTCCTCTTCAGCTTGGTGCTCGTGGGCCTTCTCGGGCTCGAGGTGCAGGAATGGAGCCTGTCCATCTTCCTGTTGCCGGTGGTCCTCTTCAGCCTGGGCGCCACCTTGATCGAGGCCGTCAGCCCTCGGAACATGGACAATTGGACGATCTCGATAGGCGTGGCCATCATGATGCTCATCGCATATACCTTGGCCCCGGAGTTCTGGCCGTTCCCGCTCTTCTGAGGTGATGTTCTGGCAAGACTACTAGTCCTGAAGTTGGGCGGCTCCCTGATAACCGACAAGAGTCGGCCATACAGCCTGAGGACCGATGTGCTCAAGGCCGCCTCCGCCGAGATAAGAGGATGTCGCGAAGAGGGCTTAGTGGACAAGCTGGTCATCGTTCACGGTGTGGGGAGCTATGGTCACCCGCCTGTGATCCAGCATAAACTGTACAAAGGCTTCATCGACCCTTCACAGCTGTTGCCCTTGTCCAAGACCCAGAGCAAGGTGAACGAGCTCCGAGGGATCGTGACCTCGTGCCTCCAGGAAGAGGGGATACCGGTCAATCTCTTCCACACGTCCTCCATCGCCATCTCCAGGCGCGGCCAGATAAAATCGATGGACCTGGATGCCATCAAGGGGTTCCTCGAGATCGGCATGGTCCCGGTCCTCGGCGGGGACATGGTCTATGACTCCGTGATGGGATTCAGTGTGGGCAGCGGAGATCAGGTGGCGGCGATCCTGGCGAAGGAGCTGAAGGCCTCCGACCTCGTGCTGGCCACCGACGTGGCCGGAGTCTACGAGGCCGACCCGAAGGCGGACCCAGGGGCTCGCCTCATCAAGGAGCTGAGCCTCGGGAGGTCGGGGGGATCGGCCGTGGCGGGCGACACGAGGAATGATGCCAGCGGCGCCATGAGGGGGAAGCTGTCAGCCCTCGCTGCGGTCGCCCCGGAACTGCAGGGGGACATCAGGATGGCCATCATCTCCATGATGGAGCCGGGACGGCTCATGGCGCTGTTGCGTGGGGAACCCGTCGAGGCTACGAAGATATGCCTTTGACATACTCATGACCAGGGGAGAAGGCGGAAGGGCGACCTGGGGGAAAGTTACTTACCGGCGACCATTATATCCGCAGGGCAAGGCAGGGGTAGCCAAGCTTGGCCAAAGGCGCAGGACTTAGGATCCTGTCCCTAGCGGTCCGTGCGTTCAAATCGCACCCCCTGCACTTCTTACATTTCCAGGGGCTCAGCGAGTGCAGGGTGTCAAACGAAAAAAACCTCTGATCGGTGGCGTTAGTCAAATCCCGCTGATCAGTATTTATGAATGATCAGCCGGCATTTGGGACATCGCTCCGCCTTGATATGCACGATGCCCCAAAGGTTCGATTCGTAGATGCGCTCCCCTCCGACGCCGATGCGCGAGAGCGAGGTGATCTCCTTCCTCCACTTCACCCCTGAGACCAAGCTCTCGGTCTCGACCCACCCATCTTCCATAGCCTCGCCGCAGGAAGGACACTTCATGGCAATGGAATATCCCATTTCGACATATATATACTGACACTGCTGGAATGTCTAGAGTCGATCTCGCGGCCCAGTCCCTCCCCCCACGACAAATTAATAATCATTTGGTACCAATGGATACCCGGGACGGGGACGTAAGTTCGTTGAATATGTTTTAATAGCGGCATACACAACAAAGAAGGAAGAGGAAAGAATGACAAGAAGCTTCGACATGATGAGACATGCATCGCTCTCCAAGGCAATCGCCAAGCGCATCGGCGTGGACCCTGAGGCAGCCGGCCAACTGGCCTTGAGGGTGCTGAACTACTTCGGGTTCGGGGAGGAGATAATCGACAACTTCCTGGACCAAGAGGACCGCCGACTGTTCTATTTCCTCCAGGACCTCGGTCTGCTGAAGACCGCCTGGGAGGAGGCCGTGCTGCCGAGCGGCCGCACCTGGCGTATCTTCTACTGGTACCTCAACGTAGAGAACATCGAGGAGTTCGCTATCGATGTGGAGTCTGTCCAGGTGCCGACGGAGCTGTACGACGCCCTTCCTGCGGACGTGTGGGAGCGCGACGCGGTCAGAGTGGAAGGGGTCTGAGCCGTCCTGCGACCGCTTTCTTTTTACTATTTCCGCTCATACTCTGCACGATAACATGCAGTCGCGAAGGATTCTCGTCGTGGTCATGGACGGGCTGGGGGACAGGGCGGTGAAGGAGCTCCAGTGGAAGACGCCGCTCCAGGCGGCCAACCGGCCCAACCTTAATTGGTTCGCGGAGCACGGTTCAACGGGGATCGTGGACGTGATCGGGCCGGGTATCAGGCCAGGGAGCGACACCTCTCACTTGGCCATCCTGGGCTATGACCCCTACCAGGTATACACTGGCAGGGGGCCGTTCGAGGCTGCGGGCATAGGATTGGTCGGAGAGAAGGGGGACGTGGCCTTCCGCTGCAACTTCGCCACCGTCGACGATGACCTGGTGGTCATGGACCGCCGCGCTGGACGCATAAAGGAGCCGGACACGGCCATGCTGTTGGAGTCCCTGAGCGGTATGAGCGTCGACGGCATCGAGGTCGTGGTCAAGGAGGCGACGGAGCACCGGGCCGTCCTTCTGCTGCGCGGGAAGGGGCTCTCGGCCAAGGTCACGGACGTGGACCCGCATGCAGAGACCAAGGTGCATGAGGCGCAGCCTCTGGAGCACGATGCCAAGAAGACCGCCAAGGTGGTGAACCATTTCGTCAAGCGATCCTATGAGGTACTGAACCATCATCCCGTGAACGAGAGGAGGAGGAAGGAGGGCAAGCCCGCGGCGAACATACTCCTTCCGAGGGGGGCGGGCATCTTCCCCGACATCCAGCCTTTCCAGGAGAGATATGGCATGACCGGAGCTTGCGTGGCCGGCGTCTCCCTCATCAAGGGCATCTGCCGCGTATGCGGCCTGGACATCGTCGAGGCGCAGGGCGCGTCGGGTGGGATGGACACCGACATGGTGGCCAAGGCCAAGACCGCGGTCCGCTTGCTCGACACCTATGACTTCGTGCTCATGAACGTGAAGGCGGCGGACGTCGCCTCCCATGATGGCGACGCTCAACTCAAGGTCAAGGTCATCGAGCGCCTGGACGAGATGGCGGGCCACATCCGGCAGCACTTGCCGGAGGACGCGGTCGTGGCCTTCATGGCCGATCATTGCACGCCCATCGAGCTCAAGGACCACAGCGGCGACCCCGTGCCCTTGATGATCTATTGCCGGGGGATGGTACGGGACGCGAATGCCAGCTACGATGAGGCCTCGTGCTCGCACGGAGGCCTCGGACGACTGAGGGGCAAGGATGTCCTCCCCATCCTCATCGACAAGGCCGGGCGCTCGGAGAAGTTCGGGGCCTAGGCCGCCCACCCCTGGAAAAGGATTAATCCCGGTTACCTCATGACAATGGCGTGAAGTTCTGCTACTGCCCCGCATGCAAACAGCTCCGGCCCCGCAATTGGTATGCTAGGAGCCGGTGCGAGGACTGCGGCGGACAGTGCATCACCTTCGAGGTGCAGCGCTCGATCTATGGATACCTCATGTTTACCCTGGATGCTCTGGCCGTGGCCTTGATCGTGCTGCACGTGGCATGGTACCAGTTCAAGGCGGAATGGGCCTCCTTCTATTCCTCCGTCCCTGTGGACACCTCGACCTGGCTCATCTTCGGGCTGATCATCGTCTCCATCGCCTTCGCCTTCGGGGACATCGCCAAGTCCACCAGGAAGGCAGAGGATATGGTGCTCACGGGCCTCGTCCAGAAGAAATGAGGTTCAAGTCCTCCAGCCCTTCAAGATGAACTCCACCCTCTGATCAAGCCCGGCATCCCAATGGCCGATGTCGGACGAGAAGACTTCCTGGCCCATGGGAACGCCCCCGCTCGCTGCCAGGACAGATAAATCCTGCCCCATGGCCATGCACCATTCGAAGCTCCAGCCGGGGCCCATCAGTCCTTGCAGAATGCTGGTGACGTTCGCCTCGGCCCAGATCGGCAGCCTCCAGCGGCTGGGGACGTGCTCGTCCCTGCGGACCAGCTCCAAGACGCGCACGTGGGCGTCAGTCGCCGCCTCCCCCTCCCCTATGATCTCCAGGGTCAAGCGCAGCAGCACCGAGTGCACCTTGGCGACATAACCTGCACGGTCGATGCCTTCATCTTCGCCCCGATCGCCCATGAATGGGAAGATGGAGCAGAGGGCGACCATGGCCGCAAGGAACATGAGCGCATCGAAGATGGCGGCGAGCCCTCGGGTCTCCCACGCCCTGCGCCTCACCATACCATCACCACGAGGAGCGCTGCCCGGACCCTTCCCCCTTCCCCCTCGAGTCCGATGGGTTCGGTCAACACCATGCAGCTGTCCATCGCTTCGACGACCTGGCCTGAGCGATGCAGCTCCGTCACCTCCTCGCCCTCGTTCCCCGCGGCCAGGACGAGGACCTCCACCTTGCAGCCTTGGCCGGAGGAGAGACGGATGTCCAGGGATTCGACCCTTTGGAGGTCGCGCTCCTGCACCACCCCCGCCTCATCCTCCAGTTCCTCGATGACCGTGGTGAGCACGTTCTCCGCATCGTGCCTCAACCCCTGCAACGGGTCCTCCTGCCCAATGAAGCCAGGAAGATAGGCCGTCAATAGGCAGACGGCGCAGGTTATGACCATCATGGCCAACATGGCCTCGAGGAAGCTCCCGGTCGCCTCACGGTCCGAGGCAGGACGGGCTTTGACCATCATGCCCCCTGGAGAACGCCGGCCATCCCTGTACCATTCGATTACGGTAAGGCTTCGCGCTCACATGACGCCCTTGAGATAATGGCCCGTGGTGATGGCCCCGCTCTTCCTCTTGATGGCGCTCTTCTTGCTCCTGTCGCCCTCGCAGAAGGCCTTGGCCACGAGAGCCGCCAGGTCCGGCGCCCTCCGCCTCAGGTCCAGGGCCACCGAGTCCACGCCCATCTCCGCCAGCTCGTCCATGAACTCCAGGAGCATGAGGTCCGCGGAGTTGAGGATGTGCGCGTATCCTTGAGCGTCGCGGTAGGTGGGGAAGCCCATTCCCAGCGGGTCGCGGAGCATCCCCTGGGCTAGGGTCGGGTCCTTGGTCACCATCAGCTCCACCCTTCCGTACGCGAGGACCTCCACCTTCGAGCGGGTGTGCGAGAGGAGCGAACGCAGCTCCTCCCGGCAGAGCTCCACCGAGGCCATGCATTGATGCAGCTCCGGGACCACCAGGCTGTTGAACATGTTCATGGAATAATGGCCGTATAGCTTCCTTTCCCGGTACCGGTGCGCCTGGTCGACGGAGCACACCATGAGGGGGTCGTTCGCCACCTCCGGTATTCGGGGAGAGACCCTGGGCATCAGGGGCACGAACTCCACCCCTTGAGCCGTGCACTGCGCCTCGGCCTCCTCCATGCGTTCCGCCAGATCGTAATAGATCCGTTGCACGAAGGGCAGCACCCGCTCCATGGCCTTGCGGGAGGAGACGAACGCGGACAGCTCAGGCCGACTCGGGGCTCTTCCCACCATCGGGAGGTCGATATTGGTCCGCGACCTCTTCACTGGCCGGGGCTTGAGGCTCAACCCGGCGATCATGGCATCGATGGATGGGAACTCCCGGTCCTTGGTCTTGTACAGCTGGTATCGGCCATCGGGCAAGGCGAACGGAAGGCGCAGCGACCTCGAGGCCGCCTCCCTCTCCGTCACCTCGAACCCGCCCGCCTTCTCCTCCCCCCGGTACAATGTCAGGCCATCCCCTGCGAAGACCGTGGGCGGGTAAGGGGAGATATATCCCTGCCTAAGCTCCGCCTGGCCCAAAGGCAGCCCTCGGGAATCCGGGTGCTGGCGCTGCATCACCTCCCCGTCCAGCATGTAGCCGCGGGAGAAGCCGCGGTTGAAGGCCACGGACAGCATCTCCCTCTCCCGCGCCGTGATCAGCTCCTCCTCACCCCTCTGCGCCCTCTTTACCGCGTTGGAGTACGCCTTGGATGCCAGGTAAACATAGGCCGGGCTGCGCATGCGTCCCTCGATCTTGATGGCGGACACGCCCATCCTGAGCAGGTCCGGTATGGCGTCCACGCAGAACATGTCCGCGGTGCTGAGGAGGTAGCCCTGCCTCTCGCCCATCGAATAGAGCTTGCGGCATGGCTGCGCGCATGCCCCTCGGTTCCCGCTCCGGCCACCGGCGAAGCTGGAGAAGAGGCATTGCCCCGAGAAGCAATAGCACAGGGCGCCATGAAGGAAGACCTCGATCCCGACTTTGGATCCCTGGCGAACGCGCGCGATCTCCTCCAGGCTAAGCTCTCGAGCCAGGATCACCCTGTCCAGGCCCAGCTCCTCCGCCCACCCCGCGCCCTCGGGCGTGTGGATGCCCATCTGCGTGGAGGCATGCACTCTCATGCCCCCCTCCTTGACCAGCACCGCGGCCAGTCCCCGGTCCTGCACGATGACCGCGTCCACCCCGATCCCCTTGAGGAAGGCTACGTAGGAGAGCGCGTCCTCCAGCTCGGCTTCCTTGATGAGGGTGTTGACGGTGACGTACACCTTCACGCCCCGGGAATGGGCCAGGTGCACCGCGCCCGACATCTCCTCCTCGCTGAAGTTCTGCGCATACCTCCTGGCGCCGAACCTCTTCCCGCCAAGGTAGACGGCGTCCGCTCCTCCTAGGACCGCGGCCTTGAAGGACTCGATCGAGCCGGCGGGGGCGAGCACTTCCATGCCCTCCTCATCGCTTGGCATGATAATAAGCATACACGGGCGTAGCCTGCAGTTAATTGTAAGGGGGATATTGCCCCGTCCACCTCCTCCATCCGGGATGAGAATGAGAATCGAGCTGTTCTCCAGGAAACGAGTCACAAGGCGCGAGGATAAGGCCGAGCGGCCCAAGGTGCAATGCCGGGACGGGAGCCTGGTCATCGATTGCCGCGGCTGCCCGGGCGTGCAGGACCTGGCCGACCCCGGTTGCATGCGTTGCCTGCTGCGCTCCTTGGCCACATCGCCCTCGGTGGAGACGCTGGTGCTCTCCAGGAACCTCGATGTAGCCTACGAAGGGACCTGTGTCACGGCCTTGCTGGAGCTGGCAGAGGCGGTGCGCCTGTGCCAGGTGCCGCCCCAGACGCCGGAGCGCGCCTGCCAGTCCTGCGCCTCCCGACCATCGCTGGTCCTGGCAAAGCTCGCCGACTCCATACCATACGGATGGAACGGCGTGGCCATCACCGTCTCTCCCCTGCAGCCCCGCGCCAGATGCCACTCCTGCGCAGCCCAGGTCAACGATGCCGCCTCCGCGGTGGTCGCCAAGCTCCGTAACGTCGAGCGGATGGTCTCCAGGGAGGCGTTCATGGTGGTGGGGGAATCGGGCCATGCCTAAGGTGCTCATGCGCAAAGGCCAGACGCCATTGGCGCCGATGGGCCTCCGCGGACTGGACCGCATGCTCGAGCAGGGTAAGAGGTCCTGCCCCCGCTTCTCGCATTATTGGCTCAATCTGGTCCCGCCCCCCGGGGCCCGCCTGGTGGAGGAGTACGAGGTCAGGGGCGCCAAGGTGCGCATCTATTCGCGGAGGGGCGACCTGGACCTCATCTACCAGCTCACACCGCGGGAGTATACCCTGGGCCAGGCGGACATGGGTCTGGTGGCCGCGGCCGCCGACCGCACCATGAGCTCCCCTCCCCCGGAGCTCCTCCTCGAGGGCGGGGGATTGAGGCAGCACGTACTCTCCATGGCCATGAACGAGCTCAGGTCGGAGGCCAGGAGGTCGCGCGCCTTCGCGGGGCAGGATGCCTTGGCCGCGGAGGACCGCATCGCCTACTTAGCGGACGTGGTGGCCCGCTACACCGCTGGCCTCGGCCTATTCGAAGTGCTTCTGGCGGACCACCGGCTCGAGGACATCTATGTCGATGCGCCATGCAGGTCCAATCCGATCCATGTGACCCTATCCGGCCTCTCTGGCCGCAACTCCGTGGCCCATTGCACCACCAACGTCCTGGTGGACGAGAGGGAGGTGAGGGCCTTCGTGGCCCGCATGAAGTTCCACAGCGGCAGGGCGTTCTCGGAAGCCTCCCCGGTGCTGGAGACCGACGTGCCCGATGTCGATGCCCGAGCCACCGTGATCGGGCCGCCGTTGAGCCCCAGCGGCATCGCCCTGGCGCTCAGGAGGCACGCCCCCGAACCATGGACCCTTATGAGGCTGGTGCATTCGGGGATGTTGGACTGCTTCGCCGCTGCCTTGATCTCCTTCTTGGTGGATGGCCGCTCCACCCTCCTGATTTGCGGGCCGAGGGGTGCGGGAAAATCCTCCCTCCTGGGCGCGATCCTGTTCGAGTTCCCGCCCGGGCAGAGGGTGCTCACCATCGAGGACACCGCCGAGCTACCAGTGCGACAGATGCAGACGATGGGCTATAAGGTGCAATCATTGCTCATCGAGAAGAGACCAGGCGAGGACGAGGAGGCTAAGGCAGAGGAGGCGCTGAGGGTCTCGCTCCGCATGGGCGAGTCGGCCATCGTCTTGGGCGAGGTGCGCGGCCGCGAGGCCCAGGTGCTGTACGATAGCATGCGCACGGGCAAGGCGGGCTCGAGCGTCCTGGGCACCATACATGGCGAGTCCGCCCGCTCGGTATACGAGCGGGTGGTTCACGACATGCACATCGCTCCCGAGGCCTTCCAAGCCACCGATGCCGTCCTCACCCTCGGCCTGGTGCGACCGAAGGGCTCGCAGAGGCCGGTCCGCCGCCTGGTGGAACTAGCGGAGGTTTGCCGCTCCAGACCAGGCGAGTTCAGGGGTCTGATCGGCTGCGGTGAAGGGGATCAAAGCGAGGATACCAGTGAAGGCTCGGAGCTCATCGAGCGTATCGCCCGTTCCTGGAGCATGCGGTACGAGGAGGCCATGCAGAATATCCAAGCCAGAGCGGAGATGCGCGAGATCCTGCTCCATTGTGCCAGGGAGCGCGGCGCTGAGTACCTCTCCCCCTACTGGACCACCAGGGCGAACTCCTTCTTCTGGGAGAGGGCGGAGAAAGGGGATATGGACATGGCGGAGATCGTCGAGGACTTCCGCGCCCTGGTGCGCAAGGGGACGGGCAAATGACCGCACTGAGCGCTTTGGCTTTTTCGAGGACTTCACCTGGCTTCCTCCGCAAGGCGCTATCTCCCCCCTCAGACCCTAGCACCCAGGGATGGATGGCCAGGAATATGGTCTTGGAGAGAGACGTTCGAGCGGAGGCCTGGAGGATCTTTCAGGTCTCCACCTTCCTGGGGGCTTCGATGCTCGTGGCGTTGCTGGTCCTTGCGGGAGCGTTCGAGGTGCTGGCGGGAGCGGTCGCCGCCATTTGCCTCCCCTTCATCCTCGCTTCCCATGTTTGCAACCGGCCTGCGCGCATGGCCAGGCGGGAGTCCCGGGCCTATCTGCGCCATGCCCCCGCCGCCATCGGCTCCATGGCCATGAGCATGAGCCTCTCCCCCTCTCTGGAGAGGGCGGTGCTGTTCGCCTCGACGGTCAATCGGAACCCCCTGGGCAGTAGGCTCTCGCTCGCGAGCTGGGAGGTGCTGACCCGCTCCAGGGAGGACGTGGAGTCCTCGCTGGCCGCCTTCGCCTCCACCCTTGACCACGCCAACCAATCACTGCGGCAGTCCCTGCATCTCCTCTTGGCCTCGGTGCATGAACCGACCAAGGATGGGATGGAAAGGCTGATGGAAAAATCGCACGAGGTCTCGGTGCAGGGGTTGCGTTATGCGGCGGAGCGCTATTTGGCCTCCCTCAGCACCCCGGTCATGGTGCTCTTCGCGCTAGGCATTCTGCTCCCCATCATGCTACTCTCCATGGCCCCCCTCCTCGCCCTCACGGGACCCGTTCCGGCCCAGGAGGGCATGGAGGCGCCTGTGGCCCGTGTCCCCCTCGCCCCCATATCCTTCATGTTGCTGGTCGTCGCTCCAGCGATCTCCTTCCTCTACTCCCGCTCCCTGCTCGAGGGGAGCCCGACAGCGACCTTGCCTGACCTGAAGCTCACGATCACCATGCGAGAGGTCGTTCCCTGGGCCATTTGGGCCGGCGCCCTCGTTGCCCTGGTCCTCCTCGGGACCGCGCTCGCTGCCCCTCAGGCTTTCCTCCTGGTCTTGGCGCTTCCTCCCGCCTTGTTGCTTTGGAAGCGCAAGGTCGGAAGCGCGAGGCCGAAGGGCGGAGCGCAGGACCCGGAGCGGGACTTCATCGTTGGGCTGTACCAAGTGGGCAATCGACTCTCCACGGGAGCTAGCCTGGAGAAGGCATTGGCCGAGGCAGCTTCCTCTTCGTCCGGGACGGAGTTCGCCGGATGGGCGAAGGAGATGCTCCATGCCTCCAGGCTCAGCCGCGACTCAATCTCAGAGAGGATGGAGAGGCCCGACATCACCGGAAGATGGCCGCTGTTGGCGGAAGCCTTCAGGACCGTGGCTCGTTGTGCTCAAGGGGACGGTGCCGCCGCAGGTCGGGTCGCCGTCCGCTTGGCGAAGAGCCTTGGTGACATCAAGGACTGCGAGCAGGGGATCGAGGAGAGGCTGAGAGGGGTGGTGGACATGATGCGCTCTACGAGCCTGGTATTCGCCCCGATCGTCCTCGGGGTCACGGTGGGCCTCTTCGGGCTCACGTCCAGCTTCGCGGGCGCGGGAGACATCTCGGAGGAAGTGGTGCTGGTCGCGGGCGTCTATCTCGTTGAGCTTTCGCTGGTGGTCACTTACTTCACGACCTTCCTGAGCGGTGCGGGGAGATGGGGGGACGTGGGGCGCTCCTTCGCTTGGCGAATGCCGGTGGCCGTCCTGCTCTTCACTTCAATTTCACTCTTGTCACGAGCGGGCTTCGCTCGACCATGGTGACGCGGAAGAGGTTAGCCTCCTCTTCGTTGTAGAGCCCCAGGGCCATGAACTCCTCAGTCTCGTGGGTCATGGTGGTGTCGATATGGGCTTTGACGCCTTCCAGGAGGGCGACCTCCATGAGGTACTTGTCGTTCAGGAACTGCACCCTCGCCTCCCCGAAGTCCATGACCGAGATGTTGCCCTTGCCCATCGTGCAGGACGAGGAGAACTGCACCCCATCGATTATGCAGGAGAGGGGGGTCTTGGTTCCGCTGAAGGACACGGCCTTGAGCTTGCCTGGCATCCTCTCCATGGCCAACGCCCCCATGCGATATCCCACGACGACATAGGGACCGAGATGCCCATGGAACTTCTTCAACGCCCTGAGCTCCTCCGGTAGGATGACCATGCTATCATCTATGCTGAACCCTTCTTATTTTCTTTTCCCAGCCCCTATCGTTCGGGGATGGGCCCGAGCAGGCACCAGAAGCTTGATATCGTGGCTGTATCTCGCTAGTCCGTATGTGGAGATCGCTTTCCCCTGTCCAGAAGGCGGAGATGATGGTCCTGGCCCTTTTCTCCGCCTGGCTGGGCCTGGTGCTCGTGGCCCCGTTCACCCTTCCCCCGGGAAGTGTGACCGATCTCTCTGGCAGAGTGAGCGTGATCGACAACGCTGATCAATTGGCCGGGATGAACCCGCTGGCGGCGGCGGTCTATTGGGCAGGGGACGCCAACTGCCACCAGCTGGCCTCGCGCTCGTACTTCCTCAACGCCAACCAGATGCCCTTCTGCGCCCGGGACCTGGGGCTATTCACCGGCCTGGTCCTAGGCATGGCCGTGGCCCTTTTCACCCAAGTGAAGCCCCGGTTGTACCTGGTGGCCCTCGGTTTCGTCCCGATGGCCTTGGATGGGGGATGGCAGCTCCTCACAGATTACGAGTCCAACAACGCCGTCAGGTTGCTCACTGGCATCCTGGCAGGGGTCTCCGCCGCCATGCTCATCCACCTGCTCGCCCTCTCTTATAAACAGAGCTTGAGCGACAAAGGCCCGCGAGACCAAACGGCCAGCAAGTGAGAAAAGCTCTTGTGGACCACGACTGCGAATGAGAAATCTATATATAGGATTACTTTTATCTGCGGTTCGTCGATTAACATATCCATCTTTTCGGCACGTTTTATACAGGTGTGATGGAAGTGTCAGACCAGCAATTGAAGACAGGAACGACCACAATAGGTTTGGTCAACAAGGACGGAGTAGTGCTAGCCTCCGAGAGAAGAGCCACGATGGGCAACATCATCGCGCACAAGGACGTGCAAAAGGTTTTCAAGATCGATGAGAACTTGGGCCTGACCACAGCAGGATTGGTTGGCGATGCACAGCTCCTAGCACGCTACATAAAGGCGGAGGTCGAGCTGTACTGCTTGAAGCGCGGGGCTAAGATCAATGTCAAGTCCGCGGCCACCCTGATGTCCAACATCCTCCACCGTGGAGGGGGCTCCATGGGCTTCTACTACGTCGGCCTGATCATGGGCGGCGTGGACAAGAGTGGCGGTCACGTCTATTCGCTCGACGCGGCAGGAGGCTCCATCCGCGATGATTACGTCTCCGTCGGCTCCGGATCGCTCTTCGCCTACGGCGTCCTGGAGGACAACTACGAGAAGGGCATGAGCATGGAGCAGAGCGTGGACCTCACCGTGCGCGCCTTGAACGCCGCCATGAAGCGCGACTCCGCCTCCGGTGACGGCATGGCCATCGTGTGCATCTCCAAGGATGGCTACAAGGAGATGTCCGAGGAGGACGTGCGCAAGAGGGCCACGAAGCTGGGAATAGACTATCCCAAGCCTCGTTAAACCCCTTTCCCAATCGTTTAAGATCATTATCCAGCTCCATTGATTCATCAAAATACCAATACGAAGTGTGAACGATTCATGAGCGCAGAGAAAGTGCTAGACGAAGCCCGAGAGCAAGTTCGAAAGATAGTGCCAACCACCATCAACATCACGAACATAGACTTCGAGGGACCGGTCGTCGTGCTTTATACACAGGATATGGAGGCCTTCGCCTCGAACAATGACATCGTCAGGCAGCTGGCGCAAGGCCTCAGGCGCCGTGTGGCCATAAGGCCTGACCCCAGCACCCTGGCCGACCCGGAGGTCGTGGAGAAGCGCATCCGCGAGATCATACCCGTGGAGGCGGATATCACCGACATCTACTTCGAGCATGACACTGGCGAGGTGACGATCGAGGCCTTGGCCCCGGGCTTGGTCATCGGCAAGCAGGGTGCCATCCTCAACGAGATCAAGAAGGAGGTGGGCTGGGCGCCCAAGGTCGTGCGCGCTCCCCCGATACCCTCGAAGACCGTGTCCGATATCCGGAAGTACCTGCGCCAGGTGCAGGACGAACGCAAGGACTTCCTCAAGAAGGTGGGAAGGAGGCTGTTCCGCCCCAAGCTGGAGGGGGGCGAGAACTGGTTGCGCATGACCGCCCTGGGGGGCTTCCGCGAGGTAGGGCGCAGCTGCACCCTGCTCTCCACCAGGGACTCGAAGATCCTGATCGATTGCGGCGCCGACCCGACCAGCACCGAGACGCATCCCTATTTCAACGCGCCCGAGCTCCTGCCCCTGGACTCCATAGACGCCGTGGTCCTGACCCATGCCCACTTCGACCATTGCGGCATGCTCCCGGTGCTCTTCAAGTTCGGGTACAAGGGGCCAGTGTACCTAACCCCCCCAACGAGGGATCTGATGGCCCTCATCCTGCTGGACTCGATCAAGGTGCGCAACGTCAAGGACGATGACGACAAGAGGGACCACGACGACGATTCCGGACGCAAGAAGCCCCCGTACTCGTCGGCCCACGTCCGCGAGACTGTCACCCATTGCATCACCTTGAAGTACGGCGAGACCACGGACATCGCTCCAGACATCCGACTTACCTTCCAGAACGCGGGCCACATCCTCGGCTCCGCCGTCTGCCACTTCCATGTGGGCGATGGGATGTACAACGTCGCCTTCACCGGGGACATGAAGTTCGAGCGCAGCTGGCTGTTCAACGCCACGGTGAACAAGTTCCCGCGCCTGGAGACCCTGGTCATCGAGTCCACCTATGGTGGGTACCGCGACATCCAGCCCTCGCGCACGGACGCGGCCAACCAGCTCAAGTCCATTGTGGAGCGGACGCTGCAGAACCGGGGCAAGGTCGTGGTGCCAGTGTTCGCCGTGGGCCGCTCGCAGGAGGTCATGCTGGTGCTGGAGGAGCTCATCCGCACCGGCAAGATCGAGAAGCTGCCCATCTACCTGGACGGCATGATTTGGGAGGCCACGGCCATCCATACCGCCTACCCCGAGTACCTGAACTCGCAGCTGCGCACCCAGATATTCCAGATGGGGCAGAACCCCTTCCTGTCGGACATCTTCAAGCGCGTGGACAGCAAGGAAATGCGCGAGAACATCTGCAACGATCCCAGCCCCTGCATCGTCCTGGCCACGAGCGGCATGATGAGCGGAGGGCCGGTCATCGAGTACGTGAAAGCCTGGGCCACAGGCCCCAACAACACCCTGATCTTCGTCGGCTATCAGGCGGAGGGCACCCTGGGCAGGAGGATCCAGAAGGGGGCGAACGAGATCACCCTCATGGAGAAGAAGCAGCAGGTCTCCATCCCCATACGCATGAACGTGGAGAACGTGGACGGATTCTCCGGCCACTCGGACCGCCGGCAGCTCATCAACTACATAGCCACCCTGGAGCCGAAGCCAGAGAGGATCGTCATCGGCCATGGCGAGGAGCACAAGTGCAGCGACCTCGCCTCCGCCCTCTACAAGAAGTTCAACATCGAGACCAGGGCGCCGATGAACCTCGAGACCATCCGCATGCGCTGAGGCAGGTAGCGAATGCCTGAGACCGACTTCACCCTCATCCCCGCGAAACAGGAAGACATGGAGTACGTGCTCGATCGCCTGGTCGAAGCCTACTTTGAGAACTCGTTCCCCCTCTTCGGGCCGGAGAGGAGCAGGGAGCAGGTCCGCGCTGAGTGCCGTTACTATCTGGACCCCCACGCTACATCGGGCATCAGGTCGCGGTTGACCTCATCCAAGAAGAAGCCGCCTCATGACATCTTGCTGGGCGTCGACGCGGGCGGCGCGAAGGCGGGGTGCATGATCATCGGCGTCAACAAGGGAGCAGGGCTGGACGTGGCCTGGGTCTACCTTCTGTTCGTGGAGAGGGAGTCTCGCAGGCACGGCCTGGGCAGGCTCATGCTGGCCAGGGCAGAGGAATGGGCCCGCGAACATGGAATGAAGGCGCTCATGCTCTCCGTCAAGACCCAGAACGAGGGGGCCATGGACCTCTACGGGTCCTTCGGACTGAAGCCCTGCAAGATGTGGATGAGGAAAATCCTATGATCAATCGAACTGCAGCTCGGTCTGGGCGCCCTCGTCCGCCAGCAGCACCACGCGGCTATCCTTCTTCTCCTTGACCAGGCTCTTGCCCAGGAGCGATGCCAGCTTTCTGCCGAACTGGACCACGTCATCGTGCGAGGGCATGTTGTCGATGCTCATGCGCTGGCGAGCGTCCCCGACGAAGACGAAGCCCTTGGGCTCCACGAAGGTGGGCTTTGCCCTCCCATCCAGCTTGGCGTACTCCTCCTCCCAGCCCAGGTTGTACTCCCTGACCAACGTGTGGCGGATGACGGTGCGCGTGCTGAGGGAGGGCAGGAGGTCCAGGGTGCGCATGATCCTCTCCCAGCCATCATCGATGCGCGGTTGGCACAGGTCCCGGTACACGTATTTGTTGGGCGCGGCCACGGTCACATAGAGCTGCGATGGCAAGGGATCGAGGTTCTCCAGGACCTCTGGAAAAGTTCCGTTCGTCACCAGGAAGGTGGTCATGCCACGGCGGTGGCACTCGGCGATGAGCTCCCCTAAGTATGGATACATGGTCGGCTCTCCGGCGAGGGAGATGGCCACATGCTTCGGGTCCTTGGCCTCTTTGTGCTTCACCAGGTCGCAGCGCGGGTCGCCGGGGAAGCCAGTGATGAGGATGCGCTGATGCTCGATGAGCTTGTCCAGCATTTCACGGGGCTCTTCCCAGTCCTTCTCCAGGTCCTCGAACCCCCTTATCCTCCAGCAGAAGATGCAATTGTGAGTGCAATCATGGACCACCGGTGTCATCTGCAGGCACCTGTGGGAGGCGATGCCGTAGAACTCCTGTTTGTAGCAATGCCTCTTCTTGAGAAGCGATTGGCGCATCCAGTGGCAGAGCTTGACGGCCGAGTGCTCGCCCGACATCTTGTACTGCTGCTTCTCCAGCCTCTGCCTCAGCTCCGGCCTCATCGCTTCGCCTCAATATTCGAACAGGCTCTTCTGCTTCATACTTTCGTCAGGAGCTTTGTCTTCCTTGGTGGTTCTCTCCACCACCTCATCGATGCGCGTGGTCTTGAGGTCGTGCTCCTCCGCCTCACCTGAGCGCTTCCGCTCCAACGCCTGCATCAGATGCTTCACCGCCGAGGAGTCGATCCTCTCCTCCAGCAGGAAGGCGGCATCCTCCTCGTCCAGATCGAAGATCTCCATGGCTGCCAGGCGGAACTCCTGGCCCCCATGGAACAGCTGTCGCATGTAGGGAAGGATGTCCAGCATGGTGGAATGAGCAGATGTATGGCAGTAGGAGCCGATCTTCAACGAGAGCGCTTGCTTGGCGTTGCGCGCGGCCTTGCTCCGCCCCATCTTCAGCAGGTACCCGGGGAACTGGTATCGAATGAAGCCGCGGTAAGGCCGGGCCTTAGCCGCGCACATCCCGTATGTGATGAGATCTGTGGCATAGCTCCAATAACCGAAGTATTGACGCTTCATGACCCGGCCGAGCATGATGTCCGCCCGCGCCAGCATCTGGAACCCTCGCCAGAGGTCCTCCGTGTCGCGATAGGCGATGGGGAGGTTCTCCTCCACCCAGAGCATGACGAACTCGGGCGTCTCCTGTGCGTCCCAGGCGGACTTCTGGGCTTGCTTGGGGCTCGTGCCCTGGAAGATCTCGCCCATGAGGTCGTACATGGTCTTGGAGGTCATGCGGTTGTCCATGGCCAGTGCTTGCTCCTCCTTGAGCTCCAGGTTCCCTGTTCCAATGGCCTGGAGGTCGCGTAGCGCCGCCCTCATGTCCCCGTTAGAGTTCTTTGAGATGATATCCAGCACGCTGTCCGGGGCAGATAGCCCCTGATCTGCGGCGATCTTGCGGAGCAGGGAGCGAACGGTGGACGTGGAGATCTTGCTGAACTTGATCTGAAATGTCTTCGCCTTGATGGCCGAGCTCTTCCTGCTCAGACCATAGAAATCGTTCACTATCAGGATCACTGGATGCATGGTCTTGGCGATGAGCTCCACTATGGCTGGTACCCCTCCTTTGTCCTCGCGGCCGAAGAGGTTGTCTGCCTCATCCATGATGATGAGCTTCTTCCTTCCTTGGCGGTGGGATAGGTACTCGCCTGAATCGGTGAATGTGTCCGACAGCGCGCCCCGCAGAGCGACATCCCTGATGGCCTCCCCATTTCTCTGGTCAGAGGCGTTCATCTCCACCACGCCCCAACCCATCTCATTGGCCAGAGCCAATGCGGCGGAGGTCTTCCCCACCCCTGGAGGTCCGATGAGCACCACCACTCTCTTCGGAGGCACCCCGTTCTCCCAGGCGATGGCCCATTCCTTCAGGTCCTTGATCGCCTTGGGGTTCCCCACCACATCCTTGAGGGACTTGGGTCGGTAGAGCTCTGTCCAATCATCAGGCATGCGATTTACCAATCACCCAGGCGATTATAAACCTGCCCCTGGGAGAAACGTAAGTGGTTGGATCGGTGCAAGGGATAACATAGAAGAAGTCACTTCAAGCTTCCAGGTGAGCGCCTGAGCAAAGCCCGTGTACTGATGTGCGATTTCGACGGGACCATCACCATGCAGGATACGGCAGAATGGATCCTGGACAAGCACGCCGATGGAGATTGGAGGGTGCTGGACGAACTCTATGTGCAGGGCAAGATCGGCCTGTTGGAATGCATGAGCCAGCAGTTCTCCATGGTCCGTCTCGGCGACGAGCAGCTCCTCAAGGAACTGGACGAGGCCATCAGCATCCGTTCCGGCTTCCCAGAGATGGTGGACGCCTTCCGAGCCGCTGGGGGTGATGTGCTGATCGTTTCTGCCGGTCTTGACTTCGTCATAGATCATTACATGAAGAGACTTGGCGTGAGCTCGAAGGTGAAGGTCTATTCCAGTCGCACGCACCGGGTGGATGGCCACATCTCTTTCGAGTTCCCTCCCTTGACCTATCGTGAGTCCAAGAGCTTCAAGGACGATGTGGTACGCCAATGGCAGTCTAAAGGTGCTGTGGTGACTTACATCGGGGATGGCACCCCCGATGCAGAGGCTTGTGCGCTGGCAGATTATCGCTTTGCGGTCCATGGAAGTAAGCTGGAGGCGATCATGGACGCACGGAAATTGAAGCACGTTTCCTTTGAGAGCTTCGTAGCCATCATTCCGCAGATTTTGAAATCTGAATGCTTGTAGATCGGACAATATTCTCTTAGGAAATTTTCTTTTAACTTATGAAATCGAGTTGTACTACAATCGTAAACTTGATTTCGATATAAAAGATAATTTTAACGTTTATAGTTTAATTACCAACTTCGAGACAAACACCGGTAGATACAACAAATAGGTACCTAGCTCTCGCCCCCATTTTTCACACCATATTTCGCCAATATAACCACATATTATTATTTTTTAACTGATATCGATTATATGTATAATAATAATTCTAGAATCTAAAATGAACACAATTGTTCATAAAATAAATAGACCCACCGACCTAGATCATCAACAAGGCCGTTGGATGCTTGAGTCTTCGAAAGAAAGTCCATGGCGTCCTATCCAGCTTCCCTCCCATTTATCGCATAATAAAGCTCATTAATTGTTTAAACGAATAAAAAATAGTTGATTGCGCAAATAGCTTATATTATTA
>Ga0209254_10000618_pt1 | contig 29666 bp, 31 predicted proteins | sample FrelakmetDIP11DI_FD_187148 | JGI IMG/M metagenome (GOLD analysis project Ga0209254, IMG submission 187148) | Freshwater lake sediment microbial communities from the University of Notre Dame, USA, for methane emissions studies - DIP11 DI (SPAdes)... | ecosystem: Environmental > Aquatic >... | reverse complement strand
GTGAGCCTTGTCGAGGGCGACCCCCGGCTCGTCGCGGAGCCGCTCGCGTCGCATCCCGCCTGCTTCTACTGTCGCGCGGGGCATCCGCTGCTCACGGACCCGCACCCGTCGCCGGAGCGCATTCTCCGGTTTCCCTTCGTGGGGACGCGCATCCCGCCGCGGATAGCGCGTCACTTCCTCTCGGTGGCCCAGGCGGGCAGGATCGATCCGGACACCGGCGACTACGTGCCGCCGCTGAGGGTGGACACGCTGTGGATGGCGCGGGAGGTAGTGCTGGCGAGCGACGCGGTGACCGGTGCCCCGGTCGTGTTCTTCGACGCCGACGTGCAGGCCGGGCGGCTGGTGCGCCTGCGCGTGGCGCAGGAGTGGGCGCGCACCGCCTACGGCTTCGTGGCGCGTCGCGACGCGGTCCTCTCGCCGGCGGCCGAGCGGTTCAAGGACGAGGTGCGCGCGATCGAGGTCGAGCTCGTCGCGGCCGGCGAGGCGTGGCTGCGCGCCGAGCGGCGGGCGGGCTCCCGGAACGGCGCCCGGCGACGGCCCGCAGCCGCCGCCTGATGCCGCCCTGGCATTGGGTCGCAGGCCTCTCGCCCGCGTCCCCCACCCGGGGCGCAACCGGAGCGAGCGCGACGCCGGCTCGCGGCTACGTGGGGTAGTCGCTGCCGATGAACGAGCTTAGGCTCTGGATCGTCTCCGCCTGCTGCTCGAGCACCGCGCGCACCAGGTCGCCGATGCTGAGCACGCCTACCAAGCGCCCGGCGCGCATCACCGGCAGGTGGCGGACGCTGCTCTCGGTGACGAGGCGCAGGCACTCGGTCAGCGTCGTCTCGGGCTCCACCGTAAGGACCTGGCGCGTCATGATCTCCTCGACGAGCGTGTCCTTCGAAAGGCGGCCGACGAGGATCACCTTGCGCGTGTAGTCGCGCTCGGAGACGATGCCGACGAGGTCATCGGCCTGCATGACGAGCAGCGCGCCGACGCGCTTCTCGCTCATCTTGGCGATCGCGTCGTAGACCGTGTCCTTCGGGCCGATGGTATGGACCACCGTGCCCTTGGTCTCGAGCATGTCGGCGGCGGTGCCGCGGAGGGATCGGCCGACGGTGGAGAGGATCATGGTCGCCTCCTGCGGAACGCAAGACGGAATCCCTCTAATCCTAGAGCCCCGGCGGGGCGGCGGCAAGTCGCATGTGCGCGCCGCGCCCGCTCGCGCCGGCGGGCCGGCGGTCACGCGACCGCCTCGTCCTCCGCCACCGGCGTCATCGGCGCGGCGGCCGCGGTGCGCCCGGTGTCGCTGCGGAACAGCCGCACCACGATGCCGAGGTAGTAGGCGAGTCCGAGGAAGCTGCCGGCGAACGCGAGGATCGCCGGCACCAGCTCGCCGGACGCGATCACGGAGCGGAACACGAGCAGCTTCGCGAAGAACCCCGGGAACGGCGGCAGGCCGGCGAGCGAGAGCACCGCGAAGGCGAGCAGCAGCGCGGCCGCCGGCCGGCGCGCGAACTTGCCGTCGAGCGCCTCGAGACGGTCGTCCTCTTCCGGACAGAGCCGCGCGAAGCTCGCGCAGGCGAGCACCGTGGTGAGCGCGTAGATCCCTGTGTACCAGAGCAGGTCGGTCGTGCGGCTGCCCGTCGTGTCGACGAGCACGAACGCCATGTACCCGGCATGGGCGATCGACGAATAGGCGAGGAGGCGCCGGAAGCGGGTCTGCCCGAGCGCGGCGAGGTTGCCGAAGGCGATCGAGGCGATCGCGAGCACGGTGACCGCGAGCGTGACCGCGGCCGGCAGCGGCCCGATGCCGAAGACGCGCACGAGCGCGAGAACGACGGCGGTCTTGACCGCCGAGGCCATCAGTGCCGTGACCGGCAGCCCCGCGCTCGCGTAGGCGTCGGGCGCCCAGGCGTGGAACGGGAACACCGCCGCCTTGAGGAGCAGGCCGCACAGCACCAGAAGCGCGGCGGCCTGCATCCGCGCACCGCCGTCGGCGAGCGCCGCGGTGAAGCGGTCGATGGCGAGAGAGCCGGTGACGCCGTAAGCGAGCGACACGCCGAACATGAAGAGCGCCGTGCCGACCGCCGACATGAGCAGGTACTTGAACGCCCCTTCCGTCGCGGCGCTGCGGCCGCGGCCGATGACCATGAGCCCGAACACCGGCAGCGAGAGCAGCTCGAGGCCGATGAAGAGCACCGCGAAGCCGGCGCTGTCAAGGACAAGCAGCGCGCCGAGCACCGCGCCGGCGGAGAGCAACCAGAACTTGAAGTCGCCCGGGTCGCGGAACGCGAGCGCGACCGCGAAGCCGCAGCCGAGCACGATCGCCTTGCCGTAGAGCGCCAGCGCATCGACCCGCACCTCGCCCGGCAAGATCGCCGCCGCGTAGCCGGCGCCGGCCTGCTGCAGGGCGATGCCGAGCCCGGCGAGCATGACGGCAGCGAAGAGCACCCGACCCCAGGCCGCACCGACGCGCAGCATCTCGAGCGGCATCAGCGCCACCAGCAGCGCGAACACGAGGTGGTCGGGCAGCAGCCCCTGCAGGAAGTCAGCGGGCACGGTGGGCTCCTGCCACGTTGACTGCGGGCGGTGCCGCTCGGTCCGCGTCGCCGGTCGCGGCCTGCGGCGCGACGCGGACGAGCGCTGCCACGGCGGGCTCGACCTTCGCCATCCACGGCGCCGGCTGCACGCCGACGGCGAGGATGACGAGCAGCAGCGGCGCCAGCGCCGCGAGCTCGCGCGCCGAGAGGTCGGGCAGCCGCGGCTGCCGGCGCGCATCGCCGAACACGAGCGCACGCGCGAGGCGCAGCATGTAGGCCGCCCCGAGGACGACGCCGAGCGACGCGAGCACCGCGGCGAGCAGCAGGCCGCCGCCCGCCGCTGCGCGCCAGGACGCGAGGCCGCGGGTGAACGCGCCGAGCAGCACCAGGAACTCCGCGGTGAAGCCGCTGGTGAGCGGCAGCGCGAGCGACGCGAGGACGAAGAGCATCGTCACCACGGCGAGCCGCGGTGCGCGCGTGGCGAGCCCGTCGAGCCGCAGCCAGGCGGTGCCGCAGCGCTGCTCGGCGAGGCCGAGCGCGAGGAAGAGTCCCGCCACGATGACGCCGTGGCTGAGCATCTGCAACAGCGCGCCCTGCACGCCGACGGCCGTGAAGACGAACGCGCCGAGCACGATGTAGCCCATGTGGCTGAGCGACGCGTAGGCGACGAGGCGCTTCAGGTCGCGCTGCGTGAGCGCCAGCACCGCGCCGTAGAGGATGCTCGTCACCGCGAGCGCGACCGTGACCGGCGCCGCCGCGGTGGCGGCGTCGGGCGCGAGCGGGATGGCGAGCCGGAGGAAGCCGTAGGCCCCCATCTTCGAGAGCACGCCCGCCATGAGCGCCGCCCCGGCGGGCGAGGCGGCGCCGTAGGCGCGCGGCAGCCAGGCGTGGAACGGCACGAGCGGACTCTTGATCGCGCACGCGAGCGCGATCGCCCAGAAGACGAACGACTGTCGACCCGGGCCGAGCTGCAGGCCCTGCAGCACCGCGAGGTCGAACGACCAGCGGCCGGTCTGCGCGCGGCTCTCGGCGCCGAGCACGATCACCGCGGCGAGGAACAGCACGCTGCCCGCCATCGTGTAGAGGAAGAAGGTGACCGCTGCGCCGCGCCGACCCTCGCCGCCGAAGACGAGGATCATCAGCGTCATCGGGATCAGCACCGCCTCCCAGGCGACGAACAGGACGACGAGGTCCTGCGCGAGGAAGGTCGCGAGCAGCGCCGCTTCGAGCGCGAGCAGCAGGCTCGCGAAGAGGCGGCTCCGTCCTTCGGCCGTCGTCCAGGTGCAGGCGAGCACGACCGGCGCCAGCAGCGCGGTGAGGAGCAGCAGGTAGAGGTTGAAGCCGTCGACCGCGAAGCGCAGGCGGATCCCGAGCGAGTCGAATCCGCCGGCATCGAACGCGGGCCGCGTGCCCGGCGCGAAGTCAAGGAGGATGCGGCAGGCGACCGCGAGGATGGCGAGCATCGCGAGCAGCGCGACGACGCGTGCCCAGCGGCCGAAGAACGGCACCAGCAGCGCGCCGCCGAACGCGAGCGTGAGGATCGCGGCGAGGAGGCCGGACTCAGCCACGCACCGCCCCCCAGCCGAGCACGGCGACGAGCCCCACGAGCGCGTAGATCAGGTACGCCTGCACGCTGCCGGTCTGCAGGCGGCCGAACCAGCGCGATGCCGCGCGTGCACCGTCCGCGGGCGCCTCGATGCTGCCCGCGGCGAACGTCTTCTCCGCCGCGCCGAGCACGGTGCGCGACACGCCGTCGACGAGTCGCACGATCGCTGCGTAGGCGGCATCGAAGTAGTAGCCGTGCGCGACCAGGCCGCGCGCACCCGAGTCGGGACGACGCAGGTCGGCTTCTGCCGGCGCCTGCATGCCGTAGCGGCGCCAGGCCGCGGCGATGCCGAGGAGCGCGAGGGCGACCGCGACCAGCATCACCCACCACTCGGCGGCGTGCGGGACGTCGGGGCGCGTCGTCGGCTGCCCCAGCACCGGCTCGAGGAACGCATAGAACGGCGCGCCGACGCCGAGCAGCTCGCGCCATGCCGAGGGCATGGCGAGGAAGCCGGCGACGACGGAGCCGAACGCGAGCACGCCGAGCACGACCGACATCGACGGCGGCGGGTCGTGGAGGTGCTGCGCGTGCGCGTCGTCGATGCGACTCCGGCCGAAGAACGTCAGGAAGACGGCGCGGAACACGTAGAACGCGGTGAGGAGCGACGTCGCCGCGCCGAGGAGCCACAGCAGCGGCGAGCCCCGCGGCGCCGCCCACGCCATCCACAGGATCTCGTCCTTGGAGAAGAACCCTGCGAACGGCGGCAGGCCGCAGAGCGCGAGCGCGGCGACGAGGAAGGTCGCGAAGGTGAGCGGCAGGCGCCTTGCGAGCCCGCCCATGTGCCGCATGTCCTCCTCGCCATGAAGTGCATGCAGTACGGCGCCGGCGCCCAGGAACAGGCACGCCTTGAAGAACGCATGCGTGGTGAGGTGGAACATGCCGACGGAGAAGGCGCCCAGGCCGCAGGCCATGAACATCAGCCCGATCTGCGACATCGTCGAGTAGGCGAGCACCTTCTTCAGGTTCCACGCGGTCACGCCCATGGTGGCGCCGACGAACGCCGTGATGCCGCCGAGCCAGGCGACGACGAGCATCGCGTCGGGCGCGGCTTCGAACACGCCGTGCATGCGCGAGAGCAGATAGACGCCCGCGGTCACCATGGTCGCGGCGTGGATCAGCGCCGAGACCGGCGTCGGACCCGCCATCGCGTCGGGGAGCCAGACGTGCAGGGGAATCTGCGCCGACTTGCCGCAGGCGCCGAGCAGCAGCAGGAGCGCGATCAGGGTCGCGGTGCCCGCGGCCGGCGGCGTCGCCGCGAAGAAGGCGTTGACCGACGAAAAGTCCAGCGTGCCGGCGGTGGCCTGGATCAGGAACGCGGCGAGCAGGAACGCGGTGTCGCCGACGCGGTTCACGACGAACGCCTTCAGTCCGGCGGCGGTCTTGGCGCGATCCTCGTACCAGAAGCCGATGAGGAGGTAGGACGCGAGCCCGACGCCTTCCCAGCCGAAGAACAGCACCACGAGGTTCCTGCCGAGCGCGAGCAGCAGCATGAAGAACAGGAACAGGTTCAGGTAGGCGAAGTAGCGCGCGTAGCCCGGGTCGTCGCGCATGTAGCCGATCGAGTAGACGTGGATCAGCGTGCCGACGCCGGTGATCACGAGACACATCACCGCGGCGAGCGGGTCGAAGTAGAGCGCGAAATCGAGGCGGAACCCGGCGGTCGCGGCCCAGGTCCAGAGGTCGGCGGCGATCGGCGTGCCGCTGGCGCGGAGGTCGCGGAAGAGGAGACAGGCGAGCACGAACGCCGCCGCGGGCAGCGTGCACGCGACGAGCGACACGACGGCGCGCGGCAGGCGGGCGCCGAACAGCCCGTTCACGAGGAAGCCGAGCAGCGGCAGCGCGGGCAGCAGGGCGAGACGGTCCATGCGCTAGCCCTTCAGTTCCTCGACCACGGCGAGGTCGAGCGAGCCGCGCCGGCGCGCAAGCAGTACCAGGATCGCCATCGCGAGCGCGATCTCGCACGTCACCGCCACGTAGATGAAGAAGGTCATCGCCGCGCCGTCGAGCGTGCGCGTGTGCCACGCGCCGGCGACGAAGCTCAGCACCACCGCGTTCACCATCACCTCGAGACTCATGACCACGGCGAGCAGGTTGCGCCGCGCCATGACCCCGAGCAGGCCGACCGCGAACAGCACGGCGGCAAGCGCGACGAGCAGCGTGTAGGTGTCGGTCATCGGTGCTCGCGAATCACCGCCCAAGCGGCGATGATGCCCACCAGCAGCAGCACGGTCGCCAGCTCGAAGTGCAGCCAGTAGTGCCTCATGAAGGCCACCGAGAACGTGGCGAAGGCGAACGACGGCGCCTGGCCCGGCGCGCCCCCGGGCGCGTGCGCCCCTTCTGCGGGCAGGAGCAGCCGCAGCAGCGTTGCCGCGACCAGGATCGACACCACCAGCCCGGGCAGGGCGAGCCGCGAATACGGGGTGCGATAGGAGGCGTCGCGGTCGTCGAGCAGCATGATCGTGTACACCATGAACACCATCACCGCGCCGACGTAGATCAGCACCTGGAACAACGCCACGACGTCCACGCCGAGGGCGGCGTAGATACCGGCGAGGCTCACCATGTGGGCGACGAGCGCGAGCGCGGCGCGCATCGGCTGGCGCAGGGTCACGACGAGGATCGCGAACACGAGCGCGAGGGCCGCGAAGAAGGCGATGAACGCGAGCGTCATCGCCGCGCCTCCTCGGCGTCCTGGGGGGCTTCCTGTGCGGCGGGATAGGGCTTGCGCGGATCGCGCGTCGGGTGCCACTGCGTGAGCAGGTCGATCGTCTGCCACATGCGATCGCGGTCGAAGCCCGGCAGGTCCGGGATGTCCTTGACCATGCGGATCGCATCCTCGGGGCACGCCTCGACGCAGAAGCCGCAGAAGATGCAGCGCGAGTAGTCGATGGCGAAGCGCTGCGGCGCCTTGGGGTGCGCGGGCTCGTCGAAGTGCGGCGCGGCGACGATCTCGATGCAGTAGGCGGGGCAGACGGTGGCGCAGAGGTTGCAGGCCACGCACTGCACTTCGCCGTTCGCACGCAGCGTGAGCACGTGGCGGCCGCGGTTGTTCGGCGAGTAGTCGGCGCGGAGCTCTTCGGGGTAGTAGGCGGTCAGCGCGCCCTTGCGGCCGGTGATCCACTTCCACATGTTGCCGACGAACACGCCGCCGGTGATGAAGAGGCCGCGGACGATCTCGAGGATGTAGAGCCGCTCCCAGAGCCCCGGCTCGGGCTCGTTCCAGTACTTCTTCTTCCGCGTGCCTGCGCTCATGTCGTCCACCAGCGCAGCACGGCGGTGACGACGAGGTTCAGCACCGCGAGGGGCAGCAGCACCTTCCAGCCGAGCGTCATCACCTGGTCGAAGCGGAAGCGCGGCAGCGTCCAGCGCACCAGGATCTGGAAGCAGCCGACCAGGAAGACCTTCACCGTGAACGCGAGCACCTGCAGCGTCGCCACCGCGAGGTGCGGCAGCGCCCAGGTGGCGCCGCCGGGGAAGGTCAAGCCCTCCGCGCCCAGCCCCGGGACGCCGTAGCCGCCGAGGAAGAGCGTCACCACGAGCGCCGAGATGATGACGATGTGGACGAACTCGCTCAGCAGGAAGAGGCCCATCTTCATCGAGGTGTACTCGGTGAAGTAGCCCGACACGAGCTCCGACTCGCATTCGGGAAGGTCGAACGGGATGCGCTTGTTCTCGGCGATCGACGCGGTGAGGAAGAGCAGGAACGCGAGCGGCTGGACGAGGATGCCCCAGGCGGGCAGGCCGAGCACCGTATGGTCCGACTGCCAGCGCACCATCGCGCCGAGCTCGAGCGTGCCGTAGGTGACCACCATCGCGAGCACGGCGAGGCCCATCGCCAGCTCGTAGGAGATCATCTGCGACGCGGCGCGCGCGGCGCCGAGCATCGAGAACTTGTCGTCCGAGGACCAGCCCGCGATCATGGTGCCGAGGATGGCGATGCCGGAGATCGCGAGCACGACCAGGATGCCGGCGTCGAGCGGCGCGACCTGCATCGGGTAGCTGCGGTCGCCGAAGAAGCGCGCGAGCGCCGAGTCGGGGGCGAACAGCCGGCCGGGCTCGAGCGTGCCGCCGAAGGGGATGACGGCGAAGAGCAGCAGCGTCGACACCGCCACGAGCCACGGCGCGAGGTTGTAGCAGAAGCGGTCGTAGGTCGCGGGGGTGAAATTCTCCTTGAGGAGCATCTTCGCCCCGTCGGCGAGGCCGTGGAACAGGCCCCACCACACCAGCTTCACGTTCGTGAACGGCAGGCGCAGGTAAGCACGGTTGGCGCCTATGCGGTCCGCCATGATCGCCGACTGCTTGCGCTCGACCCAGGTGAACACGGTCGCAAGCCCGAGCAGGAACGCGATCACGTAGAGCATGTAGAGGCCGTGCACGACGAGCGACTGGGTCATCCGGCCAGGCTCCGGAAGACGTGCACGGCGTGACGCACGCCGGGCGGCGGGTCGAACACCGGCGCGAACGCGTTTGCCTTGCCCTCGAAGTTCGTGAAGGTGCCGGCGCGCTCGAAATGGGTGGAGAGCGGCAGCGCCACCGCGGCCCTGGCCGCGGCAGCGGGCCCGAAGGCGGTGAGGTGAATCACGCGCGCAGCGCCCAGGCGCGAGGCGGCGCCGTCGCCGAGCTCGCCCCAGACGAGCACGACGTCATGGTTGGAAACGGGCGGCAGGGCGGCGGCGCCGAAGCGCGTCTGCACGCCGAAGCCGTTGGGGTTCTTGTCCGCGCGAATCAGCAGGCGGTCGTCGACGACCTCGCCCGGCTCGGGCACGCAGTCCTCATGGGCGTAGGTCCGAAAACGGTTCGCGAGCAGCGACCGGAAGGCGTCGAGCTCCTCGTTCGATCCGTGGGTCGAGACGAGCGCAGCGGGGTTGCGCGCGTCGGCGACGAGGCGACGCGCGGCCGCGAGCGCCTCGTCCCAGGAGGCCGGACGGCCGGCAACGAGCGGCTGCAGCAGCCGGTCGCGCGCCATCCGCTGGTGCAGGTCGAAGCCCTTGTTGCAGAGCCAGGGGCCGTTGATCTCCGGGTTCTCGAACGCGGTGACGCGGTAGGCGCGCGGGCCGCTCGCCGCGCCCGGCATGTGCGGCTCGCGACCCCGCTTCCGGCGCCACACGTTGACGCTGCAGCCGCGCGCGCAGCCGTTGCAGACCGAGCGCACCGGCTCGAGGAACCAGACGCGGCTCTGGTAGAGGAAGTCGGTGGAGAGCAGCGCGCCCGTCGGGCAGATCCCGATGACGTTGTCCGAGTACGGGTCGTCGAACGGCTTGTCGTCGAGCCGGTCGACCATGGAGCGCACGCCGCGCTGGACGATGCCGAGCGCGTTCGACCCGGAAATCTCGCGCGTGAAGCGCACGCAGCGGCTGCACAGGATGCAGCGTTCGTTGTCGAGCGAGATGCGCGGCGAGAGCGGGTAGAGCTTGCGCCGGTGCCGCTTCGGCTCGAGCGACCGCGGCCGCGACGGGCCGTAGCGTATCTCGTTGTCCTGCAGGCTGCACTCGCCGGCCTTGTCGCAGATGCCGCAGTCGACCGGGTGGTTGAGCAGCAGGAACTGCATCACCTCGCGCCGTGCACGCTCCACCTCCTCGACCTGCGTCTCGATGCGCATCTTGGGCACGACCGCAAGGCCGCAGGCCGGCATGAGCTTGGCCAGCCCGTTCACCTTGACGAGGCACATGCGGCAGCTGCCCGCCACCGAAAGCTTCTCGTGCCAGCAGAAGTGCGGGATGTCGATGCCGTGGCGGTGCGCCACCTGCAGCACCGTCTCGCCCTCGTGCGCCTCGATCTCGCGTCCGTCGATGAGGAGCTTCATGGCGTTCCTGCGACCGTGAGCCGGCCGTCGTACATCGAGCGGCCGTGGGCGACGTAGTGCTCGAACTCGGCGCCGAACTTGCGCACGAAGCTCAGCACCGGCATCGACGCCGCGTCGCCGAGCGCGCACACCGTGCGGCCCATGATCGCCGCCGGCACGTCGCGCAGCGTGGCGAGGTCGGCCGCGACGCCCTTGCCGGCGAGGACGCGCTCGAGGACGCGGTTCAGCCAGTCGGTCCCTTCGCGGCAGGGGCTGCACTGGCCGCAGGACTCGTGCGCGTAGAAGCGCGTCAGCACCTGCAGCAGCCGCACCATGCACGTGCCCTCGGCGACGACGATGATGCCGCCCGAGCCCATCATGCTGCCGGCCTTGACGAGCGATTCGACGTCGAGCGTGAGCGTCTCGACTTCCGCCGCGGTGAGCACCGGCGTCGAGCTGCCGCCCGGAATCACCGCCTTCAGCGCCCGGCCGCCGAGCACGCCGCCGCCGTCCTCGTCGATGAGCCTGCGCAGCGGATAGCCGGTGGGCCGTTCGTAGATCCCCGGGCGCACGACGTGGCCGGAGAGCCCGAAGAGCCGCGTTCCGGGGCTCTTCTTCGCGCCGAGCGCCGCGTACCGGGCGCCGCCGTTCGCGACGATCCACGGCACGGTCGCGAGCGTCTCGACGTTGTTGATCACCGTCGGCCGCTGGTAGAGCCCCTTCACCGCGGGAAACGGCGGCTTGCTGCGCGGGAAGCCCTTCTTGCCCTCGAGCGAGTTGAGCAGGCTCGACTCCTCGCCGCACACGTAGGCCCCCGCGCCGCGGTGGACCACGATGTCGCACGCGAACGCCGTGCCGAGGATGCGCTCGCCGACGAGGCTCGCGGCGCGCGCCTCGTCGAGCGCCGCGCCGAGGCGCCGCAACGGCAGGTCGAACTCGCCGCGGATGTAGACGAAAGCATGGCGGACGCCGAGCGCGTACGCCGCGAGCAGCATGCCCTCGACGAGCTGGTGCGGCGAGTGCTCGAGGATCCAGCGGTCCTTGAACGTGCCGGGCTCGCCCTCGTCGGCGTTGCAGCAGAGATGGACGACCGGGCTCTTCTTGTTCACGAAGCCCCACTTCGCGCCGACCGAAAAGCCGGCGCCGCCGCGGCCCTGCAGTCCAGAGTCCTTCACCTCGCGTTCGACATCCGCGGGCGCCAGCGTCGCGAGCGCCTTCTCGAGCGCGGCGTAGCCGCCGCGCGCGCGGTACGCCGCGAGCGTGTGCGACTGCGGCCCGATCTCGTGGTTGAAGAACACCATGCCGTCGCTCATGCGAGGCTTCCGAGGATTTCCTCGACGCGTCCCGCGTCGAGGCGCTCGTGGTAGGTCTCGTTCACCTGCATGACCGGCGCCGTGCCGCAGGAGGCGAGGCACTCGACGGTGCGCAGCGTGAAGCGGCCGTCCGGCGTGGTTCCGCCGACCTCGACGCCGAGCCGTCGCCGCAGGTCGTCGATCAGTTCCTCGGCGCCGCGCAGGGCGCAGGAGATGTTGCGGCAGACCTTGATCACGTACCGGCCCTGCGGCGCGCGCTCGAACATCGAGTACCACTCGAGCGCCTCCACCACCTGCATTGCCGGCACGCCGATGTACTCGGCGATCAGCACCGCATCGTCGCGTGTGACGTAGCCGTTGGCCTCCTGCATGCAATGCAGCAGGGGCAGCACCAGCGACGGCCGCATCTCGGCGGGGTAGCGCGCACGCACGGCGTCGAACCTCGCGCGCAGCTCGGGCGCGAGCGCGCTCACCGGTCGCACTCCCCGCCGATCATGTTGATCGAGCCGAAGGTCGGCACGATGTCGGCGACCTCGTAGCCCTCGAGCATGGTGTGCATGCCGCCGACGTGGAGGAAGCTCGGCGCGCGCACGTGCAGCTTGTAGGGCCGGCCGCTGCCGTCGCTCACGAGATAGAAGCCGAGCTCGCCGTTCGGCGACTCGTGCGCGACGTAGACCTCGCCCGCCGGCACCTGCACGCCCTCGGTGACCAGTTTGAAGTGGTGGATCAGCGATTCGATCTCGCGGTAGACGAGCGGCTTCTCGGGCAGGACGACGCGCGGGTCGGCCACGGTCACCGGGCCGCCCGGCAGCTTCCGGACGCATTGCCGCACCATCGATATCGACTCGTCGATCTCGCACATGCGCACGTAGTAGCGGTCGTAGTTGTCGCCCTTGATGCCGGTCGGGACGTCGAAGTCGAGCTCGCCGTAGGCGAGATAGGGCATCTCCTTGCGCAGGTCCCACGCCATCCCGGTGGAGCGCAGGATCGGGCCGGTGAAGCCCCAGTTGAGCGCATGCTCCGGCGTCATCTTCGCGATGTCGCGCGTGCGGCCGATGAAGATGCCGTTGCGGTCGAGCAGGCCGTGGATGCGCTCGAGATAGCGCTCGCAGAACTGCAGGATCTCCTCCAGCCGCTCGAGCCATCCTTCCGGCAGGTCGCGCGCGAGGCCGCCGATGCGGACGAAGGAATAGGTGAGCCGCGCCCCGGTCAGGTGGTTCAGGTGCTCGAAGATGTAGTCGCGCACCGTCATCAGGTAGAGGAACGCCGTCATCGCGCCCATCTCCATCACCGCGGCGGCGACGCAGGTGACGTGGTCGGCGATGCGGTTGTACTCGGCGAGCAGCGTGCGCAGCCAGATGCAGCGCGGCGTGAGCTCGATGCCGAGCAGCTTCTCCACCGCTTCGGCGTAGGCGAAGTTGTTGTTGAGCGCCGAGCAGTAGTTGAGCCGGTCCGTGTAGGGGATGACGTTGTGGTAGGTGTGGTGCTCGGCTTCCTTCTCGAAGCCGCGATGCAGGTAGCCGCAGTGGACGTCGGCGCGCCGCACCGTCTCGCCGTCGATCTCGACGATGATCTGGATCGTGCCGTGCGTGGCCGGGTGCGACGGCCCGATGTTGAGGACGACGTGGTCCGGGTCCGCTGTGCGCGCGAGCGGGCTCGATACCGGAGGCGGATGCTCGACTTGCACGGCGCTACTTCCGGTAGGGCACGATCGGCTGCTCGCGGTCGATCGCGTAGTCCTTGCGCAGCGGATGTCCGGTGAAGCCCTCGTAGAGGAGGATCGGGCGCAGGTCGTCGTTGTCGGCGAAGCGGATGCCGTACATCTCGTGCGCCTCCCGCTCCATGAAGCGCGCCGCGCCGTAGATGCCGGTGAGCGTAGGAACGGTCGCGTCGTCCTCGCCGACGCGCAGCTTCAGCCGAACCCGCTTGCGGTGTGCAGGGCTGAGGAAGTGGTAGACGACGTCGAAGCGCGGCGTGCGCCCGAGATGGTCGACCGCCGTGACGTCGAGGAAGAGCGCGAAGCCGAGCTCGTGCCGCAGCCGCGCGACGACCTCGAGCAGGCGCTCGCGCTCGATCTCGAGCACGAGCGTGCCGAAGCTGTCGGCGGCGCGGGTGAAACGACCCTCCAGCGCCGTGGTGATCCTCGCGTCGACCGCGGTCATGCGCTCGGGGTTCCGTCCGGCGCGTGCTGCTCGAAGGGCAGGATCGGGTGCCGGTCGCGTGCGATCCGGTCCTGAAGCATCATGATCGCGTCGATCACCGACTCCGGCCGCGGCGGGCAGCCGGGGACGTAGATGTCGACCGGGATGATCTTGTCGACGCCCTGGACGACGGCGTAGTTGCGGTAGAAGCCGCCGCTCGTGGCGCAGGCGCCGAAGGCCATCACCCACTTCGGCTCGCACATCTGCTCGTACACCTTGCGGATCACCTGCGCCTGCTTGTGGTTGATGGTGCCCACCACCATCAGCAGATCCGCCTGCCTGGGCGAGAAGCGCGGCAGCGCGGCGCCGAAGCGGTCGGTGTCGTAGAGCGTCGAGCTGACCGCCATGAACTCCATGCCGCAGCAGGCGGTGACGAACGGATAGGGGAAGAGGCTGAACTTGCGCACCCACCCGACGAGCTCGTCCTTGCGCGTGGTGAGGTAATCCATCATCGCCATCGCAGGGCTCCGTCGCGCCAGAGGTAGACGAACACGAGCGCCAGCAGCGCCATGAAGACGAGGAACGACACGAGCGACAGGGTGGCGATGTCGCGCTCCCCGGCACTGGCGGCCCAGACGAACAGCAGCACCGTCTCCAGATCGAAGAGCAGGAAGAAGAGCGCGATCGGGTAGTACTTGAGGGCGAGCGGTCGCACGTTGCGCTTCTGCAGCGGCGCGGCGCCGCACTCGAACGGCTCCATCTTCACCGCCGAGGCGCGCACCCGCGGCCCGAGCAGCGCGTTGAGCCCGACGATCGCGCCCACCACGGCGACCGACACTAGCAGATAGAGGAAGAAGAGCGCGTACGCGTTCATGTCACCGGAGAGGTCGGGCTTGCCTTCCGCGGCGGTGCAGCTGGCCCGGACCGGCCTCTCGTGCTGTCGCCAGGGATATGCGCCCCGCCGCGACGAACTCGCCTGCAAAGCCGCCTGGGCTGCGAGTGCGGCCATCCGAACGTGCGGAGCAGGCCGAAACTAGCGAGAACGGGATGCGCCGCGGCTGATTTCGATCAAGGAACCATGCCGCGCACACGGTTCGTGCATGCCGACGGCGACGCCTTCGCGGCGCGCGATCCCGCGGCAGCTATGGGGTCATTACGCAGCGCGGGCTGGGAGTCGCGGCGCGCGCGTGCCGATGACGGAAGGTGAGCGTGGCCGAGGAGACGTCCTCGCAGGCATGCAGAGTCGTTGCCGAGATCATCCCCTGTTCTGTCTCCTGGACAAGGGTGACGCGCGCATCGCAGAGGCTCTGCGGAGCCTTGCCTCCGCGCGACGGTGCGATGGTGGAGGATCCGCGAAACGGCGACAATAGCGCTCTGCGCCCTCGACGCCCCCGCCGTGAACGCCGCCGCCATCCGCCAACGCATCGCGCTCTACGAGCGCCTGATGCGGCTCGACAAGCCCATCGGCATCCTGCTGCTTGCCTGGCCCACGCTATGGGCGCTGTGGATTGCGACCGACGGCCGGCCGCCCTCTGGCGTGCTCTGGATCTTCCTGCTCGGCACGATCCTGATGCGGTCCGCCGGCTGCGTGCTGAACGACATGGCCGACGCACGCTTCGACGCCTACGTGCGGCGCACCCGCGACCGGCCGATCGCTGCCGGCCGCATCGGCCGTGGCGAGGCCTTCCTGCTCGCGGTCGCGCTGATCCTGGTCGCGTTCGCGCTGGTGCTGAACACCAACCGCCTCACCGTGCTGCTCTCGGTCGTGGCGCTCTTCCTCGCCGCGACCTATCCGTTCACGAAGCGCTTCCTCGCCGTGCCGCAGGCCTACCTCGGCGTGGCCTTCGGCTTCGGCATCCCGATGGCCTTCGCGGCCACCGTGCATGCGGTGACGCCGCTCGCACTGTGGCTGCTCGCCGCGAACATCTTCTGGGCCATCGCCTACGACACCGAGTATGCGATGACCGACCGCGAGGACGACCTCAAGATCGGCATCAAGACCTCGGCGATCACCTTCGGCCGTTTCGACGTCGCCGCGGTGGCGCTCTGTTATGCGGCGATGGTCGTGATCCTCGCGCACGTCGGCCGCCTCATCGGCGCCGGGCTGCCGTATTTCTTCGGGCTCGCAGCCGCGGCGGCCATCGCCGCCTATCACGTCTGGCTCATCCGGGACCGGCAGCCCGCCAAGACCTTCTACGCGTTCCGCCACAACAACTGGCTCGGCGCCGCGGTGTTCGTCGGCATCCTTGCCGACTACCTGCTGCGCAGCGAGACCCTGCTGACGCCGACGTGATCGCGCGCTGCAGGAACCACATCAACGCGGCCAACCGCACGCTGACCGGAAGCTGCCCTACGAGCGGGAAAAGGACTTCGCGGCGGTGGCGCTCCCCGGTACGGTGCCGCTGATCGTCGCCGTCGACAACGACTTCCCCGCGCAGACGCTGCAGGCGCTGATCGCACATGCCAAGGCGAATCCCGACAAGATCAGCTACGCTGCCGCGCGCGCCTCGCAGCGCGTGGCGACGGGCACGTTCGCCGGCATGGCGGGCCTGAAGATGACCTACGTCCCCTACAAGAGCTCGCCGAACGCGGTGACCGACCTGATGACGGCACAGTTGCAGCTCTTCACCGCCGAGCTCGCCGTGACGCTGCCGCCGGTGAAGCCGGGCAAGATCCAAGGCCTCGCGGTAACGAGCGCGAAGCGCACGCCGCTCGCGGCGGAGCGGCTCATGGTGGCGGAGTCCGGCGTGCCAGGTTTCGCGCTGCTCGCGTGGTTCGGTGCATGGGCACCGGCCGGCACGCCGAAGGAAGCGATCGCGACGCTCGACGCCGCGATCAACCAGGCGGCCGAGTCCAAGGAACTGCGCGAGCGCATGGACGCGCCCGGCGTCGAGCTGCAGCCGCAGTCGCCGGAGGCGCTCGGCCGGTTCGCGCAGGCCGAGACGCCCAGGTGGGCGCGCGCGATCCGCGAGTCCGGGATCGAGTCCGAATGAGCTACCCCGCCCGCGTACTGCAGGGGCTCCGCGGCGAACGTGCCGCGCAGCCGCAGCTCGGCCCCGACGAGAAGGTGCTCGCCGAAGCGCCGCTCGGCGCCGACGTGGCGTTGCTCACCGACCGCCGGCTCATCGTGGCCGGCAGGAACTTCGAGAACAGCTTCGCGCTGGCGCAGGTCGGCCTCGTGCGCAGCGCCTTCCGCCGCTCCTCGCGCGAGGTCGCGATCGGCACGGCGATCCTGCTCGCGGGCCTGCTGCTCCTCGCCATCGCCGGGCCGCTGAAGACGATGCTGGCGGCGCAGATCACCTCGTTCGATGCGGCGGGCGCGGAGTCCGCGGGCGCGACGCTCGCCGCGTCGCTGCTGCGCGGGGCGCGCACAGTGGTCGGTTACCTGCCGCTCGCCGGCTTCGCGCTGGGCGCCATCGGCCTGGTTCGCGCCGCGATCGGCGTGCTCGGGCAGACGACGGTAAGCGTGCACGCCGGCGGCGGCGAGCTCCAGTACAGCCGCCGCGGCCGCGACCGCGCGCTCGAGGAGTTCGTGCGCGAGGTGGCGAAGGCCTTGCCGTTCCCGCCACAGCGATCGCCGGCGCGAAGCGTTGCCGCGGCGTCGGTCGAGGCGGGCGCGAGCGAGCCGGCGCGCTGACCCTCGAGGCACGATCCGACGCGGCGCCCGGGGAACGCCGCGCTGCCGATCAGCCGAGCCAGGCGTCGTAGTGGATGCCGTCCTTGACCTGCCCAATCACGTTGAGCTGGTTCTGGGGGCTTTCGGCGAAGTCCGCCAGGACCTTGGCGCGCGTCTTCTCCGGATTGGTGTTCATCTGGTTCAGCCACCAGTCGAAGCCCGCCTGGTCGGGGGTGCGGCCGAGGACGTTCGCGTAGACCTTGCCGAGGAACTCGGCGTTGCCCGGATTCGTTCCGTACAGCGAGCGGAACTCGGCGGAGTCGATGAAGCGAGCCCCGACCTCGACCATGCCCATGGCGCGGACGGGGCGGCGGGGATGCGATGACGCCCGGCGCCTGTTGCGCCCGGTCGCCGGTGCGCGGGTCCAGCTCGTCGCAGACCCTCGGGGTCGCCTGGGGCCGGTCCCCGTCGTCGATTCCGGGAGCGGCCGCGCGGCCTCGGGGAGTCTGCGCGGCCGGAGCCGGTCAGTTCACCGCGAAGCAATACAGCAGGCCCGCGCCGCCGGTCTTCACCAGCAGCGGATCGCTGCAGCCTGCCGAGGGATGCGAGGAGTTCCAGGAGACGTTGGCTACCGGGTCGGGATTGGTGCCGGTCCGGTCGTGGTGGCCGACGATTGCGGTGCCATCGCCGCTCTTCGTCCAGTTGCCACAGGTGCGATCCTCGGCCCCGGCGAACGCGGTCCCGTCGCGCTGCGATCCGGTGAGGATGTCGTGCTTGTTCGGGTTGTCGCCGCGGCCGTTCACCACCGCGCCCTTCTCGGTGATCGCAGTCTGCTTGTTGAGGTTGTTGGCGTCGCCGTGAAGGTCGGCGACGCTCCTGGCCACCACGACGCCCTGCGCGTTCTGCCACGGCCCGGTGCCGATGCGGTCGCGCGCGTTCACCGCCTGCGTGGTCGCCGTCGGGCTGGCACTGAGGTAGGCACGCCAGGTCCGGCCGCCCGCGCCGACCGCCGCCGCGAGCTTCTGGCAGTGGGCGTCCGCGCCGGCGAGGCCGCCGAAGTCGGCACCCGTGCCCGAGCCGACGCTCGTCACGAAGAACGTCATCGGCGACTTGGCCTTCGCATCGGCCGCCTTCATGTCGTCGGTGGAGCAGCCGGCCGCGAGTGCGGCGATGGCGAAGGGCAGGACAAGCGCGCGCGCGCTGAGGCGATGGTGCACGGGGGTTTCCTCCTCTGATTTGATCTCGGGGCGAATGTCCACGATGGGACCACGGGGATGGTAAACAGCTTTGCCCCGGGCCGTATTCCCATCCGTCGCAAATTTCTTCCCTGAGCGGGAGCGGGGTGGCCACGCCGGTAGAATCCGGCGCTCGCTGCCCGCCGCCCGCCCCCTGCTCCAGGACCCGCTTGCGCTACCGCGACCTCCGCGACTTCCTCACCGAGCTCGAACGCCAGGGCGAGCTGAAGCGCGTCGCCGTCGCGGTCGATCCGCGGCTCGAGATGACCGAGATCTGCGACCGCGTGCTGCGCGCGAGCGGACCGGCGATCCTGTTCGAGCGGCCCACCGGCCACGCGGTGCCGGTCCTCGGCAACCTCTTCGGCACGCCGCGGCGCGTCGCGCTCGGCATGGGCGCCGACTCGGTCGAGAGCCTGCGCGACATCGGCCGGCTCCTCGCCTTCCTCAAGGAGCCCGAGCCGCCGAAGGGCTTCCGCGACGTGATCGAGCGCTGGGTGCCGATCGGCCGCCAGGTGATGCACATGGCGCCGAAGGAAGTCGGCTCGCCGCCCTGCCAGGAAGTGGTGTGGGAGGGGGCGGAGGTGGATCTCGCCCGCCTGCCGATCCAGACCTGCTGGCCGGGCGATGCGGGCCCGCTCATCACGTGGGGCCTCGTGGTCACGCGCGGGCCGCACAAGAAGCGGCAGAACCTCGGCATCTACCGCCAGCAGGTGATCGGCCGGAACAAGGTCATCATGCGCTGGCTCGCGCATCGCGGCGGCGCGCTCGACTTCCGCGATCACTGCGCCGCGAATCCGGGCGCCCCGTTCCCGGTGGCCGTGGCGCTCGGCGCCGACCCGGCGACCATCCTCGGCGCGGTGACGCCGGTGCCGGACACGCTCTCGGAGTACCAGTTCGCCGGCCTGTTGCGCGGCTCGCGGACCGAGGTCGCGAAATGCCTCGGCAGCGACCTGAACGTGCCGGCGCGCGCCGAGATCGTGCTCGAGGGCCACATCGCGCCCGACGAGACGGCGCTCGAAGGGCCGTTCGGCGACCACACCGGCTACTACAACGAGCAGGATCGCTTTCCGGTGTTCACGATCGACCGAATCACGCTGCGCCGTGACCCGATCTACCACTCGACCTACACCGGCAAGCCGCCCGACGAGCCGGCGATCCTCGGCGTGGCGCTGAACGAGGTGTTCGTGCCGATCCTGCAGAAGCAGTTCCCGGAGATCGTCGACTTCTACCTGCCGCCGGAGGGCTGCTCCTATCGCCTGGCCGTCGTCGCGATGAAGAAGCAGTACCCCGGGCACGCAAAACGCGTGATGTTCGGCATCTGGAGCTTCCTGCGGCAGTTCATGTACACGAAGCTCATCGTGGTGACCGACGACGACGTGAACATCCGCGACTGGAAGGAAGTGATCTGGGCGCTGACCACCCGCGTGGACGCCGCCCGCGACGTCACGCTGGTGGAGAACACGCCGATCGACTACCTCGACTTCGCGAGCCCGGTGTCTGGGCTCGGCGCGAAGATGGGCATCGACGCGACCAACAAGTGGCCGGGCGAGACGACGCGCGAGTGGGGCACCCCGATCCGCATGGACGAGGCGGTGAAGCGGCGCGTCGATGCGCTCTGGAGCACGCTCGGCGTGTAAGGCGACGCCTCGCGCACCGGCGGGCCGCGGTGTCACCTGCTGTTGCAGGACGCGGCGCGCCATCCGTGCTTGAATCCGCGCTGGCGACCCTCATCTTCCGCGACGTCCGCGCCGCAGCGGATCGCGAGCAGGAGCGAACATGACGCAAGGCAGTCTCGAGCAATCCCCGCAGCCGACCGCGCCGAGCCCGGCGCCCGCGCCGCAGTTGCAGCCGCAGGTCGTCCCCGGACGCGAGCTCGCCCAGATCATCTACATCCTGCAGGCGGTCGGCATCCTCATCGGCCTGTCGTGGGTCGCCGGTGCCATCGTGAACTACGTCAAGCGCGACGAGCCGCGCGCTGACTGGGTGCGGTCGCACTTCGAACAGCAGCAGAGCTCGTTCTGGATATGGCTCGTGGGCGTGCTGCTCGCCGCGGTGCTGAAGGCGAAGTTCGCCTGGCTCGCGGCCGCCGCGGTCACCATCTGGCTCATCGTGCGCATCGTCAAGGGCTGGACGGCGCTGCGCGAAGGGCGCCCGGCACCCGCCGGCTGGATCTGATCCGGCGTCGCGCCTTCGCGCCCGCGCCGATCAACGCCGCTCACCGGAGCGCACCGTGACCCCCGACATCCCGCAACAGACCGGCTACCCGAACTTCCCGCAGGCGATCGCGCCTGCGCCGTCGCTCGTGACGACGACGCACATCGTCTACGCGCTGCACGCGCTCAGCCTCGTCATCGGCGCCTTCGGGGCGGCCACCGTCATCGGCAGCTTCGTCTTCGGCTGGCCGTCGATCATCGCGGTGATCATCAACTACGTGAAGCGGAGCGAGGTGCGCGGCACCTACCTCGAGTCGCACTTCCGGTGGCAGATCCGCACCTTCTGGTTCGCGCTGCTGTGGACGATCGTGGTGGCGCTGGTGTCGCTCCTGCTGCTCGTCGTCATCATCGGCTTTGCGACCTGGGCCATCGGCCTCGCGGCGCTCGGCATCTGGGCGATCTACAGGATCGCGCGCGGCTGGCTCGCCTTGCGCGACGGGCAACCGATGCCGGTGTGAAGCGCCCCCTTCCCTCTCGAAGGGGGAGGGCAAGGCCGCCTCACTCGCGCTCGTACCGCTCGGCGAACGCGGCGATGAAGCGCTCGAAGTCGGCCTGGGGCAGGCGGTCGATGCCGCCCGCGCCCCTGCGGCCCCCGCCGGTCGAGAAGCGGCCGCAAAGCTCGTGCGCGCCCTCGGGCCGTGCCTGAGGGGCGCGTACGCTGACGACGTGGCTGCCATCCGCGCGTCCTGCCAGCACTGCGTGCGCGCGCATCGGCGCGCCGGAGGCGAGCCGGTTCGCGAAGGCGCCGATCGCGCGCCGCGCCCACGGCTCGGCGGGGAGCACGTACACCGCGGTGCGCCCGGTCTCGCGGAGCGGCGCGATCGCGTGCGCGAGCGCGAGGTCGTCGCCGTAGCCGCGCAGCAGCACGCCGAGCACGTCCTCGTCGCGCGCGAACGCGAGCGGATCGGCGTAAGGCCGCATGCGCAGCGCGAGCTCCGCCGGCGGGAAGCGCAGATCCGCCACCGAATCGCCGTAGGCGTTGTAGTTGAGCGCCTCGCCGAGGTGGCGCAGCGTGTCGATGGCGTCCTCGTCGAGGCCGCGCTCGCGCGCCAGGGCCTCGGCCCTCGCGTGCAGGTTGTCGCCGAATGCCGCGACGATCGCCCAAGGTCGCTCCCGCCCGCCGAGGTGGCGATCGACGATGAGGCTGGTGCAGATGGCGGGATCGGAGTCGAGATGCGGCTCGAACCCGGGATGCGCCGGCGGCGTGCCCGAATGGTGATGGTCGAACCAGCGCACGTGCGCGCCGGCGGCCAGGCAGGCGTCGAGCGCCGGCCGGTTCGCCTCCACCGACACGTCGAGGACGGTGATCTCGTCGCCGGCGCGCGCGTCGACGCGTGCGAGCAGCCGCACGTCGCGCTTGGTGCCGGTGACGATGCGCGCGCTCGCGGGTGAGTCGAGGCGGAGCTGCTGCAGGGCGCACAGGCCGTCGGCGTCGCCGTTGAAGACGTCGTAGCGCATGCGCGAGGTGCGGCGGGAACGCGGCGAACCGGTGTGCGGGGAGTGGCGATGATACCCGTCGCGCTCGCTCGTCCTGACCGCCCGGCCCCGACCGCAGTGCCCGGGCCGCGTAACTCGCCTCGATCCCAGGAAGCCCGCAGGACGCCACGATCGCTCGTCATCCGGCGATGCATGCTCAGGAAGCCCTCAGCCGTGCTCGTCGTGACCGCGGCGTTCGGCTTCCCGGACGGCGAGCTTCGCGGCGGTGCGGCGCATGCGCGAGGCGCTCCGCATCGGGGCCGCGGCTAACGCTAACCGCGCGGTCCTTCGAGCAGGTCGCCGAGCGCGCGCGCCACGACCTTCGTCGCCTTGCGCAGGTCCTCGAGCACGAGGTGCTCGTCGGCGCGTTTGGCATTGGACTCGAGCACCGTGCGCGGTCCCGCACCGTAGAGCACGGCGGGGATGCCGGCCTCGCCGTAGAGGCGCGCGTCGGTGTAGAGCGGCGTGCCCGAGGTCGGGACATCGACGCCGAGGACCGCCTTGCCGTGGCGCTGCAGCGCCTCGATCAGCGGCTGCGCTCCCGGCAGCGGACGCAGCGCGCGGGCGAGCAGCAGCCGGCGGATCTCGACGGTGACGCCGGGGACCGCGGCGGCGGCAGTCGTGATGACATGGCGCAGTTGCGCCTCGACCTCCGCCGGGTCCTCCTCGGGGATCATGCGGCGGTCGAGCTTCATGACCACCTTGCCGGGCACCACGTTCGTGTGGGTGCCGCCCTCGATGCGGCCGACGTTGACGTACGGATGGTCGATGCCGGACACCTGCGACCGGCGCGCGCGGTAGGCCACGTTCTCGGCGTAGAGCGCGGTGAGGATCGCGTTCGCGCCCTGCAGCGCGTCGATGCCGGTGTGCGGGATCGCTGCGTGCGCCATGCGGCCGTGCACTGTCACCTCGAGCTGCAGGCAGCCGTTGTGCGCGTTGATGATCTGGTAGGCGAAGCTCGCGCACAGGGCGTAGTCGGGCTTCGTCAGCCGCTCCGCGAGCAGCCAGCCCGGACCGCACTCGCCGCCGAGCTCCTCGTCGTAGGTGAAGTGCAGCTCGATCGTGCCGGCGAGCGGAGTGCCGAGCGATTCCAGCGCGCGCACGGCGAAGACGTAGGTCGCGAAGTCGCTCTTGCTGACCGCCGCGCCGCGGCCGTAGAGCCGGCCGTCCTCCACCACGCCGCCGTACGGCGGATGCGCCCAGCCGTCGCCGGGCGGGACGACGTCGCCGTGGGCGTTGAGCGCGATGGTCGGGCCCGGGCCGTGGCGTCGCCGGACGATGACGTTGGTGATCGATCGCAGTCCGCGCTCGCGCACCGTCGCCTCCGGCACGCGGTGCTGCTCCGCCTCCCAGCCCATTTCCGCGAGTAGAGCCACGGTGCGCTCGGCGTGCAACGCGTTGTCGCCCGGGGGCGTGTCGGTCGGCACGCGCACGAGCTCCTGCAGGAAGCGGACCTCGGCGTCGAAGTGGGCGTCGATCCAGGCGTCGAGCTGCGCGTGTTGCCGGGGTGTCATGGCGGGCGGGTCGAAGAGTGGGCGGGCGTTCAGTTCGCGCCGCGCGCGGGCGCGGGCGGCGTTTCGCGTGCGTGCACGCATCTGCCGAGGACATAGGTCGCCGCGACGGCGCGGTCGTCGCCGAGCATCATCAGTGCGAAGAGCTTCTCGGCAAGCGACTGCGCGCGCGCCGTGCGTCGGGCGAGCAGCGGCGTCGCGGCAGGATCGAGGACGACGAAGTCTGCCTCCTGCCCGACGGCGAGACCGCCGACGCGGTCGGCGACGCCGAGCGCCTCGGCCCCGCCGCGCGTCGCGAGGTGGAACGCTTCCAGCGGCGCAAGCGAGTGGCCGCGCAGCTGGCACACGCCATAGGCCGCGGCGAGCGTCCGCAGGACGCTGAAGCTCGTGCCCGCGCCGACGTCGGTGCCGATGCACACCTTGACGCCACGCGCGCGGGCCGCGGCGAGATCGAAGAGGCCGCTGCCGAGGAAGAGGTTCGCGGTCGGGCAGAAGGCGATCGCCGTGCCGCTCGCGGCAATGCGGTCGCGGTCGGCGTCGTCGATCCAGATGCCGTGCGCATACACGGCGCGCTCGCGCAGCAGCCCGAACCGGTCGTAGACGTCGGCATAGCTGCGGCTCCACGGGAACAGCTTCGCCGCGAGCTGCACCTCGTCGCGGTTCTCGGCGAGGTGCGACTGCAGGTGCAGGCCGTCGTGCTCGTCGAGCAGGCGGCCGGCGAGACGGAGCTGCTCTTCGCTGCAGCCCGGCGCCCAGCGCGGCGAGACTGCGTAGCGAAGCCGCGCGCGTCCGTGCCAGCGCGCGATCAGCTCGCGCGACTCCTCGTAGCCGCGCGCCGCGGTGTCGCGCAGGTCCCCGGGCCCGTCGCGATCCATGAGCGACTTGCCGCAGATCATGCGCAGCCCGCGGCGTTCGGCCTCGGCGAAGAACGTGTCCACCGGCTGCGCCTGCGCCGTCGCGTACACGAGCGCCGTCGTCGTGCCGTTGCGGAGCAGCTCGTCGAGGAAGAACCGCGCCACCTCGGCGGCGTGTTCCGGCGCCAGCATGCGGCGCTCGGCGGGGAAGGTGTGGCGCTCGAGCCATTCGAGGAGCTGGGCGCCGTGCGCGGCGATCATGTCCGTCTGCGCGAAGTGCACGTGCGCGTCGACGAAGCCGGGCAGGATCAGCTTTCCGCGCAGGTCGACGACCGCCGTCCCCGGTGGCAGCGAGGCCGCGATTCCGCGCCGATCGCCGAGCGCGCACACCAGCCCGTCCCGCACGACGAGCATGCCGTCGGCATGATGCGCGACGGCGGCCTCGCCTCCGCGTGCCGGGTCGTCGCGGAAAGCGGCGATCTCGCCGCGGAACGCCCGCGGCTCTCCCGCGGTGGCCGGCGGCGGGCCCGGCGTCAATTCGTCCCCGCTCCGGCGGCGTACCAGGCCGCGACGACGGCACGCTCCTCGTCGGTCATGGCGGTGAGGTTGCCGATCGGCATGTAGCGGCTTGCAACCGTCTCCTGCACCTTGGCGACGTGCTGCGCGATCTGCTGCGGCGTCTCCAGCAGCACCCCTTTGGGCGCCTGCGCGAACCCGGGCTGCGTCGGGGAGGCCGCATGGCAGGCGACGCAGCGGGTCTTGAGGATCTCGTGGACGCGGTCGAACGCGGGCGCAGCCGCGGTGCTTGTCGGCTGCCGCGAAAGCATCGCGGGCGCGAGCGCGAAGGCGAGCGCGGCGATGAGTGCCGTCGCCGCCGCCGGCAACGCGAGGCTGCTCCGCCCCTTGTGCCGCTGCACGAACCAGATGCGCACGAGCACGCCCGCGAGCATGATCGCGACGAGCGTCAGCCAGCCGTGGCGCGAGGCGTAGGTCATCGGGTAGTGGTTGCTGATCATCGCGAACAGCACCGGCAGCGTGAAGTAGGTGTTGTGCGTCGAGCGCTGCTTGCCGCGCAGACCAGGCGCCGGGTCCGGCTCGCGTCCGGCGCGGATCTCGGCGACCATGCGTCGCTGCCCGGGGATGATGACGAAGAAGACGTTCGCGACCATCACGGTGCCCATCATCGCGCCCACGTGCAGGAATGCGGCCCGCGCGCTGAAGAGATGGAACGCGAGCCAGGAGGCGAGCACCACGTAGCCGAACACCGCTGCGAGCAGCGCCAGGTCGCTCTTTGCCAGCACCCGGCAGAGCGCGTCGTAGACGAACCAGCCGAGCGCGAGGAACGCGGCGCTGGCGGCGATCGCCGCCGCCGGGCTCCAGTCGAGCACGCCGCGGTCGATGAGATAGGTGCTCGCACCAAACCAGTACACGATGGCGAGCAGCGCCATGCCCGAGAGCCACGTCGAGTAGGCTTCCCACTTGAACCAGTGCAGGTCCTCCGTGAGCGGCTCGCCCTTCGGGCCGGTGAGGAACTTCCGGTTGTGATAGAAACCGCCGCCGTGCACCGACCACAGCTCGCCGAGCGCGCCGCGCGCCCGATCGGCCGGCGTCGCCGGCCCCCTGAGGTGGTTGTCGAGCCAGACGAAGTAGAAGGACGCGCCGATCCACGCGATGCCGGTGACGAGGTGCGTCCAGCGTGCGATCAGGTTCGCCCAGTCGAGCAGGTAGGCGTCCACCCCGTGCTCCTCAGCTGCCGCGGTAGGTCGAGAAGCTCCACGGCGAAACGAGCAGCGGCACGTGATAGTGCTCGTCCTCGCGCGCGATGCCGAAGCGGATCACGACATCGGTCAGGAAGGGCGGATAGGGGAGCTCGGTGCCGAGCGCCTCGAAGTACGGCGCGACCGCGAACTCCAGCTCGTAGACGCCGCGCCGCAGCGCCTCCCCAGCAAGCAACGGCCGGTCGGTGCGCCCGTCGGCGTTGGTCCTCCCCGTGAGCAGCGCGTGTCGCTCGCCACCCTCGATGCGGAACAGCGCGTAGCCGATGCCGGCCGCCGGCCGGCCGCGGGCGGTATCGAGCACGTGGGTCGTGAGTCCGGCCATGGGGATCTCCTCGGGCGAGGATGCCACTCTAGGCAGAGCGCGACGCAAGGTCAACACGACGCGACGGAATTGTCGACAATCGCGGTGCCGCCGGAGCCGGCATGGGAGGCGTCCGGACGTCCGCCGCCGCGCGGCATCGCGACGACGCGGGACTTGCAGGCCTTGCGCTGTTGCCGGCGTCCTGTCTACACTGCGAACTCTGATTGTAGACAATCGAGGCGGCACCTCGAAGCGATGGGCACGCAACGTCGGAAGCGGACCGAAGTTGCACCGGCGCGCGCGCGCGGCCGCGAGGCGCGCGCGCCCGCTGCGACGGCCGAGGACCGGGTCTTCCGCGCCATCCACGAGGCGGTCCTCGGCCACCGGCTGGCGCCGGGCACGAAGCTCAAGGAGCTCGAGCTGGCGGAGCTTTTCGGCGTCACGCGCGCGGTCGTGCGCAAGGTGCTCGCGCGGCTCGCCCATCTGCAGCTCGTGCAGCTGCGGCCGAACCGCGGGGCGGTGGTCGCGAGCCCGAGCGTCGAGGAGGGCATCGAGCTGTTCGGCGCGCGCGCGGCGATCGAGGCGGCGCTCGCCGAGCGCGCCACTGCGCGCATCACGCGCGACCAGCTGCGCGAGCTGCGGTCCGTGGTGAAGCAGGAGCACGACGCGTATCGTCGCGGCGACGAGGCGGAAGGGCACCGGCGCTCGGTCGAGTTCCACCGCCTGCTCGCGGGCGTCGCGGGTAACGGCGTGCTCGCCGCCTTCCTCGACCAGCTCATCGCACGCACGCCGCTCGTGGTGCTGGCGCACCCGGCCGGCGCCAACGGCAACACGTGCAGCATCGACGAGCACGGTGCGATTCTCGACGCGCTCGCCGCCGGCGACGAAGCGCGCGCCGCGAGGGCGATGCGCGAGCACCTCGATGCGGTGCTGGGGCGCCTGCGGCTGCAGCGCAGCCGCGAGCCGCGCGCGCTCGCGGAGATGCTCGGCGTCGCGGCGGCGGCGTGAGCGACGGCCCCGTGGGCGAAAGCTGCTACCCGCGCGATCTCGTCGGCTACGGCTCGCGCCCTCCTCAGGCGCGCTGGCCGGGGGACGCGCGCATCGCGCTGCAGTTCGTCCTCAACTACGAGGAGGGCGGCGAGCGCTCGGTCCTGCACGGTGATCCCGCGTCGGAGGTGTTTCTCTCGGAGATCATCGGCGCGGAGGCTTACCCGGCGCGTCACCGCTCGATGGAGTCGCTCTTCGAGTACGGCGCGCGCGTCGGCGTGTGGCGCATCCTGCGGGAGTTCGAGCGCCGCAGGCTGCCGCTGACGGTGTTCGGCGTCGGCATGGCGCTGGAACGTAATCCCGAGGCGACCGCCGCGTTCGTCGCCGGCGGTCACGAGATCGCCGCGCACGGCTGGCGGTGGATCCCTTACCAGGACGTGGACCTCGGGACGGAGCGCGAGCACATGGGCCGCGCGGTGGAGGCGATCCGGGGCCTCACCGGCGCGCCGCCGCTCGGCTGGTACACCGGTCGCGACTCGCCGAACACCCGCCGGCTCGTCGTCGAGCACGGCGGCTTCCTCTACGACTCCGACGACTATTCCGACGAGCTGCCGTACTGGACCGAAGTCGAGCGGAGCGACGGCACGCGCGTGCCGCATCTCGTCGTGCCCTACACGCTCGATGCCAACGACATGCGCTTCGCCACCACGCAGGGCTTCAACACCGCCGCGCACTTCTTCGAGTACCTGCGCGACAGCTTCGACGCGCTGTATGCGGAAGGCGCCAAGACGCCGCGGATGATGTCCGTGGGGATGCACTGCCGGCTGCTCGGCCGACCCGGCCGGTTCGTCGCCCTGCAGCGCTTCCTCGACCACGTCGAGAAGCGCGACCGCGTATGGGTCTGCCGCCGCGTGGACATCGCGCGGCACTGGCACGAAGTGCATCCGTTCGAGAGGAGGACTGCGACGTGAGCGCGCCGCCCCGACACAGCGTGGCATCCCTCTCGCGCGGCGGGCGCGACGCCTTCGTCGCCGCGCTCGGCGGCGTCTTCGAGCACTCGCCCTGGGTCGCCGAGCAGGCCTGGGAGGCACGGCCGTTCGCCACGGTCGACGAACTGCATCGCGCCATGGTCGCAGCGGTCGGGCGTTCGCCGCGCGAAGCGCAGATCGCGCTCGTCCGTGCCCACCCCGAGCTCGCCGGCAAGGAGGCGGCGGCCGGCACCATGACCGCCGACTCCATCGGCGAGCAGCAGAGCGCCGGGCTCGACCGCTGCACCCCGGAGGAGGCCGCGCGCCTTCGCGACCTCAACCGGCGCTACCGCGAGAGGTTCGGCTTTCCGTTCGTGATGGCCGTGCGTGGGCGAAGCAGGCACGAGATCATGGATGCGATTGAGGCGCGGCTCGGCAACGACGCCGAGACGGAGCTGCAGCGCTGCCTCGCCGAGATCGCGAAGATCACGCGCCTGCGGCTCGACGCGATGTTCGCGGCGTGAGTGCGGACCGGGAAGCGCGATGAGCGCCACGCTTCGGCTCGACGACGTCGCGGCGCGGACGCTGCTGCGGCGCATGTTCGATGCGGCGATCGCTGCCGCGCAGCCGTCGCTCTGCCTGCCGCCGCACCTGCCGGAGCGTCCGAAGGGGCGCATGGTGGTCATCGGCGCGGGCAAGGCCTCCGCAGAGATGGCGCGCGCGGTGGAGGCGCACCGCGACGGTCCGCTCGACGGGCTCGTCGTCACCCGTTACGGGCATGCCGTGCCGTGCGAGCGGATCGAGGTCGTGGAGGCCGCACATCCGGTGCCCGACGCCGCCGGCCGGGACGCGGCAACGCGCATCATGAAGATGGTGCAGGGGCTCGGCACGGACGACCTCGTGCTCTGCCTGATCTCCGGCGGCGGTTCGGCACTGCTCGCGGCCCCTCTGCCGGGCCTCTCGCTCGAGGACAAGCAGGCGGTCAACCGTGCGCTGCTCGCGAGCGGCGCGACCATTTCCGAGATGAACTGCGTGCGCCGTCACCTGTCGGCGGTGAAGGGCGGGCGGCTTGCCGCGCTCTGTCACCCGGCGCGCGTCGTCAACCTGCTCGTCTCGGACGTGCCGGGCGACGATCCGACCGACATCGCCTCGGGTCCGACCGTGCCCGATCCCACGACCTGCGCCGAGGCGCTCGCGATCGTTGCGCGCTATGCGATCGAACTGCCGCCGCACGTGCGCGCAGTGCTCGCGAGCGGCGCGGGCGAGAGCGTGAAGCCCGGTGATCCGCGGCTCGCGCGGGTCGAGAGCCGGCTCGTCGCCACACCGCAGAGGGCGCTCGAAGCTGCGGCGCGGGTTGCGATCG
>Ga0209254_10000617_pt1 | contig 29693 bp, 26 predicted proteins | sample FrelakmetDIP11DI_FD_187148 | JGI IMG/M metagenome (GOLD analysis project Ga0209254, IMG submission 187148) | Freshwater lake sediment microbial communities from the University of Notre Dame, USA, for methane emissions studies - DIP11 DI (SPAdes)... | ecosystem: Environmental > Aquatic >... | reverse complement strand
ACCTCGGCGGCCGCATACCGCCTCCACGTCTCAGTGCCCTTCACGCTGCCCCGTCCGGTGTCTTCGAGATGGCCCGCCAGGGCCCGGCCGGATGAAGATACAACCGCCGGGGCCCCTTGACAACCGGGACGGGCTGAGTCCCCCTGTTGGGGCGCCTCAGTCGGCCTTGCGCCGCAGAAAGGTCGGAACGTCGAGATCCGTGTCGTCCAAGGTCATCCGGCCGACCCCGCGGTAGAGCGCTCCGGAGGAATCGCCCACCGCCCGCCGGTGACGAATGAACGTCGGCTCGTCCAGGTCGACGATGTCCGGGCGCTCGGCGTCGGCGGGAGTGACGTCGCGGACCTTGCCGCGCAGCGGCTGCGCGCTTTTGCGCTCCTTATCGTAGTCCCTTTCGCGGAACCTTACGACGTCGGCATCGGCGCCGATGCCGGTGGCGATGACCGTCACCCGCAGTTCATCGCCGAGGGTTTCGTCCACGGAGGTCCCCCAGAAAATCTCGGCCTCGTCGCCGACTTCCTTGTGAATGCGCTCGGAGGCCTCGGCCACCTCGTCGAATTCCATGCTGCTCGAGGCGGTGATGTTCATGAGCACGCCCTTGGCGCCGTTGATGGAGAGGTCCTCCAGCAGGGGGTGGGAGATCGCGCGCTCGGCGGCCTCGATCGCCCGGTTTTCTCCGGAGGATATGCCGATTCCCATCAGGGCCAGGCCGGCCTTGGACATGGTGGTGCGAACATCGGCGAAGTCGAGGTTGACCAGCCCGGGCATCACGATCAGATCGGTGATGCCCTTGACGGCATGCAGCAGGATCTCGTCGGCCTTCATGAACATTTCCATCAGGGTCGCCTTCCTGGAGGCCAGCGCCCGCAGGCGGTCGTTGGGGATGGTGATGGCAGTATCGACCACCTTCTTGAGTTCATCCAGGCCCTTCTCTGCGATCAGGGCCCGCTTCTTGCCTTCGAACGAAAAGGGCTTGGTCACCACGGCCACCGTCAGCGCGCCCATTTCGCGGCAGATCTCGGCGATGACCGGCGTGGCCCCGGTACCGGTGCCGCCTCCCAGTCCGCCGGTTATGAAAACCATGTGGCTGTCCTTCAGGGCGTTGCGGATCTCTTCGGCGGTCTCGAGCGCCGCCTCGCGGCCGATCTGGGGATTGGCGCCGGCGCCGAGCCCCTCGGTGATGCTGCTGCCCAGCTGGATGCGGACGTCCGCCTGCGAAATCTCCAGCGCCTGGGCATCGGTGTTGGCGGCGATGAACTTGGCGCCCTGCAGCCCGGAGCGGATCATGTTGTTGATGGCGTTGCCGCCAGCGCCCCCGACCCCGATCACCTTGATTTTAGCCGACTTTTCATTGTCTACATACGTGAACATGACGTGCCCTCCTGCCTGTGGTTTTGCTGCTTGGTTATAGGGATTTTGTCTCCGGTTTTCAATCACCCGCTTGCCGTTTTTTTATTTTTTTTTAAGCCCTTCAACTTTTTTTCCAAAGCGGCCGCTTCAGACGACGTCCTTGAACCAGCGCCGCATGGTGTTCATGAGGCGGTTGAAGATGTTGCGGTCGCGGATACGGAATTTTTTCTTGTCTTTCAGCTGATGGCGCGCCCCGTAAAGGACCAGGCCGACACCGGTGGCGTACATCGGGTTGTTGACCACGTCCACGAGGCCCTTGATCCCCTGCGGGGTGCCGATCCGTGCGGGCAGGCTGAAAACCGACTCGGCGATCTCCGTGGCCCCTTCGAGCAGGGCCGTGCCGCCGGTGAGAACCACGCCCGAGGGGATCTGGTTTTCCATGCCCGCACGGAAGATCTCGCGGTTGACGAGAGCGAAGATCTCCTCCATGCGCGGCTCGAGGATCTCGCCCAGAATCTGGCGCGGAAGCTTGCGCGGCTCCCGGCCGCTGACTCCCGGAACCTCGATCATCTCGTCGGCCTGGATGCGGCTGGCGATCGCATGCCCGAACTTTTTCTTGATCTTCTCGGCCTCGGGGTGGGGGCAGCGCAGACCGATGGCGATGTCGTTGGTGAGGTTGTCTCCGCCCAGGGCCAGCACGAAGGTGTGCCGGATGTTCTTGCCGCAGAACACGGCCAGATCCGAAGTGCCGCCGCCCAGATCGAGCAGGGCCGTGCCGAGCTGCTTTTCCTCCTCGGTCAGGACGGCTTCGCCCGAGGCCAGGCACTCGAGCACGATGTCGCACACGTCCAGCCCCGAACGGTTGGCGCACTTCACGATGTTGTGCGCGGACGCCACCGCGCCGGTCACGATGTGGATTTTGGCTTCCAGACGCACGCCGGACATGCCGACCGGGTTCTGGATGCCGGGCTGGCCGTCGACCATATACTCCTGGGGCAGCACGTGGATGACCTCGCGGTCCATGGGGATGGCCACCGCGCGGGCCGCGTCGATGACCCGCTCCACATCCTGGGCGGTGATCTCGGGGCCCTTGATCGCCACGATGCCGCGGCTGTTGAAGCCGGTGATGTGGCCGCCGGCGATGCCGGTATAGACCGAGGAAATCTCGCAGCCGGCCATCATCTCGGCTTCCTCGACGGCCTTTTTGATCGACTCCACCGTGGCTTCGATATTGACGACCATTCCCTTGCGCAGACCGACCGACGGATGGGTCCCGATGCCGATGATGCTGACGTTGTCGCCGGTGACCTCGCCGACCACCGCGCAGATTTTCGTCGTGCCGATGTCCAGCCCGACGACGATATCCTGCTTGTGCTGCATGCCGTTAACCTCCTTGGGGCCCCGTTCGCTTCGGAAGCTCGGCCCGGCCCGGATTGACGATGACCCGGTTCAGGTCGGTCAGATCGATCCGCTCGAAATCGGCGACGTCCGGCTGGGAGCGGAAGAATGCCAACAGGTCCCTGAGCAGATGGTATTTGGCGGGGTAGTCGTTGTATCCGAGCCGTATGCCCCGGTGCTCCGCGAACGCCACCAGCGTCAGGCCCAGCTCGCGGTCCACCCGGATGGAGCGCAGCTCGCGGGTGGGCAGAACGCCGCCAGGGTCGCGGCTGAGGGTGAGCACCTGCAGCACCGCGTCCATCGGTCGGGTGGCCGGCGCCGTGGCCGGAGCCGCTGCGCCGAAATTGGAAACCCCCCAGCTTGCGGCCGCCGAGCGATCCACCTCCCGCAGGTCCGCGATGGCAAGGCCGGTCACCACCGGAAGATCGGCGGGGTCCGAGGGCTCCCACTCCTTGAAGATCTCCCCTTCGGGGTTGAGCAGGAACTTGCGTCCGACGTCCACCACGGCCGCTCCCACCTGCTCGCGGATGCGGATGCGCAGGGTCGAGGGGATCTCGCGCTGGATCTGGGCCGTAGCGATCCAGGGGTGCGCGAGGAGCCGCTTGCGCGCCGCCGCCAGGTTGACGCTGAGCACGTTGATGCCCGGCCGCACGCCGGCCTGGCCGAAGACGGCCTCCGGGGCCAGGCGTTGCGCGCCTTCGACGAAGATCTGCCGCGCCCGGAAATGCTCGCTCTGCGTGAAGAGGTCGTGCACAAAAATGAAGAACAGGCTGACGAATGCGACTCCGGCCGCGCCGACGGCCAGCCAGACGGCCGCCGCCAGCCGCCGCAGCCACGCACGGCGGCGGTCCGCCACGGCCCGCCGGCTGACGTTCTGCCGCGGGGTCTGCCGGCGGACAGGGTGCGCGGGGCGCTGGGGGCTTTGGGCGTTCGATCTCATCCGCGCAGCACCTCGGTGCCGACCTTCCAGACGTCGCCGGCGCCCAGGGTCAGCAGCAGGTCCCCCGGCGTTAGAAGGGTCTTCAGCTGCGCCGCGGCCGCCGCGATGCTCTCGGCGATGAGGACCTGCTTGTGGCCGTGGGCGATGATCTGCTCGCCGAGCGCCTGGCCGGTGATGCCGGCGATGGGCTCCTCGCTGGCGGCGTAGATCGGCAGCACCACCAGCACGTCGGATTGGTAGAAGGCCCGCGCGAATTCGTCGAGCAGGGCGCGGGTGCGGCTATAGCGGTGGGGCTGGAAGGCCACCACCACGCGGCGGTCGGGCCAGCCCTCGCGCACCGCCTGGAGCGTCATCTTGATTTCGGTGGGGTGATGCCCGTAGTCGTCCACCACCGTGACCCCGTTCGCCTCGCCCTTGACCTCCAGACGCCGCTGCACTCCGGAGAGGCTCTGCAGGGCGGCCTGGATGCGGGCGACCGGGATGTTGAGTTCGGTCGCCACGACGATGCCGGCGGCGGCGTTGTAGACGTTGTGGATCCCGGGCAGGTTCAGCTTGAAGCGGCCGAGCTTGCGGCGACGCTGAAAGATGCTGAAGCGCGTCCGACGGCCCTCGACCACCACGTTGCGGATCTGGAAGTCCGCCTGCGGGCTCATCCCGTAAGTGGCGGTGCGCTTCTTGATCTGGGGGATGAGGTCCTGGATCGGCTCGTTGTCCAGACACAGGACCGCGAGCCCATAGAACGGAATGCGGTCGATGAACTGCAAAAAGACCTGCTGGATGGCGGCGAGGTCCGGATAGAAGTCGAGGTGCTCGCGGTCGATGTTGGTGACCACGGCGATGGCCGGCGAGTAGCGCAGGAACGAGCCGTCGCTCTCATCCGCCTCGGCCACGATGAAATCCCCCCGGCCCAGCACGGCGTTGGTGCCGATGCCGATCAGCTTGCCGCCGATCACCACCGTCGGGTCCAGCCCGCCGCTGGCCAGCAGCGCGGCCACGATCGAGGTGGTGGTGGTCTTGCCGTGCGCGCCGGCCACCGCGACACTGTATTTCAGCCGCATCAGCTCCGCCAGCATCTCGGCCCGCGGGATCACCGGGATCGAGGCGCGCTGGGCGGCCGACACTTCCGGGTTGTCGGGGCGCACCGCCGAGGAGATGACCACCACGTCGGCGCCTTCGATCTGCCCGGCCGTATGCCCTTCGTGGATGACGCCGCCCAGCGAACGCAGGCGCTCGGTGATCTCGGAGGACTTAAGGTCGGAGCCCGAGACGGTGTAGCCGAGGTTGAGCAGCAGCTCGGCGATGCCGCTCATCCCGATCCCGCCGATTCCGACGAAGTGAATGTGGTATTTTTTGCGGTACATGGTATCCGTTAGCCCGTTGGCCCGTTGGCCCGTTGACCCGTGGACCCGGCCGTCCCTCGGCCACGGGAGCGGGCGGTCACCAGGCGGCAGCACTCGTCGACGATGCGCCGGGCGGCGTCGGGCTTGCCGAGGCGCGCCGCCTGCGCGGCCATGCCCGCCAAAACCTCCGGCCGAGCCGCATAGAAGGCGATCCGGCCGGCGAGCAGCTCTGCGTTCAGGTCCGGTTCGGTGATCATTTCCGCAGCGCCGGCTGCGACCATCTGCCGGGCGTTCAGGCGCTGGTGATCGTCCGCGGCGTAGGGAAAGGGGATGAAAACCGCGGCCTTTCCCATCGCGGTGATTTCAGCCACGGTCGTCGCACCGGCCCGGCAGACGACCAGGTGCGCCTGCTGGTAGAGGGCCGCCATGTCGTCGAAAAACGCCTGAACGCGGGCGGCCGCCCCCGCGCGCCGATAGGCATCGGCCACCATCGCTTCGTCCGCGGCGCCGGTCTGATGGACGAAGAAGAAGCCGGTCGGGTCCCCGAGATAATCCAGCGCTTCCGCCAGGGCCGTGTTGATGCGGTGCGCGCCCTGGCTGCCGCCGATGACCAGCACGGTGAACGGCTTTGGCGGCACGCTGCCGGGCAAGGCGGTGCAGCCGGCCGTCGCGACGATCTGACGTCGCAGCGGGTTGCCGGTCCACAGCACCTTTTCCCGGTCGAATCCGCCTTCGGTCCGGTCGAAGGAGGTGAAGATGCGGTCGGCCAGCCGCGCCAAGGCCCGGTTGGTGATGCCCGGCAGGACGTTCTGCTCGCACAGGGCCACCGGGATCCTCAGCAGCCAGGCGGCCATGACCACCGGCCCGGCCGAGTAGCTGCCCAGGCCGACCACGAGGTTGGCCCGAAACTCCCGCAGGCGCGCGATCGATTGGATCAGGCTCCAGGGCAGGCGCCCGAGCGCCCGCAGCTGATTCCAGAGGCCGCGGCCCTTCAGGCCTTCGACGGAGATGGTCGCCAGCGGAAAGCCTGCGCGCTCCAGCGCCGCGCGCTCGAAGGCGTTGCCGCGGCTGATGAAGAGCACCTGGTGCGCGCCGCCGCGTGCGCGGATTTCCTCCGCGACGGCGATGCCCGGGAACAGGTGGCCGCCGGTGCCGCCGCCGGCAAGGACCACCCGCAGGGGACGGCCGTCGAGGCCGTCATCCACGGCCGGCATTGCTTCTATGCGGCGGTCGCACGCGCAGGTCATCATGGCGCACCTCGCCCGGCCGGGCCGGCGGTGGCGGCGATGTTCATCAGGACCCCGATCATGGCCATGTTCAACACCAGCGAGGTTCCGCCGTAGCTGAGAAAGGGGAGGGTCAGCCCCTTGGTCGGAAGCAGCCCCAGCGTCACCGCCATGTTGATGCAGATCTGAAGCCCCAGGGCGGCGGTCAGGCCGATCGCCAGATAGCTGCCGAAGAGATCGGGGGCCTGGCGCGCGATACGGATGCCTTTCCAGATGATCATCAGGTAAAGCACGATGATCGCCAGCACCCCCACCAGACCCACCTCCTCGCCGATCACCGAAAAAATGAAATCCGTATGAGGTTCCGGCAGGTAGAACAGCTTCTGGTAGCCGTTGCCGATGCCGGCGCCCCACCACCCGCCGGCGCCGAACGCCATGAGCGAATGCACGATCTGATAGCCCGCATCGGCGCTGTGCTGCCAGGGGTCCAGAAAACTCAGCAGCCGGCGCATCCGGTAGCCGGCCAGGCTGATGAAGTAGGCGCCGGCCAGCCCCATCAGCAGGCAGGAGCTGCCCAGATAGAACAGCCGCACGCCGCCGACGAACATCATCAGCCAGGTCAGGACGGCCAAAATGGCCGCCGACCCGAAGTCGGGCTGCTTCAGGATCAGAGCCGCCACCAGCCCCAGGACGGCCACATGCGGCACGAACCCGATGGAGAACTCCTTGATCCGGTCGGCCTTTTTCTCCAGGGAATAGGCCAGGTAGACGATCAGCGCGAAGCGCGCGAATTCCGACGGCTGGAACCGCAGCGGCCCCAGGCCCAGCCATCGGCTCGACCCGCCGGCGCTCACCCCCAGCGGTGACAGCAGCACCGCCGTCAGCAGCAGCAGCGCGGTCACGAGCAGCGGGTAGGCCAGCCGGCGGTAGAACCGGTAAGGAACATGCCGGCAGGCCGCGAGCGCGCAGATGCCCACCAGGGCGAACAGGGCCTGCTTTTTCAAGAAGAAGTAATGCGAATCGTATTTCTTGATGGCCACCGCCGAGCTGGCGCTGTAGACCATGACGATGCCGAACCCGACCAGCAGGAGCACCGGGAAGAGCAGCTGCACGTCGTAGACGATTCGCGCTGCCCGCGAGCGGTTGGCGGCCGGTATGGCGGCGGCGGCGGCTTTCATGGCCTATCGAGCCTCATCGGCATCCCCGGCCGGGGATGCGGTCGACGGCGGATCCGGCGTTTGCTTAAGGTCCAACACCGCGCGGCGAAAGTCCTCGCCGCGCTCCTGGTAGTTCGCATACAGATCGAAGCTGGCGCAGCCCGGAGCCAGCAGCACCGCGTCGCCGGCGACGGCCATTTCCCGGGCCGCCTTTACGGCCGCGCGCATGGTGGCCACTTCGCGCGTCGGCACGACCCCGCCGAGCGCGGCGCGCAAGGCATCCCGGCTGCCGCCCATCAGGATCAGGCCGCGGCCGCTGCGGCGGAGCGGGTCGCGGAGCCGGCCGAAATCCCCGCCCTTGTCCACTCCGCCCATGATCAAGACCACCGGAGAGCGGAAGCACTCCAGGGCGCGCAGGACCGCGTCGACGTTGGTGGCCTTGGAGTCGTTCACGTATTCGACGCCCTGGACCACCGCGATGGTCTCCAGGCGATGGGGCGCCGGCCGGAAGGCGCCCAGCGCCGCCTGGATGCCGGCCGGGGTGGCCCCCGCGGCCAGGGCCGCCAGGGCGGCCGCGGCCGCGTTTTCGGTGTTGTGCGCTCCGCGCAGCCGGAAGCCCGCCAGGTCCAGCTCGACCGGTTCGCGGCCGGGCAGCCGCAGGACCAGGGTGCGGCCGTTCAGGCCGGCGGCCGTGTCCGGGGCGGCGGAGTTGAAGAAGAGCCGGCGGCTGCGGATGCGTTCGGCCCGCGCGGCGACGACCGGGTCGGCCGCGTTCAGAACGGCGATGTCCGCGGGCCCCTGGTTTTCGAACAGGCGCATCTTCGCGGCGGCGTAGCCCGCGAAGTCCGGGTAGCGGTCCAAGTGGTCCGCGGTGATGTTGAGCAGGACCCCCACGGCGGGCCGGAAGGTCTCGATCGTGTCCAGCTGGAAGCTGCTGACCTCCGCGACGACGGTCTCGGCCTCCGTTCCGGCTTCCACGCAATCGATCAGGGGGCGGCCGATGTTGCCGCCCACGAACACCCGCCGGCCGGAGGCCGCGAGCATGGCACCCAAGAGCTCGGTGGTCGTGGTCTTGCCGTTGGTGCCGGTCACCGCCACGATGGGTCGGCGGATAAAGCGGGCGGCCAGCTCGATCTCGCCGATCACGGGGATGCCGCGGCTGCGCGCCGCCTGCAGCACCGGCAGCGTGTGGGGGACCCCGGGGCTCAGGACGATCATTTCCGCCGTTGCAAAGCTTTCATCCCGATGGCCGCCCGTCTCGAGCGCGATTCCCGCAGCACGCAACTCGGCCACCGCGGGCCCGAGGCGGCTTTCGTCGGCCTGGTCCGTCGCCCGAACGATCGCCCCGCGGCCCTGCAGAAAGCGGGCGACGGCGGCCCCGGTGCGGGCCAGGCCGACGACGAGAATGCGTTTGCGCTTGAGCTCCATGCCGATATCCTTAGCTCGGCGATGCGGTCCCGTCCGCTCCACCCGGTGCCGGAGGAGGGCGTTCGCCGGAGACCGGGCGGAGACGGACGGGTCGCACACCGTGCTACCTCAGTTTGAGCGTGCTCATGGCCAGCAGGGCCAGGGCGATGGCGATGATCCAGAAGCGCACGATCACCTTGGGCTCCGGCCAGCCTTTCAATTCAAAGTGGTGGTGCAGCGGCGCCATGCGGAAGATCCGGCGGCCGCTCGTCATTTTGAAAAACCCCACCTGAAAAATGACCGAAAGGGCCTCGATCACAAACAATCCTCCGACGAGCACGAGCAGGATCTCCTGCTTGGTGATCACGGCGATCGCTCCCAGCGTGGCCCCCAACGACAGCGAGCCGGTATCGCCCATGAAGACCTGGGCCGGATAGGCGTTGAACCAAAGGAACCCCAAGCCGGCGCCGGCCATGGCGCCGCAGAGCACGGCGAGCTCGCCGGCGCCGGGCACATAGGTGATCTGCAGGTAGCCGGCGATTTTAATGTGGCCGGCAAAATAGGCGAAGACCATGTAGGTGGCGGCGGCGATGGTCATCGGGCCGATGGCGAGCCCGTCCAGGCCGTCGGTCAGGTTGACGGCGTTGGACGCCCCCACGATGACCAGCATCGCAAAAATGATATAGCCCCAGCCCAGGTCGGGGGTCACCGTCTTGAAAAACGGCACGGTCACCTCGGTGGAAAAATTCGGGGTAAGGTAAACCCATACCCCGGCGAGCAGACCGACGCCCGCCTGCAGGACGAGCTTGCCGCGCACGCTGAGCCCCTTGCTCTGTTTCTTGACCTGCATGAGGTAATCGTCCACGAAGCCCACGGCCCCGAAGCCCAGCAGGACCAGCAGGGCGATCCAGATGAACGGGTCGGACAGGTCGCTCCACAGCAGGGTGGAGAGCGTGATCGCGCCGACGATCAGGATCCCGCCCATGGTCGGCGTGCCGGCCTTGCCCAGGTGGCTTTTCGGGCCGTCGTCGCGGATATACTGCCCGACCTGCAGCCGCGCCAGGCGCTCGATCACCCAGGGGCCGAGGAAAAAGCAGATGAAGAAGGCGGTGAGGCTGGCGTAAATCGTCCGGAACGTGATGTAACGGAACACGTTCAGGACCGAAAACACCGTATGCAGCGGATAGAGCAGGTGATACAGCATGGCGATCCCTTAAGGGCGCTGAGCGGACCAGTCCTGCACGGCCCGGACAATGGCTTCCATTCCCACCGCACGGGAGCCCTTGACGAGCACCCAGTCACCGGCCTTCATTTCTTTGAGCAAGGCGGCCTGCACCTCCGCCCGGGAGCCGCTGACGAGGTCGGCGGCCGCCATTCCGGCCTGGCGGGCGCCGGCTGCGACCTCGGCGGCAAAATCCCCGCAGACGAGCAGCTTGGCGGCGCCGCTGCGGGCGGCGAGCCGGCCCATCTGCCGGTGCATCTCAACGGTATCGCGGCCCAGTTCGCGCATGTCACCGAGCACCAGCAGGCCGCGGCCGCCGCGGCGCAGCTGATGGAGCGTCGCGACGGCGCCTTCCACGGACGTCGGATTGGCGTTGTACGTGTCGTCGATCAGATGGATCCCCTCGGCCAGCGGAATCACGCGCATGCGACCCGCGACCGGCGTGAAGGTCTCCAGCCCCTGGCAGAGTTCGGCGATGTCCAGGCCCAGAGCGTATCCGACCGCCGCCGCCGCCAGGGCGTTGTGCACCATGAACCGGCCGAAGGCCTTGAGGTGCACCGGCGCCCGCAGCGCCGGCAGCACCAGCTCGAAAAAAATCCCCTCCCCGGTTTCGCGGATCCGCTCGGCGCGCACGTCGGCGTCGGCCGCGAGGCCGAATCGCAGGGGGACGCCGCCGGACGGTCCGGCGAGCGGCCGCAGCAGCGGATCGTCGGCGTTCAGCACGGCGCGACCCTGCGGGGCCAGCCCGGCCAGCAGGGCGGTCTTCTCGCGCAGCACGCCCTCGAGCGAACCGAGCCCCTGCAGATGCGCCGGGCCGATGTTGGTGATGAGGCCGATGTCCGGCGTGCAGATGGCGCTCAGCCGCGCGATCTCTCCGGGCTGGTTGGTGCCCAGCTCCAGGATCGCCCACTGGTGCTGCGGCTCCAGGCGAAACAGGGTGAGCGGGACCCCGATCTGGTTGTTCAGGTTCTTGGCCGGCTCCAGCACCGTGAACCCTCGCGACACGACCGCAGCGGTCATGCGGCGGGTGCTGGTTTTGCCGTTGGAGCCGGTGATCGCGACCACCGCGGCCGGCGACCGCCGGCGGTGGAAGGCCCCCAGGTCGCCGAGGGCGCGCGTCGTGTCGGCGACCGCGACCCAGACCGCATCGCCCGGCGGCGCCCACCGCACGGCCAGTTCGCGGGCACACTCGCGGTCGATGATGAGCCCGCGGACGCCCAGCTTCAGGACATCTTCGATGAAGCGGTGCCCATCGTGGACCTCGCCGCGAATGGCGACGAAGGCGTCGTCGGCCCTTATGGTGCGCGAATCGATCGAAATCGAGGCGAAGCTCCGGTGGCGCTCGCCCGCCACCAGCTCGCCGCCGGTCGCGCTCAGGATGTCGTCAACCGTCCAGGGCATGGTCGCAATCATAGGCTGCGCCAACGTGACGATGCTGGATACGGGATGCCGGATGCTGGATAGCGAAACGGTGCCCAGAGGCTGATTCCGTATCCCGCATCTAATTGGTTCCTTCCAACTCGGCCAGCACGCGCGCGGCTTCCTCGCGGTCATCGAAGTGGATGACCTGCTGGCCGATGATCTGATACGGCTCGTGGCCCTTGCCGGCGATCAGCACGGTGTCTTCCGGCCGCGCGGCGCGGATGCCGAGGTCGATGGCCTTGCGCCGGTCCGGCTCCGCCGCGAACCCCTTGGCGGTGCGGCCGGCCAGGGCGGCGGCGTCCAGGTCGCCGGCGGCCGGCACTCCCTGCGCCAGGATCCCCGGAACGATCTGATCCAGGATGGCGCGCGGGTCTTCGGTGCGCGGATTGTCCGAGGTCACGATGGCGAGGTCGCTCAGCCGCGCCGCAATGGCGCCCATGAGCGGCCGCTTGCTGCGGTCGCGGTCGCCGCCGCAGCCGAACACGCAGATGATCCGCCCCTTGGTCAGCGCCCGCAGGGACGACAAGGCGTTCTCGAGGGCGTCCGGCGTGTGGGAGTAGTCCACATACACCGCCCGGGCGCTGCGGCGTTGGACCCGTTCCAGCCTGCCCGGTACACAGCGGACGGCCTCCAGCCCGGCGCCGATCACCTCCGGATCGATGCCCAGGGCGGCGCCGACGCCGGCCGCGCAAAGCAGGTTTTCGATGTTGTGGCGGCCCACCAGCTGCGAACGGACGGCGAAACGCCGTGCGCCCAGGACGATGCCGCCGCGGATGCCCTGCAGGTCGCAGGTGAAATCCTCTCCGCGCACTTCGCAATCCGGCCGCGTCCCGGTGCGGACCACCCGCAGCGGGACCTCTGCGGCCAGCTCGCGGCCGTGAGCGCTGTCGGTGTGGATGACGGCAACGGCCCGCGCCGCCTTGGGACCCGCCGGCAGGAAACGGGTGAACAGGCGCTTCTTGGCCGCCCAGTACGCCGCCATGCTGCCGTGGAAGTCGAGATGGTCCTGGCTCAGGTTGGTAAACACGCCGACGTCGATCCAGCAGGCGTGGATGCGCCGCAGATCGATGGCGTGGGAGGAGGCCTCCAGCACGACGTGCGAGACGCCCGCCGCGCGCATCTCGCATAGGGTCCGCTGCAGGTCCAGCGATTCGGGGGTCGTGACGGAGCTGGGATGGGAGCGCCCGCCGTAGCGGTAGTTGATGGTCCCGATCACTCCGGCGGGCAGGCCGGCCTGGGCCAGGATGCCCTCGACGAGATAGGTGGTGGTGGTTTTTCCGTTGGTGCCGGTGACGGCGATCACCGTCAACTGCTCGGACGGCCGACCGTAAAACGCGGCCGCGAGCTCGGCCAGCGCTTGCCGCGAGTCGGGAACGGTGACGACGATCCCGGCGCCGGGAACGGGCTTCTCCGTGACGACCGCGACCGCCCCGCGGCGCCGGGCGTCGTCGATGAAGGCGTGGCCGTCCGCGGCCTGCCCGCGCATGGCCACGAAGACCCCGCCGGGTTGAACGTCCTGGGAGCGGTAGTGCAGCGCCGTCACCTCGGGCCCGGACCCCTGGAGTCCGGTCACGGCGGTGGGGGCCAGCGTCGCCATCAGCTGCGCCAGCCTCATCCGCGGCCTCCGCCGTCCAGCGCGACCCGCAGCCGCTCGCCGACGGGCTGGGGCGGCACGTTCAGATAGCCGAGGGCGCTCTGGGCGATTTTCTTGAATACCGGCGCCGCCACGGCGCCGCCGTAGATCTGGGCCTTGGGCTCGTCGATGACGACCAGCACGGCGACCTGCGGGTTGTCCGCCGGCGCAAAACCGATGAACGAGGCCACGTGCCGGTCGTTGGTGTAGTTGCCGTTTTCGTCGATCTTGCGGGCCGTGCCGGTCTTGCCGCAGGCGCTGTAGCCGTCCAGCGCGGCGTTGACGCCGGTGCCGCCGGGCAGCATCACGGTCTGGAGGATCTCCTTGAGCGTGGCTGCGGTCTGCGGCGAAACGGCCCGGCGGACTTCCTCGGGCGGGAACTGCCGCAGGATCTGGCCCTGCTGATCGGTGATGGCCTGGACGATGCGCGGCTGCATGAGCACGCCGTCGTTGGCGATGGCCGAGAACGCCGTGATCAATTGCACCGCCGACGCGGAGACTCCGTGGCCGAAGGAAATGGCGGCCGTGTCGATGTCCTTCCAGTGTTTGTGGTGCATGAGAAGCCCGGCGGTCTCGGCGGCACTGTCGATGCCGGTTTTCTGGCCGAAGCCGAACAGGCGCAGGGTGTGGTGAAGTTTTTCCGGCCCGACCTTCTCGCTGATCTTCACCGCGCCGATGTTGCTCGAGTACTTGATGATGTCCTGCAGGCTCAGCAGGCCGTAGCGGTGGACGTCGTGGACGGTGTTCTTGCCGATGCGGTAGGCCCCGTTCTCGCAGTTGAAGACCGTTTTGGGCGAGATGTTGGCGAACTCGAGCGCGGCGGCGGCGCTGAAGACCTTCAGGGTCGAGCCGGGCTCGAAGGGATCGGTGATGGCCCGGTTGCGCCAGAGCGCCTTCTTGGTATCGTCGAAGGCATTCGGGTTGAAGGTGGGGGCCAGGGCCATGGCGAGAATCTCGCCCGTCCGGGGCGCCATCACGATCGCCATCCCGGATTTGGCCCGGCTCTTCTCCACGGCCTCGGCCAGAGAGGTTTCGGCCGTGAACTGGATGCTCTGGTCCAGCGTCAGCATCAGGTTCTTGCCGCTGGCATCCTCGTCCGCCGGCGATTCCGACTGGAAGCCGTTGCCGTGGGCGTCCCGCAGGACCTTGACGCTGGTGCCCGATCCGCGCAGGTACTTGTCGTAGAAGAACTCGACGCCTTCGAGACCCTTGCCGTCCAGGCCGGTGAAGCCGAGCACATGGGCCGCCAGCGCCCGGTTGGGATAAAAGCGGCTGGACTCGGACACGAACTCGATTCCGGGGATCCGCAGCTGCCCGACTGCTTCGGTTTCCTTGGGGGTGGCCTGGCGTTTGACCCACACGAAGGGTTTGCGGGGGGCCGCCAGCCGCTCCTTGATTTCCTGGGGTTTGCGTTTCAGGACCCGGGCAAGGTCCTTCGCCGCCGCATCGGGATCCTTGACCTGCGAGGGGCGGGCGGCGATGGAGGTGACGTCGATGCTGAGCGCCATCGCATGTCCGCGGCGGTCGAAGATCGTGCCGCGCCGGCCCACGGCCTTGAACGACTCCTCGACCTGGTCGGAAGCCTTGCGCGAAAGCCAGGACCCCTGAGTGATCTGCAGCAGCAGGGCCTTGCCGCCGATCACGGCGAAAGCCATGGCAAAGACCACCCCGACCAGTAGGATGCGAAGGCGTATGTATTTGGCGCGCATGATGGTCAGGGCATCACCTTCATTTGATTGGAGGCGGGCAGCGTCAGCCCCAGCTTTTCCTGCGCGATGCGGATGATGCGTTGCGGGGCCCTCAGCCGGGCGAGCTCCACTTTCAGGTTGGCCTGAAGCTCGTTCAGGTGCTGCTGCTCCTTGGTCAAGTTTGAGATTTCGTACCCGACCTGAAACCACTGGACCCGCACCCAGGTGTAAACGAGAAGCTCGCCGACCACCACGCAGAGCAGGCCGATCCAGACGGCCAGCATCTTGGGGTTGCGGCGTCGGGACTTGGGTGGCGGGTTGCCCATCACAGATCCTCGAGGTTGCGGGCCGAGTTCATGGTCAGGCCCTTTCGGCCGCCCGGAGCTTTGCGCTGCGGGCCATCGGATTGGCGCTGATTTCATCCGGGCCGGGCCGGACGACCTTGCGGGTCAGGATTTTCAGGCAACCCTCGGGGCCGGAGGTGTCCGCCGGCCCCGAATGGCGGCGCTCGCGCTTCTCCATGGCTTTGAAGCGCTGCTTGACGATCCGATCCTCCAGCGAATGAAACGACAGGACGCACACGCGACCGCCGGGGTTGAGCATCTCCGGCAATCGGTCGAGCAACTCCGCCAGGCGGTTGAGCTCGTCGTTGACCGCGATGCGCAGGGCCATGAACACCCGCGTCGCAGGGTGGATCCGGTGGCGGCTGCCTCCGGGAACCGCCGCGCATACCAGGCGCGCCAGCTCGCCGCTGGTTCGAACCGGCTGACTGCGGCGCGCCTGGCCGATGCGGCGCGCGATGCGCCCGGCCCAGCGTTCTTCGCCGTACTCCTGGAAGATGCGCCGCAGTTCGTCCTCTTTCAGGCCGTTGACCAGATCCGCGGCCGTGGGCGCCGTCCGGGTGTCCATGCGCATGTCCAGCGGCTCGTCGCGGAGAAAGCTGAACCCCCGGCCGCTGCCCTGCAGATGGTGCAGCGAAATCCCCAAATCGAGCAGGATCCCGTCGGCGCCGGCCCGCCCGAGTCGGCTCATCACCTCGGGGAGCTGGGTGAAGTTGAGGTGAAAGAGCCGGACCCGCTCGGCCTGGTCCGCCAGGGCGACGCGGGCGTTGGCGACCGCATCCGCGTCCTGGTCCAGGCCGATGAGCAACCCGCCGGGGGAGCTGTGCGCCAGGATGTCCCGGGCGTGGCCCGCTCCGCCCAGGGTGCCGTCCACATAAACCCCGCCCGGCCGGCAGTTAAGGTACTCGAGCACCTCCGCCCGCATGACCGGCACATGGTGGTATGCCGGCGGCTCAAATTCCGAGTTTGGCAATTTCGTTTCGGGCCTCCGGGTTCTTGAGGTCGTTCGAGAGCAGCGCTTCTTCGTTTTCGAAGTTTTCCCGGGCCCAGATTTCGAAGTGGTTGAGGACACCCACCAAAATGATTTCCTTGTTTAGACCGGCGTATTGCCTTAAAGTGGGTGGGATGAGGATGCGGTCTTGCTTGTCGCAGGCGCACTCGTGGGCGCCACCGATGAACACTCGCCGAAAGCGGCGCATAATGTCATTTTTTTCGGCCAGTTGCAGAATTCGTTCTTCCAGTTGCCGCCATGCCGGCATCGGGAACGCGACCAGGCAGTGGTCCATGCGCGAAACCATGATTCCATCGCCGTCCTCCGAGCGCGCGAGCACCCGGAACCGGGTCGGAATGACGATCCGGCCCTTGTCGTCGATGGTGTGATAGGAGCTTCCACGAAACATGGTTTTCTATCTAATCTCCCACTTTTCGCCACTTTGCACCATTAAATACTAAAATATTCCCCGAGTCAAGCAAAAAATGCTCGCAACCAAGATATTTTTTAATGTAATTTAGAAATGTTAAACCAATTCGTCAGAGATAGGAAAGGGCGAAGATCGCGGAATTTCCGAGCGTATGGATAAGAATTGGAACGAGGAGGTTTTTTTCGATTTCGTAGGCGCTGGCGAAAACCAGTCCGCCGACGACCTGAGGGATGTAGGCGGCCGGTGCGCCGGTATGCAAAAAGGCAAAGACCACCGTGCTTAGGAACAGGGCCGGCCAGAACCCCCAGCGCCGGCAATATCCAAACATAAGTCCCCGAAAATAAAACTCTTCTGCGGTCGGGGCGATCAGTCCGCCGACCAGGAAAAGCAGCGCCGGGCCGGATGCTTGAACAGTCGGTCCCGGTCGAATGATCCGCAGCGGGTCAAGCCCCGCCATCTGGAGAAGCCAGTACCCGATCACGGCCAGAGATCCGAAACCCGCCGACCAGAGAAGCCCCCTTTTGAGGCCGGCCGCCCAAGTTCCGCGGCCAAGCCCAATACGGCGCCAGCCATGCGGCCCTCGGGAGATGATGAACGCCATCCAGACGAGTCCGAGAATCCGCGCCAGACCGATGCCCGTCAGCGGGCCGATCCACCCCTGGGCGATGACCCAGCGCGCTAGGCCCTCGACCGCCGCCAGCCCGGCCGTGGCAAGCGCCAGGGACCTCAAGGCAACCGGTTCTGATCCCATCGCAGGGCCTTCAGCGCCTGGTAGGCGTAGAGCTGATCGTACCATTCATCGGAAGTCTTCAAGAGGTTCAGGATCGGCTGCACGGCACGCGCGTCTCTGCGCTGGGCAAGCGCCTGCACCGCCATGGAGCGGACATTCACCTGGGGGTCGGCCACCAGACGGATCAAATCCTCGGTGGCCTGCGGGTTCGGGCTCGTCGCCAACGCCCGGGCCAGCCAATAGCGTTCCTGCGGATAGGGGCTGGCAAGCATGGCCGCGAAACCTGAACTGGCGCCGATGTCCAGTCGGAGCGCCTGAATCGCCTTGAGCGCGGCCACACGCCGCTGCCAGCGGTCCGATCCCAAAGCAGCGGCGGTCTCTTCCAGCCGGGGCGGTTTCTCACGGCTCCAATGGAAGTCCGCCAGGATCGCGAATCCGGCCAACAGGCAGAGGATCGCCGCCGCCGCTTCCGCCCGCCACCCGGTGAACGCGATGCCGCTCAACAGGCGCAGCAGCGCGAACAGCAGGATGTAAAGGGCGCTGGGAAACGCCAGCAGAACGCCGTAATAGGCGGCGGTGCGGAAAACGGCGAAGCGGTCGGTCCGGGTCGAGATATCGGAGGCGGCCCGGCGCGGGTCGGCCAGGAAACGGTCGACGGGGCCTTCCCAGACGGGAGTGGCACCGTGAACCAGTGTCAGGCGGTCCCCGTCATATCGCAGGCCGAGATCGGCCGGCGCCGCGGCACCGACGGGCAGGTAATCCAGGCGGATCAGTTCGCGGCCGACTGGGCTTTCCCGGCCGGCCGTGTGTTCAGAGGGCCAGGCGACCGTCTTGATCTGCCGCTGATCGAGTGGTTTGAAAACCTCGGCAGGATAAAGCGTGTAGCGGTAATAAAACGAGCTGACGTTTGCGCCCGCGGTGTTGGACATGAGCAGGTGATCCCGCAGGTCGATGAAAAGGTCGGCATCATACTGCGTGAACCACCCCAGCGCCAGGAGGATCAGCGGCAGCAGCCGAAACCACGGCCGCCGCCGGTCCTCGGGTTCCGGGCCCGAGGTGCGCCACCGGGTCGCGATCCAGAAGACGGGCGGCGGAACGGCGACGAAGTAAAGCGTGGTCCAGACGTCGAACCCGCGGCGGTTCAGAATCACGACCGCAGCGGCCAGAGCGGCCGCCAGCGCCGCCGCCGCAAATCTGCGGCCGGAGGGGAGGTGGCGCCACCATCCGGCCGCGGCCAGGCTGAGCAGCGTCAGCCCGGCCCCGACGCTGAACGTAAAAAAGAGACCTCCCCAGAAAGCGGTTCCGAGGTCGAGCAGCCGGGGGAGCGCGTGTGGGTTGGGCACCGGCAGGAACCCGGCATCGGCGACCGCCGACATCTGCGCGAAGAGCCGGAAGTTGGAAGAATACACCTGGGCCGTGGCGATGATCTGGGCGATGCCCATGCCCAGGAGAAGCTCCGGCGCTGGGGACGCTGCGCGGTGGATGGCGTATAGCGAGCTCACTGTTCTGTGGATTTACCCGTCCAGCAATCCGTGGGAGGCCGCCAGGCTTTGATTAACCTGATGCTCCATGATAGCATTTCCGAAATTTGATGCAAATGCTTCCTGATCGAGGAGGATCATCCGTGCGCCGCAAAGAGAAGGAAATCACCGACCGCAACGAAATCGAAGCCGTCATCCACGAGGCCAGAGTGTGCCGGATGGGCATGTGCGACGGGCCGTCGCCCTACATCGTTGCCCTGTGTTTCGGCTACGCCGCGGAGACGTTTTACTTCCATTGCGCCGCCCAAGGCCGGAAGCTCGAGATCCTGGAAAGGAATCCCGAAGTCTGCCTGGAACTGGAGGGCGGGGTCGCGTTGAAGCCCGGCGTCAAAGCCTGCGATTGGGGAATGACCTACCGCAGCGTCATCGCATTCGGAAGGGCCGAGCGGGTCGACGCGCCCGAGGCCAAGCGGCGGGCGCTGGATCTCATCATGGCGCGCTATGCGCCCGGGACGTTCGACTACCCGGAGGCGGCCCTGACCCAAACGGTCGTCCTCCAGGTCCGCCCTCGGAACATGACGGGCAAGCGCTCGGGCTAATGGCGTCCGAGCCGTTTTTGCGCCAGCAGCAAGGCGCAGATCGACTTCGCGTCCTGCAGCTCGCCGCGGGCGATCATGCCGTCGGCTTCGGCCAGCGGCACGCAATGCACGTCCAAGACCTCGTCGGCATCGAGCTGCTGGGCCGCCGCGCTCAAGCCGGTGGCGAGAAAGAGATGGATGCGCTCGTCGGAATAGGAGGGCACCGGCGTGATCTCACCCAACGCCTGCCACTCCGACGCCGTGAACCCGGTCTCCTCCGCCAGCTCGCGCCGGGCGCACTCCAGGACCGGTTCCCCCGGGGCGAGCGTGCCGGCCGGCACCTCCCAGATATAGCGCCGAAGGGCGTGGCGGTATTGGCGCACCAGCACGACGTCGCGCTCGTGTGTCAGCGCGACGATGGCCGCCGCTCCGGGATGCTCGATGAAATCAAGGTCGGTGGTCGCCCCGTTGTCCAGGGTCACGTTTTCCCGCACCATTTGGAAAACACGCCCCCGATGGATGCTCCGGCGTTCGTTGACGTTGACGGCCATGCCTGTCTCCTCCTCAGGATCCTGTCATTGCGCTCAAGGATTCCTTCCCTACTGCGCCGCGGGTGACCGGTCAACCCGTTTGTCGGGCCGATGTCCGGTGGTGCGCGGGCGGCACCGCGCTTGACCGCATAACCATTTGGGGTTAGGGTCAGTAAGTGAGGCGCACCGCGCCGACATCCGCCCGGAGGTACCGTCATGCGCCGTCCCGATATCCGCACCGCGCTGCCCGGCCCGCAGGCCCGGCAGCTGATCCAGCTGGACAGCACCTACGTGTCGCCTTCCTACACCCGGGTCTACCCCCTGGTGGTCGACAAGGCCGCGGGGCTCTGGGTCCAGGACGTGGACGGGAACCAATTCTTGGACTTCACGGCCGGGATCGCGGTCACCGCTACGGGCCACTGCCACCCCAGGGTCGTGGAAGCCATCAAAGCCCAGGCCGAGCAGCTTCTGCACATGTCGGGCACCGACTTCTACTACACGGCCCAGATTCAGCTGGCGCAGAAACTGGCGTCCCTCGCCCCGGGGGAAGGCACCCACCGCGTCTATTTCGGCAATTCCGGCGCGGAGGCGGTGGAAGCGGCTTTCAAGCTGGCGCGCTGGCATACCAAGCGCGAGCTGAACATCGCTTTTTTCGGGGCCTTTCACGGCCGCACCATGGGGGCGCTCTCCCTGACCGCCAGCAAGACCATTCAGAAAAAGCATTACAATCCTCTGGTTCCCGGCATCACGCACATTCCCTATGCGTACTGCTACCGCTGCGCCTACAACCTGAGCTACCCCCAGTGTCACCTGTTCTGCGTGCGCTGGGTCGAGGACACGCTGTTCCGCACCACGGTCCCGCCCGAGGAAGTCGCCGCCATTTTCGTCGAGCCGATCCAGGGCGAAGGGGGCTATGTGGTCCCGCCGCCGGAGTTCCACCGGGAGTTCAGCGCGATCGCCCGGAAGTACGGCATCCTCTATGTGGCGGACGAAGTCCAGTCCGGCATGGGGCGCACCGGCCGAATGTTCGCGATGGAGCACTTCGGGGTGGTGCCGGATATCATCGCCATGGCGAAGGGGATTGCTTCGGGGCTGCCGCTCGGCGCCATGATGGCCTCCGCGCGGATCATGGATTGGGAGGCGGGGTCGCACGCCTCCACGTTCGGCGGCAACCCGCTGGCCTGCCAGGCGGCCATGGTCACGATCGCGCTGCTGGAGGAAACGCTGATGGCCAATGCCGCGGCCCAGGGCGAGCGGCTGATGGCGGGCCTGCGCGAGATGCAGCGCCACTTCGAATGCATGGGGGATGTGCGCGGCAAGGGATTGATGGTAGGGGTGGAGCTGGTCGAGGACCGGGAGCGCAAGACGCCGGCCACCGGCTGGCGGGCCCGGATCATTCAATCCGCTTTCGAACGCGGACTGCTCATCCTCGGCTGCGGGCAAAACAGCATCCGGTTCTGCCCGGCGCTGACCGCAAGCCCGGATGAAATCGACGTGTGTCTGTCGATCTTCGCGGAGTGCGTCAAGGAGGTCGCCGGCTGAACGACCGGCGGCCGGGCCGCCGTTCATGCTCATTCAGGCCGATGCCGGCCATGGGCGCTCCGCGAGACATCGAGGCAGATCCCCGCCGGCGATCCAGCGCTCGATCGCTTCGGCGACGCCGCAATGGTCGTTGGAGGCGACGGCCGGAAAGCGCCGCCGGAGCTCCTGCGGTGCGTTGGCCATGACGAAGGACGACTGCGCCCACTCGAGCAGGTCCAGATCGTTGAAGTCGTTGCCCACCGCGAGGGTGTGCGTTCGGGCGACTCCAAGTTCGGCGGCCAGCCACTCCGCGGTCTGGCCTTTGGAGATGCCGGCCGGGAAGATCTCGATCCAGGTCGAGCGGCCGTCCAGCGGGGAGGTGGTCCGGATGACGGTCAGGCCGTCCAGCTCTCGTCGCACGGCGGCAAGGGCGGCCTCGGCTTGCTGCGGGGGAACGATGGCTACCAGCTGGGTGGCGGGGCCGAAACCGTCGAGGTCTTGGTTCAGCGGAAAGGCAAAGCGGCGGTATCGTGCGATCCGGGCGGCGAAGTCGGGGTTCGTGCCGGTCCCGGCGGCGTAGCCGAAGACGTGGGTGTCGGGGATGGCGCGCTGAACCATGAAATCCAGATTCAGCGCGCGCAGGAGCGCAACGGCCCGCCGGATTTCCGCGGCCTCCAGGCTGGCGCTGCGCAGGATCCTGCCGCCCGGGTGCTCGGCGACGCCGGCGCCGCTGGAAAAGATGAGATAATCGACCGGCAATCCTGCGGGCTGGATGTTTCCGAAGGAAAAGAGCGAACGCCCGGTGGCCACGACGCGCACGACGCCGCAATCGCCCAGGCGTCGCAGTGCGGCGAGGTCCGATGCGGCGAGGGTTCGATCGGAGCGCAGCAGGGTTCCGTCCAGATCCGTGATGAAAAGGCCGGCCGGTCTGCCCGTCGCAGCCGATCCGACGCCGCCGTGGATGTCGATGATGGCCATGGGATCCGTTCGTTGCGGGTCGATGGATACGCCATCATAGGAAGGAAGCGTGCCGCCCGTCAAGCCGGTCGCTGGCGGCTAAAGTCAGCCTGTGCATATGGCGATATAAGCACTACAGCGCCTGAGGGCGGATCGCAGCGGCGGCAGCGTCCCAGCCCCGCGGCAGAGGTGCGCTCGGCGCGGCGGATGGAGGCCGTGTTTTTGATGACACGTTCAGAGGGAGCGATCGTTTTTTTCGACAAGCTGGGCTTCGGGTGGGTAATCGACCGCCGCATGCTGACGCACGTGAAGCTCAGCGTTCTGGCAGAGGAAGACCAGCCGAGTCGATCCTTGATCGAGATGATAGAAACCCTCCTGTCGGAAAAGCCCATCATCTAAAGGGTGTCGGCCGTGTCGCGCAAAAGCTCCCTTCTCCCGCCTCCCGCTATCGGTTTCGGCTCGCCATATTCCTCCAGCATTCAGCCAGATGCGTTTTAAGCCGCGCATCCGCGCAGCGGGGTTGCCGCCGCCGCGCGCGGCAACAACCGAATTCAGTCACCCATCGAAGCCACCGCGGCCATGCTCGACGCCTGTGGGCGGCCGAGCCTGACCGCAGCAAGGAATGGACCATGGGGCATCGCACCCGAAATCATCATGCATTCCGCGGTCTTTTGCAGTCCGAAGACGGCGTCATCACCCGTGTGCTGAAGGCCGGCCGTCGCAAGATCGTTTTTGAAACCGCCTTCGGACTGCGCGGGCCTATCGCCGGGTTGCTCCAGGACCAACCCGAGTTCATCCTGTTCAGCGAGCGCTCGCGCATCGCCCGGCTCGGGATCCAGATCGAGAGCGCTTCCATCTCCGAGGCTCGGCTTGACCAAACACGGGCCGTCCTGACGCTGGAAGCCTCTTCGGTCATCCCCGGCTATCCGGGGCTGAGCGAGCTTGGCGACTTCTTCACGCCGGGGCTTCCGGTAGGCCGCCTGGTTTACTGCGACCCTGCGGCGCTGCTGACCTCGGAGGAGGTCCTGGATGCCGTCGAGCGGTCGGTTCTCAAGCTTCCGGCCTCGGCGGCGATTTCGAGTGACGGCAGCATCGTGATCGCTCCTCATAAGATCGCCTGCCGCCTGAAGGAGCCTCTGACGAAAGACCTTCTCGGCCGCATTCTTCTGCGGGAGGACGGCCGCGAACTGCTCAACCGCTATCAGGTCCGCCATCCGGTTCCGGCGGTGACGATCGCTCCCGGCGAAGGCCTGGTCACGACCTGTTCGATGTACCTCAACGAGCATTTCGTGGTGCTGCAGAGCGGGTTTTCATTGGGGCGCAACCTCGCAGCGACGGTGCTCGACCCGATCAAGACCCGCGGCATTCGGATCTACCTGGAAATCGTCAACCAGAGCCGGCACCCCATCGTGAACCCGCTCATCACCGCCAAGATCTATCGCGCGGCGCCGCGCGAGCGCGTCCTGCGGGGCGCGCGTCCGCCGCAGGCCGGCAAAGCGTTTTCCTACGTAAGCCTGCGCCGCCTCGGCCGCCGTTTCCAGCGCTCGCCGCGCTCCCGCTGTCATTTCATCGACCGGCCGGTCGCCGTGGTAATGAACGGGGCCGACGGCATCCGGAAAGCCCCCATATTGCTCAACGGGCCGGAGTCCGCCTGTCGCGTCCCGCTCTCCATGTGCGCGCTGGCGCGGCGGGATTTTTCCTCACAGAGCGCCTGCCGGCACCGCTATGCCACCGGGCGGTTGGCAAGCGTATTGAAAAACCGCTCCGCGGCAGTAGCGGCGAAATACTTCCCCAACCTCATCGAGCACCACGACTTGGTTAACCTGACCTGCGACGGGAAAATCGAGGCGCTCTATTTCATGGAGCCTTCCTGCGAGCATGGCCCTTTCCTTTCGCAGATGGACCACAACCGGCTGCAGGAATATCATGCCTTCGGGCTGGAGGTGTACTGGGTGTCGGCCCTCACCCGCCGTCTGATGGTGCACACCATGCGCGACGGGATGGGGTATTTCGTCGCTCCCGATCGCCTGGCCGACTTTCACAAGTCGATGCTGTTCGCCTTCTACGGTTCCAACCAGAAGCTCTCGGTGAAGGGGGAAAAGCGGCTGGGAGAGCTGATGGACGCGTTGATCGCCTTCTGGGGTCGCAACATCGGCATCGTCACCGGCGGCGGCAGCGGGGTCATGGAACAGGCCAATCGCCTGGCGCGCCGGCGGGGCATCCTGTCGGGGGCCAACTTCCTGGAGATCACCGATCAGTCCATGACGACCGACGTGGACTTCTGCCAGATGTTTCAATCCACCTGCCGTCACAGCCGCCAGAAGTGGTTCGAGATCGCCTCCTTCCCGATTTTCAACGTGGGCGGGCTGGGCTCGCTGGAAGAACTGGGCATCACGCTCTGCAACATGAAGCTGTCGATCATCGAGCCGGTTCCGGTGATTCTCTTCGACACTGAGAACGGAGGTTCCTTCTGGAACGGAGCCCGGGAGCAGGTCGTGGAGATGGTGCGGCAGGGCCGTGCACCCGCCTGGGCGGCCGACAGCATCGTCATCACGGGCGATCCTCAAGCCGTGATCCGAATCTATCGCGAGCGGCTGCAGCTGTTCTAGAAGACGGGTAACAGGGTTCGGAGTTCAGGCTTCAGCAAAAACAAACAACCGCCTCCAGGGCTTTGGGTTGTTCCTTGCGGCGCGCGGTCAGCTTCAGCACAGGTTTGCCCGGGCAGCCGGTTCTTTCTGAACCCCGAACCCTGAACTCCTCTAAAGTTTCTTCTCGTGTTTCGAAAGGTATTGGGACACCCCTTCCGCGGTCGGCTTCATGCCGGCATCGCCCTTGTGCCATCCGGCGGGACACACCTCGCCATGCTCCTCCGTGAACTGCAGCGCTTCGACCAGTCGCAGCATCTCGTCCACGTTACGGCCGAGGGGCAGGTTGTTCACCACCTGGTGCTGGACGACGCCGTTGCGGTCGATCAAGAACGAGGCGCGCAGCGCCACCCCCTCGGGGTGTTCGACCCCGTAGGCTCGGGTGATGCTGTGTTTGATGTCGGCGACGATGGGGAACTGCACCGCACCGATGCCGCCTTCGGCGACGGGGGTGTTGCGCCAGGCAAAGTGGGTGAACTGGGAATCGATGGAAACACCGACCACCTCGACATTGAGCTTCTTGAACTGGTCGACGCGATGGTCGTGCGCAATGATTTCGGTGGGGCAGACAAACGTGAAGTCCAGAGGCCAGAAGAACAGGACCACGTATTTGCCGCGCAGGTTCGAAAGCTTGAATTCGTCATGGATGGTGCCGTCGGGCATGACCGCAGGGGCGGTGAAGTCCGGGGCGGTTTGGGTCACCAGAACGCTCATGGAAGTTTCTCCTCTCTTTAATTGCTATGTTGAACCTCTCCGTGCCGCGCTGTCTTGAAACATGGCGCCTATGCAATATGAGTCCGCAGAGGCATTTTTCAAGAGGCATCGGCAGCGGACTTCAAGATGAAGCGGATTCGCAGCACTCCGCGCTGATGGCTGGTGGAGAGGATTCGGAAACCGCCGATTTCGGAGGTCGAGCGCACGTGCCGGCCGATGCAGGGGCAGGCGTCGTAGTCTTTCGTTCCCATCCAGCGGGCTCCTTATGAAGTTCCCCGCAGCGATCCGAGGTCGATCCCGTTTAAAAACCGCTGCGTCAGGTTCGGTGCGACCCGATGGTCATACACCTGCCCTTGCGGCGTCAGCCCCCGGATGCGGCCGTCCGCCAGAAACCCGGCCAGGAGCTCGCAACCGGCGCGGATGCGGTCACCCGGATCCAGGGCGGCCGCCTGCGGGAGGCGGGGCTGCGGCAAGGCATGACCGCGGTCCCGAAGATGCTTCATGAAATTCAGGATCCGCCCCAGCCGCAGCAAGGTGGCGGACTCGATCCGCCGCGTGGTGTGCTCGATAGGCAGAACGCTCGCGCGCATGCGGCCGAGGTCGGCCGGCAGCAGATCGAGCCGGCGGCAGAGATCGAAATCCGCGCTGCCCGGGGCGGGGTAGAACACCGAGACCCCGGCCAGCACCCGGCGTGCGGCCAGAAACAGAAGATCGTCCACGGACCCTTCCGGGGACTGGTGCGGCGCCGCAACGATGAGGTATGCGACCGCGGTGAGCCCATGGCGCTCGGCGAGCGCCAGCGCCTGGTCGAAGGCCGCGCGGACGTCCGGGCGGCGGAACCGGCGGAGCTGCTCGGCCTGGGTCGAGCCGAGCGACAGGTTGAGCGCCTTGAACCCGGCCGCAGCCATCTCCGCCACGACGGCTTCGTCCAGGGTCGGAGGAAAGAGGCCGTTCATGGCGCGCAGTTCGAGCGCTTTCTCGCCGAAACGGCGCCGGATTCCCTGCAGCAGGTCCAGGAACCAGGCGCGGTCGAAGGACAGGTTCTCGTCTTCGAAGTCGATGAAGCCGGCGCCGTGCGTCGTGACCGCCGCTTCGACTTCGGCCAGGACCTGTGCCACCGGCCGAAGCCGGAAGGGCCGCCAGTCGGCGCCGGCCACGCAGCAGTAAGAGCAGCGCAGCGGACACCCGCGGCTGGCCACGATGACGGCGCTCCCGCGGCCCGAGCGGCGGTAGTAGCGGTGGTTCACCAGGCCGAGCGCCGGCAGGGGATAGCCGTCCGCGGCGGCCACCGCAGCCGGCGGGTTGACATGCAGCCCGCCCTGCGGGCGTCGGAAGGCGATGCCGGGAACGGCTTCCACCGGCAGCCCGTCCCGGAGGGCTTCCGCCAGCAGCGGCAGCGAGGCCTCGCCTTCGCCGCGCAGGACATAATCCACCGCGGGCGAGGCCAGCGCCTGCTCCGGCATCACGGTCGGGTGGTGGCCGCCCAGCACGACCGTGCTCTCCGGGTGCAAGGCCTTGATCGCCGCGGCCGTAGCATGAGCCTCCGGCGCATAGGCGGTGAAGAGCGACGAGATCCCCACCAGCCAGGCTCCCGACGCCCGCGCCCTGCGGCCGATGTGATCGAAGCTCGAACCGAAATGCTGAAAGCGGTGGAAGAGGGCGAAGGGCGAAACGTCCGGGCGGCCGTAGAACTCCTCTGTGTCGGACAGCTCCGGCGGCCGGGCGATGGGTCGCTGCTTGGCGACCGCCAGCGCGTCCAGGAGCTCGACCGCAAACCCCCGGGATTTCAATGCGGCGGCGATGCTGGCCAAACCATAGGGAACGGTGCGCTTGGCGGTCAGGTAGAAATCGCGGACGGGGGGCTGGACCAGGAGGACGTCGGTCATGCGCGTCGTCGGCCTCCACGGGAGCCGCCGATTGCGGCGGCGCGCTCCTTCAGCACGGGAATGAATTTGTGGTTGGCCTTCGGGAAGGCGAAGCGGTCGATCTCCGCGACGCGGATCCAGCGGTGATCCACCGGCCCTTTCAACCGCACGCGGCCGGCCGCGAACCGGCAGCCGAACACGTGGAGATGGACGCGCAGATGCGAGTACGCATGCCGGACCTGCGCCAGAGGCTCCGCGACGATCACATCCAGATTGACCTCCTCCTTGATCTCGCGCGCGCAGGCCGCCGCCGGGCTCTCGCCGGGCCGGAGCTTGCCGCCCGGGAATTCCCACAGGCCGCCCAGCAGGCCCTGCTCCGGGCGGCGGGTGATCAGCACGCGGCCGTTCTTGAACACAACGCCCACTGCGATCTCTGCCGCCGGGATCGGGCGGGCGGCCACCCGGCGCGGATAGTCCGCGACCCTCCCGCTGCCATGCGCGGCGCAGACTGCGCTCAACGGGCAGGCCGCACAGTCCGGCGACGCCGGAGTGCAGACCAGCGCGCCGAGCTCCATCAGGGCCTGGTTGAAGTCCCCCGGCCGGCGGCGGGCAAGCAGCCGGTCGGCCGTTGCCTGAAAAACCTTGTGGGATGCCCCCCGGTTGATCGGGGCGGCGATGGCCAGCAGGCGCGCGAGCACGCGCTTGACGTTGCCGTCCACCACGGCGTGCGGTCGGCTGAAGGCCATGCTCAATACGGCCGCGGCGATGTAGTCGCCGACCCCCGGCAGCGGCCGGAAGTCCTCCCAGCGGTCGGGGATGCGGCCGCCGCGCGCGATCACGATCCCTGCGGCGCGATGCAGATTGCGCGCGCGGGCATAATAGCCCAGGCCCTCCCACAGCTTGAGGACCACTTCCAGGTCGGCGGCAGCGAGCTTCCGGAGGGTGGGCAGCCGGCCGAGAAAACGGCGGTAGTAGGGCAGGGCCGTCTTCACCTGGGTCTGCTGCAGCATCACTTCGGAAACCCAGATCCGGTACGCGTCGCGGGTCTCCCGCCACGGCAGCCGGCGGCAGCTGCGCGCATACCAGGCCAGCAGGCGGCGGCGAAGCCGGGGCAGGTCAGCGGGGCGCATCGGGCTTGCTCAGGAGGCGGTCGATCAGGCCCCGCATGTCCGTGACGGACTCCTTGCAGGCGGCACCCACGCACAGGTGCGCAGCGGTCCGGCCTTGCACGAACTTCAAGCCGTCCGTGTACCCGGCGAAACGGGCGAGCTGCGAGGCATTGTCGAGCGATTTGAGCTGCGTCACCTGGTTCGGGGAGAACTTCAGGTTGAGGGCCGCCAACAGCCGCTCGGCTTCCGGCGAACCGCTCTCGCCGGCAATGACGAGGTCCTCGCCAGGGCGCAGCGCGAAGTCCAGGCCGCACAGAAAGAAAGTGAACGCCGACGGCTGCCGGCCGACGGTGCCGGCGAAAGCGCGCAGGATCCGGTCGGCCCTCTCCGCCCATCGAGTATCCCCGGTCAGACGGGAGAGCCAGAGGAGGTTGAAGAGCGCGACCGAGTTGGCCGAAGGGATGGCACCGTCGTAAATCTCCTTGGGCCTCACCGGCAGCTCCAGGTTTTGGGCACCGATGGAATAGAAACCTCCGGCGGCTTCGTCCCACAGCTCCTCCAGCATGACTTCCTGGAGGGTCGCGGCCTGCTCGGCCCAGGCCACATCAAATGTGCTGCGGTAAAGGTGCAGCAGACCGAAGATGAAGAAGGCGTAGTCGCCGGCCTGGCCGGGAATGGCGCGCTCCCCTTCCCGGTAGCGATGAAAGAGCCGGCCGTCGCTGCCGCGCAGCGTGTCGAGGATGAAACGCGCCGCGCGCTCGGCGGCTTCGGCGTAGCTCTTACGGCCCAGCACCCGGGCGCCCTGGGCCAGCGCGGCGATCATCAACCCGTTCCAGTCGGTCAGGATCTTGTCGTCTTTGAGGGGATGAATGCGGAGCTCGCGCGCGGCGAACAGCCGGCCGCGCGCGTCCTCCCAGCGCAGGCGCAGCTGCTCCCCGGTTACGCCCAGATCGGCCGCCCAGCGATCGAACGGCCGGGTCAGATGCAGGATGTTGGCGCCGGTCGTGTGCCCGCCGGCTTC
>Ga0209254_10000616_pt1 | contig 29698 bp, 27 predicted proteins | sample FrelakmetDIP11DI_FD_187148 | JGI IMG/M metagenome (GOLD analysis project Ga0209254, IMG submission 187148) | Freshwater lake sediment microbial communities from the University of Notre Dame, USA, for methane emissions studies - DIP11 DI (SPAdes)... | ecosystem: Environmental > Aquatic >... | reverse complement strand
CGGAGGCTGGGTGGCGCGCCAGGCGGGATGCTCAACTTGCCCCAAAAGTGAAATGCTCGCCAGGAAGCACAGCCTGCCCGCGGCGTTGATCGACGACCACGGCAAGCCTGATTATCAGGCTAAAACCTCCGAGGTCTCAACTGATCGTAGATCGCCAGTAGTTCCCGCGCGGCCTTGTCCCACGTGAACAACTTCGCGCGCTCCAGCCCCAACCCGATCGATCTCTCACGCAAGTCCGGTTGATCAATCATCTGCCGCAGCGCGCGGGCGATGTCGTCCACGTTGCGCGGATCGACTTGCTGTCCCGCGTCGCCGATCACTTCCGGCAGCGACGACGTGTTCGATCCGACGACTGGCGTGCCGCAAGCCATTGCCTCCAGCAGCGGCAGGCCGAAGCCCTCGTAGAGCGAAGGGTACGCGAAGAGATCGGCGGCGGAGTAGAGGGCGGGCAGATCGGCATCGTCGACAAAGCCGGGAAAGTGGACGCGATCTTCCAAGCCCGATCGCTTTACCTGCTCGAAGATCGTCTCATACATCCAGCCTTCGCCGCCGGTGATGGCGAGGTGAAAGTCAGTTGCAGCATCCCGCGCGGCGCGCCCCCGCTCTGCGGACAGGGCGTGAGCGGAACCGTGCGCGTTCTTCGACTTCGCTTCGCTCTGCTCAGAATGAGCGCGCGGTGCAGTCGAAGGATGTTGCGTTCCGATCAACTGTCCGAACGCCTCAATCAGCCGTGCATAATTCTTGCGGGGCTGCAGCGTACCAAGCGACAGGATGAAAGGCCGTGGCAGTTGATACTTCGCGCAGACGCGATCGATCTCGGCCTGATTGCGCACGGGCGCAAAGCGGGCATCGACACCGGCGTACAGCACCGTGATCTTCTCAGCGGGCGTGCCGAACAACTCGATCAGATCGTCCTTCGTCGCCTGCGAATCCGCGAGCACATGCGTGGCGCGCTTCACCGAGCGCGGCACGGCCTTGTTGAGAAAGGCGCGCAGACTCGGCCACGCTGATTCCGGATCGCGGATAAAAGAGAGATCGTGCACGGTCAACAGCGTCGGCACGCCGGGCAGGGTGGGGGGCAGTGTGAAATCAGGCGAGTGAAAGAGATCGACTCTGCCGACGATCAACTCGACGGGGATCGGAATTCGCAGGCGCTGCCAGATGCGCATCAGCCACTTGTCGTGGAAGGGCAAACGACGAATTTCTGATTGTTGATTTCTGATTTCTGATTCGTCAATGCGGTGTGATTTGGCGTAAAAGAACGAGTAACGATTATCTGAGGGCAGCGCCAGCAGAGCGCGCATCAACTCGCGGGTGTAGCGGCCAATACCCGCGCCTTGCGTGGCGGCTGAGGTGTAATCGATGCCGATTTTCATTTTCCAAATTTCACATCGCTGTACGTGATGAAGCGGTTGGAGAAGAAATTCCAGAACAACACCACTAACACGGCCACCGCCAGCGCCGCGTTGAGGCCCAGCTGCTCGATCGAGATATTGAGCGTGCCGGTGATGAAGTCAATCAACCCGGCAAACACGCCATACTGCATCGATTCGACCAGCGCCACCATCGGGCCGCTGAGCAGCGCGAAGATGGGCGTGCGGATCAGCAGCCCGATCGCGCTCAACACGAAGAACATGCCAAATTGCCGCAGCAGCGGCTTGGAGCGCGAGTCGGGATACGTCCAGTAGCGATTCCACAGAAAGTTGTTGATCGCCGCGAGAGTGAACGAGACGGCCTGCGCCAGCACTGGCGGAAAATTCAGCGCCTTCAGCAGCAGGTTGAACACGCCGAAATCGACGATGAAGCCGGTGGTGCCAACCACCAGGAATTTGCTGAAGCGCTTGAATTCTTTGCGATTGGTTTTCGCGAGCGTGATCAGTCGAGACATGGTGTGCGCCCTATTGCCCCACTTTGATGTGCCGGTACGTGATGAAACGATTGACGAAGAAATTCCAGAACATGGCAATGCCCACCGCCAGCGCCAGCGACAGATTGTTGCCCAGCACCTCGGCGGTGACGGGCGGCATGCCGAGCGCTTCCAGCACGGGAATCAGCAGCCCGGGCACGACGGCCAGAATCGGCACGCGGATCAGCAGCGCCGTGGCGTTGATGATGAAGAATTGCAGATACTGTGGACCCAACGGAAACTTTCGCGATTCAGGATAGGTCCAGTAGCGGTTCCAGGTAAAATTGTTGGTCACGGCCAGGCAGAACGATGCCACTCCGGCAATGGTGACCGGCACATCCAGCACGTGCGTCAGCAGATTCAATACGCCAAAATCCACGATGGCGCCCATGGCGCCCACGAACATGAACTTGACAAAGCGCTTGGCTTCTTTGCGATTGCGTTTGGCGAAAGTAAAAATGCGAGCCATGAACTAGTGAGTAGGAGTTGGATGTTGGACGTTGGATTGAGCACGCACGGCGACAACCGACAGCAGCCCGAACAGCGCGCCGATCATCAGATGGGTATTATTCACGTACAGGTTATCGACCAGCATATGGATACTCAGATAGACCCATGTCCCCAGCAGCCCCAGCGCCACCGCCCGATCGAATCGCTGCGCCTGGCGAATGGTGCGGAAGGTCAACACGAAGATGCTGATCCACAACAGCAGATATAGCCCCAGCCCGATGATGCCGGTCTCCGCCGCGACGTTAAGGTAGATGTTGTGTGCGTGACCCAGCGGCATGGGCCAGTTTAGCAGGCGATACTGTTCGTACAGCGGTTGATAGTTGCTGAAGCCCACACCCGTCCATGGGTGTTCGGTCAGCATGTTCAGGGCAGCCTGCCAGTGCGCCTGCCTTTCGATCAGCGCGTAATTCGCATCGTTGATCGGCACGCCGCGTACATCGCGGATTTCCAGCAGCGTGCCCGCATCGGCGAGGCGCTCTGTGATCGCCGCGGGTAGCAATCCCGCGCTCGACAGTCCGATCAACGCCGTCAGCACAACGACGCCCAGCGCCAGGCCAATCCACAAGCGCCGGGGCGCGAACACGATCACAGCGCCGATCGCCGCGGCTGTGCCCAGCCATGCGCCGCGCGAGAAAGACAGATAGAGACCGGCGGCGAGCAAAAGCGTGATGATGGCGTAAAGCGTAAAGCGTAAAACGTAAAACGTGATGCGTGCTGCGTAATTACGCAAGACGCAAGACACAATACGCACCACGTAATACGCAGTTACCGCAATCGCGATCGGCAGCACCATGCCGATAAAACCCGCGAACGGATTCGGCTGCTCGAATGTACCGTAGGCGCGATAGACGCCCTCAGACAGTTGAAAGCCCAACGGCCCTGCGCCGCGAATCCGTGCTTCGTAGATCCCAACGAGGGCTTGCAGGGTTGTCGCCGCGAAGACGCCCGCAAGAATCCAGGTGACGCCGCGTCGCTGCGCCACGTCGATCGCCAGCAGCATAACCAGGATGATCTCGACCCACTTGATCACTTCCGGCAGGCCAAAGACCAAATCGGGCGCCCAGAGCATTGTGATCGCCGCCCACCCCGCAAACAACCCGAGCGGGATCAGCAAGGGCGATCGGGGAATGACAAACTCGCGCTTTGCTAATCCACCCAAAACCCACGCGCCCAGTGTGAACCCCACCAGGATCTGTCCGGCATCGATCGGCAGCAGGCCGGGATAGTACGTGTTCATCCACGCGGCCCAGGGCCCGGCGATCAGCGTAACGAACAGGCCGATGCCCGGCTCAAGCAGCGTGCCAATCACCACTGCGGCGATCAGCGCTACGCCAATCACGACCGTCAACGGCGATAGGGCAATGACTAATGAGCCAATGATCAATGACAGAGCAATGATCAATGACCAAGCCCGCGAGGGGGCGACGTGATCAATGATCGATGGAGGAAAACGCGAGGCGCGAGGTGCGGAGTGTGCGATCAAAACCTGATCCCTGATCACTTAATCCGATTGCGGAAATACTCGATAGTGCGCGTTAAGCCTTCTTCCAGTTGCACCTGTGGCCCCCAGCCCAGCAGCGTTTGCGCCTTGGTGATGTCGGGGCGGCGCGTCTGTGGATCGTCAGTGATGCGCTTTTCCGGTTGGAAGATGATGCCCGCCCGATTGCCCGTCAACCGATTGATGGTCTCGGCGAATTGGAGGATCGTGAGTTCGCTGGGGTTGCCGATGTTGACGGGTTCGTGTTCAGCACTGAGCAGCAGCCGATAGATGCCCTCAATCAGGTCGGAGCAATAGCAGAACGATCGAGTCTGCCGGCCGTCGCCATAGACCGTCAATGGTTCGCCGCGCAAGGCCTGCGGAATGAAGTTCGGTACCACGCGTCCATCTTCCAGCCGCATGCGAGGGCCATAGGTATTGAAGATGCGCACGATCTTCGTATCGACGCCGTGATAGCGATGATAGGCCATCGTCATCGCCTCGGCGAAGCGCTTGGCTTCGTCATAGACACCGCGCGGACCGATCGGGTTGACGTGACCCCAGTAAGTCTCCGGCTGTGGGTGAATCTGCGGATCGCCATAGACTTCGCTGGTGGAAGCGATCAGAAAGCGCGCACCTTTGGCCTTGGCCAACCCGAGCGCTTTGTGCGTGCCTAGCGCGCCGACCTTCAACGTTTGAATGGGCAGGTTGAGATAGTCGATCGGGCTGGCCGGCGACGCAAAATGCAGCACGGCATCGATTTGTCCTTCGAGGTAGATGAAATTCGTCACATCCTGCTTGATAAACAGGAAATCATCACGTCCCGCCAGATGCTCGATGTTGCGGGTGCTGCCCGTGATGAGATTGTCCATGGCGATGACCGTGTGGCCCTCGCTCAGGAATTTGTCGCACAGATGCGAACCCAAAAAGCCCGCACCGCCCGTAATGAGTACACGCATATGATCTCCCTATGTGTCGGATAAATAACGCGGCAATTCTACCACAGCGGAAGATTGCGGCCGGTTGGGCAAGAGTATGCGGCTCGTCTTTTTCATGCAGCCCGAGTATAATTCGCTCAACCATTTTGCGGACAACCAAGGAGAAAGCATGCGAGTTCCTATCATTGCTGGTAACTGGAAGATGAACAAGAATGTGGCGGAAGCCGTTGAGCTGGTACGTGCGCTGCGTGAATCCACCGCCGCGGTCGAGAAGGTCGAAATGGTGGTGTGTCCGCCATTCGTGTCCTTGACGGCGGTGAAAGAGGCGCTAGCCGGGTCGAAGATTGGCCTCGGTGCACAGAATGTCTACTGGGAAGAGAAAGGTGCGTTTACAGGTGAGATTTCGCCGCTGATGTTGCAGGGCCTGGTGACTTACGTGATCATCGGTCACAGCGAGCGCCGCCAATACTTTGGTGAAACTGATACGACCGTGAACAAGCGCGTGAGAGCCGCACTGGTGCATGGCCTGCTGCCGATCTTGTGTGTGGGTGAGACTCTGGCGCAGCGCGAGGCCGGTGAAACAGCGGCGGTGGTCAGCACACAGGTAACGAACGGTCTGGCAGGGCTGTCCGCCGTGGAAGTGAAATCGATCGTAGTAGCGTACGAACCGGTGTGGGCCATCGGCACAGGCCGGGCTTCGACAGGCGAAGATGCTAATACGGTGGTGGCTCAAAATATCCGCGTGCCGTTAAGCACAATGTTCGGCGACGAAGTCGCGCAGGACGTTCGCGTGCAATACGGCGGCAGCGTCACAGCAGCCAACGCGGCGGAATTCATGGGCATGCCTGAAATTGACGGCGCGTTAGTGGGTGGCGCATCACTCAAGGTCGCCGATTTCTCGGGCATTATCACAGCAACGGCGCAGGTGAAATAAGCAACCAAAAAGCCCCGGCAGCGAAATGCGGGGCTTTTTTTCAAACGGCGTGAGCTACTTGATGGAGTCCTTGAGTTGCTTCACGGGGCGGGCTTTCACGACTTTGCTGGCGGGCTTGGCTTTGAAGACGGCCGGCTGACCGGTGAAGGGATTGATGCCTTTGCGCGCGGGCACAGCCGGCTTCTTCACGGTGACCAACTTGATCAGACCCGGCAGTACCACTTCGCCAGGGCCGCCCTTGCTCAGTTCCTTGTAGACGACTTCGCTCAGCGCAACCAGCACGGCCGTGACCTGCTTCTTCTCCAGGCCGCTCTTCTTGGCGATGACGCCTACAAATTCCGACTTGGTCAAGCGCTTCTTTGCCATGGGAACACATCTCCTTAGGGAATGGATTTTTCGTCTTCAGGCCGATTGGCTGAAAGAACTGGCCTTAGTATACACGGATGAAGCAAAAAGGCAAATCGGGCGCGCGGTATAAAGCCCTTGTTTTCTAGCGTATTCTGGCAGGCACAAGCCATGCTGCTCTCATCGTTCCTGTGGTTTCTCATCACGCTGTTGCTGCTGGTGCTCGTGCAGCGCTGGGTGCACCGGCACTTGCACGGCATCGCCTACTTGATCGCCGGTCAGGCCGACATGGCGCTGATGTTGTACGCGCTGCCGCTGCTGCCCGGCGTGGCGCTGCATGAACTCTCGCATGCCACCATGGCAGCGCTGTTGGGTGTCAAGACGGCGAACCTCACGTTGATTCCGCAGCGTCAACCCGATGGGCATGTGCGCTTAGGCTCCGTTCAGGTAGAGCGCGTCGACGTGGTGCGCTCGAGTCTGATCGGTTTGGCGCCGCTGCTGGCGGGCAGCATCGCGATCGTGTTGATTGTCCGTTTTGCTTTCGATGTGAACACTCTGGGCGAGGCGGTTCAACGCGGCGATATTGCCGGGTTGTTGTCATCGCTGGGCGGCTTATTACGCGCACCCGATGCCTGGCTGTGGTTGTATCTGCTCTTCTCGATCGCCAATGCCATGATGCCCAGCCCCTCCGATCGAGAAACGTGGCCCCCGGTGATTCTGTTCAGCTTGCTGCTGCTGTCGTTGGCGGTGGCGTTTGGTTTGAACTCGGCGATCGAAGGGGTAGGCGCAATCGTAGATCAGATCATGCGTTGGCTGGCCGCCGCTTTTACCATCACACTGATCGTCGACGCGCCGTTCGTCGTCATTATTTTCTTGATCGAGGCTACGTCGAGCCGCGCCCTCGGGCGGCGCGTGGAGTACACATCCTCGGTCGATCACTCCTCCAAGAAAAAGAAGCGTTGATCCCACGGCCCGATCGGCGAGTGCCGCGCGAGGTAGTCCTCCAACATTTCCGGCACGATAATAGGCACTTCATACGCCACCCATTCGTCCGGCACGATCATGTACCCGATGATGTCGGAGAATTCGAGATCGGTTGCGGCGACGCGATAGGCACGATCGAGTTGCAGCGGCTCGCCGTTGACCCAGCACTCGGTCGGCTCATTCGCTTTCACATGCACGCGCATGCCGGAGACATGCGGCCAGCCGACGGGAATGCCACGCAATGGCTGCGGTGTGCGCGCGGCGTTTTCCGGCTTGAGTCCTTCGCGCAGAAACTGCATGAGCTGTGCGCCGGTCACCATCGTCAAGCCGGGGTTGGCGGTTGAGCGGCAGGCAGCATACAACTGCCCGATCGTAACATCGCCGGCTTCCAGCCCGCTGCACCACTGCCCGCCCAGCGCCAGACCGACGTCGGCCTGCGCCCATGCGCGCAGCATATCGGCTGCCAGGTTGCCCGCCGCGCACTCGCAATCGGACGTCCAGGCGATTGGGTCGTTGGCTACGCCCAGCACACGCGCCGCCATCTGTCGCACCCGTTCTTGTTGTTCGGCGAATATACGCTGTGTGTTGTGATCGATAGGCATCTCTGCCATAATCGGAAGCAAATCGCCGTGATGCTGCGTGATCCGTCCAGCTGAATCGATGTCGAGATCGAGCCTACCCAGATAGCGTCCGTAATCGCCGGCCTGCGCGATGATGGTTTGATCGATCACCAGCGGCGGATTCAGCTCAGCGTGATCGTGCGCGCCGATGATTAGATCGATCCCGGCCACACTCTCCGCGACGAGGCGATCCTTCTTGGAGCCGAGATGGGACAACACGATAATCGTCTGCGCCCCATGAGCGCGCACCTCGGCGATGATCTGCGGCAGCAGCTGTACTGGATCACCCATGCTCAGCTTGAAGAAGGTGTAGAACCTCATCGGATCAGTCAGCCCGATGATACCGACGGTCAATGCGCCGAACCTCTGAATCGTATAAGGCTCTAGGCCTGCCACGAGCCGATTGCCGTCAGTTTCGAACATGTTAGCGCATAGCAGTGGACGACCAAAATCCTCGGCCAATCCGGCGATGGTTTGCGGCCCGTAGCGCAACGGCGTGGCATTGCCCAGCGCCTCCAGTTCATATCCCGCCCCGCGCAGGATGGCCATCATCGCGCGGCCTTTGGTGATGCTGCTCTCGTAGAGAATCGTGTCTTCCGCGTCGCCGGCATCCCAAAGCACGCAGTGTCCGCCGGAGGCTTCGACTTCCTGCCTGATCTGCCTGGCCAGCGCGGCGATACGCAGAACCTGCTCGATGCGACCATGCAGATCGTTGGTGTGCAAAATCGTAAGTCGGGTCATTTCTTTCTCTGCTCCAGCTGCTCGCTTTTCTTCGCGACCGCAAACAACACGATCAACGTCACGATGCCCAGCACGCCCAGCGCCAGCACCTTGTAGATGCGAGCCTCGATCAGCAGCGCCAATCCGCCGAACAGGGCGCTGATCAAATAGTAGCCGATCACGATCTGCCGCTGCGACAGACCGAGATCGAGCAGGCGGAAATGCAGATGATCGCGCCCGCCCTGAAACGGCGATTTGCCACGCCGCACGCGCGAGACGATCAACCAGGCTACATCGATGATGGGTACAGCCAGCACCAACAGCACCGTCGCCATCTTCGCGCCACCGATGATACCCAGGCAGCCCAGCGCAAAGCCCAGCGTCAGCGATCCACTCGATCCCATGAAGACGCGTGCCGGGTAGAAATTGTACGGCAGGAAACCTAACGTCGCGCCAAGTAAGGCCAGCGGCAAAGGCGCAATGCTCAGTTGCGGATCCTGCGTCGCGGTATCTTGCACCATCGCCACGAACAGCACGGCGCTGAAAATCGCGGCGATGCCGGCCGCCAGGCCATCAAGCCCGTCGAGCCAGTTGACGGTGTTCATCATGCCCATCAGCCAGAACAGCGACAACGGTACGATCAGCCAAGGGGCGATCTCGCCGAGGTTGACTTCCCGATTGGTAAACGGATTGTTGAAGCGCTCGATGAAGATCAATGAAGCAATCGCAATGAGTGAAGCGACTGCCTGCGCCACGAATTGCAGCCCCGGCTTGAATTCGAACTTGTCGTCGAGCAACCCAAAGACAAAGACGATGATCAACCCGAACAGCAAGCCACCCAGGCGGACGAATTCATTCGGATCGGTGCGCGGCAGATCGAGCAGCGGCGTAATCAGGACGCCGACGACAAAACTGGTGAAAAGCGCGATGCCGCCCGTGCGCGCGATCCGCCCCGCATGCTGGCGCCGTCCGCCGGGATCGTCCGCCATGTGGAAGCGCAGACCGAGCTTGGCGGCTAACGGCGTGAGGATGAGCGAGAGCAGAAAGGAAGTGAGGAAAACAAGAAGGAATGGCATAGCGTGTTGCGTATTGCGTGTTGCGTATCCGGCAGGAACTCACGCACCACGCAGCACGTCTAACCAGAGGTTGAATTCAAAACCGTTTTCAAGGTGGGTGTATCGATATTTCCCCCGGTCAACACACACACACATTTCTGCGTTCCTGTGATCTTACCGGCTAACAGTGCCGCCAGCCCTGCGATGCCCGAGGCTTCGATCAACAGCTGATCGGAATCGATCAGGGCGGCAATGCCGCGTTTCAGTTCCTCTTCGCTGACTAGTACGATCTCGTCGATCAACATCATGCTGACCATGAACGGCACGCGCCCGAAGCCGCCAGCCAGACCGTGCGCCAGCGTCGGCTCATTCTTGAATGTTTCGTAAGGATAACCATCGCGTTTGGAAAGATAGGCCGATGGCGATGCGGCGGGATTCACGCCGATGATGCGAACGGTTGGGTTGACTGATTTTGCCACCGTAGCCAGCCCGGCGATCAATCCGCCGCCGCCTACTGGCACGACGATCGTATCAAAGTCGGGCAAATCGTGCACGATCTCCAGTCCGATGGTGCCCTGTCCGGCGATCACGTCGAGATCGTCGTAAGCCGAGACGTAGGTTGCGCCGTTCTTTTCCGCGAACTCAAAAGCCGCCGCTTGGGCTTCGTCGAAGACATTGCCGACGAGGTGCAGATTGACGTTATAGTGCCGCAGCTTCGCGATCTTGGCAGGAGCCGCGTTGATCGGCACAAAGAGATCGGCTTTGGTTAGGCCAAGACACTGCGCGGCGTGGGCCACACCCAGCGCATGATTCCCCGCTGAGGCTGCCACGATGCCGCGTTCACGCTCATCTTCACTGAGCGTCAGGATTTTGTTCAGCGCGCCGCGCGGCTTGAACGATCCGGTGTGCTGACGGTTTTCCATTTTCAGCCACACGTCAAAGCCAAGCTGTACACTGAGCAGCAATGAGCGAACCAGCGGCGTCCGCGTGATGTAGGACTCGATGCGTTGTTGTGCCAGGTAAATTTCGTGCAGTGTTAATTTGGGCATATGCCCTGATGTTCCTTCCCTCTCCCGAAGCGTGCTGTTCGCTTTGGGAGAGGGACTGAGGGTGAGGGGGTTATCCTGTTCCAAACTGTCGATCGCCGGCATCGCCCAGCCCCGGCACGATATAACCAATGTCGTTGAGTCGTTCATCTACAGCGGCAAGAAACAAGGGCACGTCCGGATGATCGCCGGTGAGTCTTGTAATGCCTTCGGGGGCGGCCAGTATTCCCATGTACTTAATCTTCCTGGCACCCCATTTCTTCAAAATATCCACCGTGGCTGAAGCGGACCCGCCGGTGGCCAGCATGGGATCAAGCACGAGGCAAATATCGACAGTGGGGCTGATGGGCAAACGGTTGTAATATGCGATCGGCTTCAGAGTGCGCTCATCGCGGAACAAGCCGATGTGCCACACCTCCGCCGCGGGCATCATCTCCCACACGCCTTCGACCATGCCCAGCCCGGCGCGCAGCACCGGCACCAGGCCGATCTTCTCGCCCAACTCGTAGCCGTTCGCCATGCCCATTGGCGTGGTCACCGTGGTGTCTTTTAACAGCATATCGGCAGTGGCTTCATAGGCCATCAGGATCGAAATTTCACGGACGAGTTCGCGGAACTTCTTGGGCTTGGTGTTGACATCGCGCAGGAGGGTGAGTTTGTGCTTGACGAGCGGATGCTGACTGATGTGGACATGAGGCATCGCCATCTCCTGAAGAAGAAAGGGTTGTCGCGATTGTACTCGAGAGAGTGCGAAAGTCAAACCGCGTGGGGATGTTACACCCGATCGTTCATTGGCGCTTCATCGCGGCCATGTTATACTCCGACACACACACCGCTACTGGACTTGATCCATGTCTGATCTCACCTACGTCGAGTTTCTACAACAGGCCTATCACGATAACTGGCAGCAATACCTGGCCTCGCTCAAACCCGACACGAAACTCGGTTGGGACGTCTGCGTCCTGACCGCCAGCGATGAACGCCAGGCCAACATGTATCGCGGGCAGCTGGCGTGGCGGCGCACGACGAATTTGCTGCCGGCCCAAACACGCTTCCTCGTCATTGCCGATCCGGATGGGCAGCGCATCGGATCGGGCGGAGCAACGCTGCGCGTTCTGGCGCAGTTGGCGCGTGAGGACGATACGCTCACTGGCAAGCGCATTCTCATCATTCACTCGGGTGGCGATTCGCGGCGCTTGCCGATTTGTTCGGCCACCGGCAAGCTCTTTGCGCGCGTGCCGCGTGTTCTGCCCGATGGGCGTGCCTCCACCGTTTTCGACGAATTCCTCGTCGGCCTGAGCGGCTTGAGCAGCGCCTCACTGCCGCCCGGTGTGCTCGTCGCTTCCGGCGATGTCCTGCTGGTGTTCGACCATCTGCAGATCTCGTTTCAGCGCGGTGGTGTCATCGGCGTGGCAGCGGCGGCTCCGGTGGAAATGGGACTGCGGCACGGGGTCTATGTGCATGGTGCTGGCGCGCATCGCGTGCAGGCGTACCTACACAAGCCCTCTGCGGAAGAACTGACCCACTGGAACGCGACTCATTCCGATGGCACGGTACAGATCGATACTGGTCTGGTGTGGCTGGATGCGGCGACCGCGCTCAAATACGCGGCGCTCATCCAGGCCGAAGCAGTGGGCGCGATCTGCCGCGTGCCGCCATTTGAACCGACCTCGGATGCAGCGCTCAACTTCTATGGCGATCTTGTTTTACCGCTGGCGCAATCGACCACGCGGGAAGATTATCTGGCCGACACCAGTGATGGACCGGCTACTCCCGAAGTGCAGAAAGCACGACAGGTGATCTGGCAGCGACTGCGCGACACCCCGTTCACGTCCGAGCGGCTGCACCCGGCAACATTTATTCACTTTGGCACATCGCACGAATACTGGGAAACAGTTGCTGCCGATGTCGCTCTGCGGCGCATCTGCGGCTGGGTTTCACATGCAGCAGCCTGGACGTCGGGCGATGCTTCAGCACTTGCCCTGATCAACGCGGCGGTTGAACACATCATCCCGCCTGTCGATCCCGATCAGCGTGCCTTGATCGTCGATAGCCGTTTGAGCGGTTCGCTGAGCTGGCGCGGGGCAGCGATCATTGCCAACGTCGATACGGCACAGCCGATCGAGCTGACGCACGACATCGTCCTCGATCAACTGCCGCTGGAAAACGGTTTCGTCACACGCATCTTCGGTCTGCGCGATGATCCCAAGCGCAGCTGCGATTCACCTGCTGCCACCTTCATGAATCAGCCGTGGTCCGATTGGTTGGCGGCGGCTCACATGGATCCGGAACTGTTGTGGCCCAACGTGTCCGCGGCGATGCGAACATTGTGGAATGCGCGCCTGTATCCCATCGCAGCGGACCGGGATGACAGTCTGGCTTTGACCTTGCCCTTACAAGACCCCGCGCGCGCTCCGGCTCAGTGGCGGGCGAAGTGGGAAGCGTCACCACGCTTGTCGTTGGCGGCGAGTTTTGTCGGCGCCGACAATGAACGCATTTTGAATGGTCTCATTCAGATCGAAGATTTTGTGGCGGCGCGTCACTTCTATGCAGCCATTCAAGATCAGCAGCCCGCCGCTGAAGCGCGAAGCTTCATCGGGTCAGTGAGCAGCAATGTCGCGCGCCGCGGCGCCCTGATCGATTCGTGGTTAGCTCAAGCCGATCCTATTCTGCGACTGCGTGGCTATAAAGCTCTGGCAGTCGCCAGCGAACAACCCGCATGGGAAGATCGCGCTTTTGCGATTCTGGCGCAGCTAATCGAGTCGTTCGTGAATGAACAAGCCGTGGTGCATGCGCCTGCCGTGCAGCTGGAACACGGACGCAGCGTGCAAGTCAAAGCGGCGGCGCGCATCGATTTTGGCGGCGGCTGGACCGATACACCGCCGTACAGTATCGAACAGGGTGGAACAGTGCTGAATGCGGCCATCACCTTGCGAGGTGCGCATCCCATTGTGGCCGAAGCGTCCTGGTTAGGGGAACCGCGGCTGATCCTGGAAAGTCCGGACATTGAAGCGAGATTGGAGCCTGCGACTGTCGGCGAGCTACTCAGCTATGCCAACCCCGCCGATCTGTTCGCGCTGCAAAAGGCAGCGCTTGTGCTCAAAGGCTTAGTACCGCCCAATCTCGATCCAAGTATGTCCGTGCGCGAACTTTGCCGGCAGTTGGGCGGCGGATTGAGGTTGATTACGCGCACGTCCATCCCGCGCGGCTCGGGTCTGGGCACCAGCTCGATCATGGCGGGCGCGGTGCTGCAGGGCCTCAGTCAGCTCATCGGGCTGGAAGCGACGCCTGCGCAGCTCTTCGAAGAAGTCCTGTGCCTGGAGCAAATGCTCACGACAGGCGGCGGCTGGCAGGATCAAGTAGGCGGCTTGTGGGGCGGGATCAAGTTGATCACGACCGCGCCCGGTTTGCCGCAGCAGATTCAAGTGGAAACGGTTAAGCTTTCTCCTGAAACCAGAGTGGAGCTGGCCAGCCGCCTGGTGCTGGTTTACACCGGTCGGCAGCGACTGGCAAAGAACCTGCTGCGATCGGTAATGGGGCGTTGGATGGCGCGCGATCCTGAGATGGTGTGGATTCAGCAAGAGATCGCCCGGCTGGCGCTGGCGATGCGCGCAGCGCTGTTGGCGAACGACGTCTCGCATTTCGGTGAACTTCTAAGTGAGCACTGGGTGATCAACAAACGGATGGATCCCGGCTGCACCAACGATTTCATCGATCACTTGTTTGAGGTAATGAGTCCGTATATTAACGGCGCTAAACTGGCAGGCGCGGGCGGCGGTGGTTTCGCTATCGTAGTGGCGCGCAGCCTCGCGGCGGCACGCGATCTGGCAGCAGCCCTGACGGCACACTATGCGGGCACGCCGGTTGAGATCTGGCCATGTGCTATTCCCGACTCAGGGATGCTCCTGCAATCGGCGTCGGCCGGTGTGATCGATCGAGTATAATCGACTCACTTGAACTGGATGAAAGGAAATCATGCCCGATCGGCCCATTGCCCCTCAATCGCGTGAAGAAGACACCGCGCTCGATCGTGCCTTGCGTCCGACGTTGCTCGCCGAGTTTCCCGGCCAGGAGCGCTTGAAAGAGAATCTGGGCATCCTGATTCAAGCTGCTCGGCTGCGCAGCGAGGCGCTGGATCACATCTTGTTTTATGGCCCGCCGGGACTGGGCAAGACCAGCCTGGCGCACATTGTGGCGAACGAGATGAAGGTCAATGTGCGCGTCACCGCCGGCCCGGCCATCGAGCGGGCAGGCGATCTGGCTGCCATTCTCACCAATCTCAAAGCCGGCGATGTGCTCTTCATCGATGAGATTCACCGGCTGGGGCGTGCGATTGAAGAAGTGATGTATCCGGCGATGGAAGACTTTGCTTTGGACATCGTGATTGGCAAAGGACCCTCGGCGCGCAGCATCCGCTTGAAGTTGCCGCACTTCACGGTGATCGGTGCAACCACACGGCTGGCGCTGGTCAGCTCGCCGCTGCGGGCGCGCTTTGGCGCGGTGTATCGACTGGACTACTACGAGCAGCACGTGCTCGAACAGATCATCGCGCGCGGCTCGAAACTACTGGGCGTGGCGATCGATCCGAGCGGATTGGCGGAGATTGCGCGGCGCGGACGCGGCACGCCGCGGGTTGCCTTGCGCTTGCTGCGCCGTGTGCGCGACTACGCTCAAGTGCGCGGTGACGGCGCGATCGACGGACAGCTGGCTGCGGATGCACTCTCGCTGCTCGATGTCGATGCGCTGGGGTTGGACGATCTCGATCGGCGCGTGCTGAAGTCCATCATCGAGAAATTCGGCGGCGGACCGGTGGGCCTGGAGACGATCGCGGCCTCGATTAGCGAAGAGTCGGACACAATCATGGATGTGGTGGAACCCTACTTGCTGCAATTGGGGTTCCTGGATCGCACCCCACGCGGTCGCGTGGCCACCCGCCGCGCCTATGAGCACCTGGGCAGCGCCTATCCTGAAAGGCCGGAACAGCCGGCGTTGTTGTAGCGAGTGGTTATGCTTGATCTTGTCGGTCAGTATCTGGGTCAATATCGCATCGAGGCGCGCGTGGCGCGCGGAGCTACCGCCACGATTTACAAGGCATATCAAGAGAAACTGGATCGCTACGTTGCGATCAAGGTTCTTTCTCCGCACTTCATCGACGAACCCGGTTTTCTCGATCGCTTCAATCAGGAAGCGCGCGCCGTCGCCCGCCTCAACCATCCTAACATCCTGCCCGTGTACGATTTTGATCAGATCGGCGAGACCTTCTACATTGTGATGAAGTACGTCGACACCGGCACGCTGCGCAACGTGCTCCACGGCCCGCTAGATCTCCCATACACGATCGAGATTATCACGCAGGTGGCCCTGGCGCTGGGCTATGCTCATCGGCAGGGTGTGGTGCATCGCGATATCAAGCCCGGTAACATTCTGCTTGCGGACAATAACTGGGCGCTGCTCACCGATTTTGGTCTGGCCAAGATACTGGAAGGTGGCCAGCGCCTGACACGTACGGGTGCCGGCGTGGGCACGCCGGAATACATGTCGCCAGAGCAAGCCCAGGGCAAAGCGACCGACGGCCGCGCTGATTTGTATTCGTTGGGTGTGATGGTGTATGAAATGCTCACTGGGAGTTTGCCGTTTGAAAGTGAAAGTGGCATTGCCATTGCGCTGAAGCACGTCAGCGATCCTGTAAAGCCACCGCGTGAACTTCGGCCTGATTTGCCGCCTGCGGTGGAGCAGGTGATCTTAACGTCGCTGGAAAAGGATCCCGATCGCCGCTATCCAACCGGCGAAGCGATGCTGGCTGCTTTGACGCGTGCGGCCATGCCGCTGTTGACGCCGGAACCGATCTTTCTGCCGTCGGGCGCCGCACAACCGATCGACGAGCCGGCACCCGACAAATTGTCCACGCCTTTGAAGCTGGCCGCGTGGGGGATCCTAGTGCGGCAGCAAACAGATCGATCGGTCAAACGATTGCAATCTTGGACTTCTACGCAGCGCACGAAGTTACCATCCAACCGCCGCGCCGTTGGCATCTTCCTTGGCATGCTGCTTCTTCTGGTGCTGGGCGCGGTCGTGTTGCCGACGATCGTTCGAAATCCCACCGCAACTGTCACGGCGGTTGCCACACCGGCAGGAGTAATAGCGGCGCGCGCGACCGCCACGCCGGCGAACAAATCGGAGTTGGCCGCGGCCCCGCCGGTCACAGTCACCCCCACCGTCGTGATCACTCTGGCGAAGACGCCGACCATCGCGGCCACGTCAGTCGTAGCGGCCACACCGCCGGGCATGGCTTTGGTTCCGGTTGGTGCCTTCACCATGGGTGCGGTATCCGGCGAATTCGACGCCGACGAAACTCCGCCGCACACGGTGTCTCTGGGCAATTACTACATTGACGTGGTGGAAGTCACGAACGCGCAGTTCGCACGCTTCGCCAACAGCAGCGGCTATTTGACCGATGCGGAAAAGGCGGGCGAGTCGACAACGTGGCGCAATTTCAATTCGCCCGATCGGCAGCGATTCCCGGTGATTTTTGTCAGCTGGAACGATGCAGCGCGCTACTGTGCGTGGGCGGGCAAGCGCCTGCCGACCGAGGCCGAATGGGAAAAGGCGGCGCGCGGCGCGACCAGGCGCATCTTTCCCTGGGGAGATTCTTTCAACGATCGCCTGGCGAACACGGTGGATTCAGGGGTGGGGCAGCCGGTGGCAGTGGCTGACAAGTCGGGGGCCAGCCCGTACGGGCTGTATGATGCCGTTGGAAATGTGTGGGAACACGTGCAAGATTGGTACGACGGCGGCTATTATGCGAGTAGCCCTCGAGCGAATCCGCGTGGCCCGGCTGCGGGGACATTCAAAATCATTCGCGGCGGATCGTTCAAGACACAACCTGATCGCGCTACTACCACCGCGCGCGAACGCGTCAGCCCCGATAGCCGCGGCGACGATGTGGGCTTCCGCTGCGCAAAGGACGTGAAGTGACCTTCATCGATCTGGGCAAATGGTTGGTCTTGGCAGGTCTGGGACTGGCGTTGCTCGGCGGCATGATTTGGCTGCTGGGGCACATTCCCTTCTTCGGCAATTTGCCCGGCGACACTCGTATTCAGACCCAGAACTTTGGCTGCTTCTTTCCCCTCGTCAGCATGATCGTTCTGAGTATTCTGGCGACGATCATCTTGAACATCATCATCCGGATTGTGAATAAGTGAAGACCAGCGAGTTCGACTATCACCTGCCGCCTGAGCTGATTGCCCAGACTCCGATCGAGCCGCGCGATGCCGCGCGGCTTCTGCAACTCGATCGATCCTCCGGCGCGATCGGGCATTTTCACTTTTACGATTTACCTGATCTGCTGCGGCCGGGCGATCTACTGGTGGCGAACGAGAGCCGCGTCATTCCGGCGCGCCTCTTTGCGCACAAGGCCGAAACAGGTGGTGCGGTGGAGATGCTGCTCTTGCGCCGCATCGACGATGTGACGTGGCAGGCTTTACTGCGATCGCATCGCGTTCACGTGGGCACGCGCATCGAGATTCGGCCCGATCTGGTGGCGGAAGTGATCGAGATGTCCGCTGCGGGTGAGCGTGTGCTGCGCTTCAATCAACCGATCGATGCGCGCTTAAGTGAACTGGGTGTTATGCCGCTGCCACCATACATCCACGCCGCGCTGCACGATCCTGAGCGCTACCAGACGATCTATTCGCACACCCTCGGTTCGGCAGCCGCTCCCACGGCGGGCCTCCATTTCACGCCGCAGTTGCTGGAACACTTGCGCGCTCGCGACATCCACATGATCTATGTTACGCTGCACGTCGGGTTAGATACCTTCAAGCCTGTCGCGACAGAAGATGTGGAGCAGCATCACATTCACACGGAGTATATGGAACTGACCGAAGAGGCAGCCGCGCAAATTCGCATCGCGAAGGCAGAGGGACGGCGCATTGTTGCAGTGGGTACGACCAGCGTGCGGGTCCTGGAGACAGCCGGAGAGCAGGGTGTACGGGCGTCGTTGGGCGATACTCGCTTGTTCATTTATCCCGGTTTCAAGTACAAAGTTGTTGACGGCTTGATCACCAATTTTCATCTGCCCAAGTCATCCTTGTTGATGTTGGTCGCAGCCTTCGCCGGCAAGGAGAAGATCGATCGGGCGTATGCCGAAGCCATTGCTCAGCGGTATCGTTTCTATAGCTTCGGAGATGCCATGCTCATTCTGTAAGATATCAGCAGTCTGCCCCGCTTGATTTTATGGCAAGTATAGATATAATGTTAGGTGACGTTCGACTCCGGCCTTGTTGCACACGAAACTATAAAGGTAGTCAACTATGAATGAGACAGAACCCACTCTGCGTGTCTATTTGGATCAATTCCTCGTGGCATTGGCGCACGAGGATGGTTATGCGCGCAATACGGTGGCAGCCTACCGCAACGATTTGAGCCAGTTGATCGAGTTTCTGGCGCATCGTGAACCACCCGTGACGAGCTGGGCCGAGGTTACGGCCGCGGACCTGAGTTCCTTCATCGATGCGCTGCGTTCGATGAAGATTGCCAAACGAAGCGGTGAAGAAAAGCTCGTCGCGCCCTCTACCATTGCGCGGAAAATTGCGGCGCTTAAATCGTTCTTCAATTATCTGACCGTCAAGAACATCATTTCGCCAGATCCCTCGGTAGGGTTGGAGGCACCCCGGGTCGCGAAGCGTACGCCCAAGACAATGTCCAGCAGCGAGGTGGAACGACTGCTGGCCGCGCCGGGGGCGAGCACTTCGCCCAAGGCCCTGCGCGACCGGGCGCTGCTGGAATTGCTCTATGCCACGGGCGTGCGCGTCTCTGAACTCGTTTCGTTCAAGATGGAAGATGTCAATCTGGCCGATAAGACCATGCGCGTCAGAAGCGAGGACGGCGGACGAGAACGCAGCGTGCCGGTGGGCGATGCGGCGGCCAACTGCTTACAGACCTACATTGAGCGGGGACGTCCCCATTTTGTAAAAAGCGCCGGGAACCAGGCTGCCTTGTTTCTGAATCAGCGCGGGCAGCAGCTGACACGCCAGGGCATGTGGCTGATCATTAAGGAATACGCCACGCGAGCCGGCTTGAACTACGAGGTGACGCCGCACATGCTGCGCCACTCGTTTGCGGCGCACATGCTGCAGAATAACAAAGCGACCCTGTCTGAAGTGCAGCGATATTTGGGACACGCCAACATTTCGACCACGCAGATCTATGTACAACCGCAGCCGCCTGCCACACTGCCTGAGCCAGAAGTGTGAGTCCACTGAGGAGCGTTCGATCATGGGTATGATGAAATACGTGGAAAGTCTGCTGGGCAAGAACGAACAGATTCTATGGCGGGCACGCCAGCATTGGATTGTCTTGACGGCCAACTTTGTGATCAATCTTTTCCTCTTCGTCGTGATCTGGGCGATCTATGGCGCCGCCGGCACGCTGGGGGCCGGTGCTCTCGGCGATTTCCTGCGCAACAATAGAGGAATTGCATTGATCGCGCTGGCGATCCCGATCGTCTGGTTCGGTTGGGAGTTCTTGCAGTGGTGGGCAGAAGAATACTTGATCACGACCACGCGCGTAGTGCAAACCGAAGGCTTGATCAACAAGCATACCAAGGATTCGGCGCTGGAGAAGATCAATGACATCACCCTGAACCAGTCCGTGGTGGGCCGCATCTTGAACTACGGCGACCTGGCCATTATCACGGGCAGTGATATGGGCACGAATGTGTTGAAGCGCCTGGCTAATCCGGTTGAGTTCAAGAAGACGCTGCTGGAGCAAAAGCACCAATTGTCTAATGGCGACGACTATGGCTCTCGGAAAGCACCGACGGCCGTTCAGAGCGACGACGAAGATCCCTTGAAGAAGATCGCGCAGCTGGACGACCTCCGCAAATCAGGCGCCATCAGCGAAGTGGAGTATCAGCAGGCTAAAGCCAAGCTGTTGACCAAGTTGTAATCGGCAATCGAGTCGAACGATAAACGCGAGGGCGGGCGCTGGTTTGTCCTGGCCCCATGCTGCAAAGGATGGCACACCGGTGGAACATCTGGTACCACGATCGGAAATCGACGCGGCGGCACGCTACGTGCGCGAGCATACTCGTCATTATCCCGAGTTCGGTCTGGTGCTGGGTTCTGGTTTGGCTGCGCTGGCCGAAGCCGTGGAAGACCCGGACTTCATTCCCTTTCACGAGATTCCAAACTTCCCGGTGTCATCGGTGCAGGGCCATTCTGGACGCCTGGTCATCGGGAAGTTGGAAGGCCGATCGGTCTTGGTGATGCAGGGTCGGGTGCACTACTACGAAGGGTATTCGATGTCGCAGGTCACGCTGCCGATCCGCATGATGCACGTGCTGGGGATTCACACGGTGATCCTGACCAATGCCGCGGGCGGGATCAATCCGGCGTTCCACGCCGGCGATGTGATGCTGATCACGGATCACGTCAATCTCATCGGCATGGCGGGACAAAATCCCTTGCGGGGTCCCAACGACGACTCTTTCGGCCCGCGTTTTCCCGATATGTCGCAGCCGTACGATCGAAGGCTGCGTGAAGTGGCTTTGAAAGTGGCGGCCGCTCACCACATTGATCTCAGGCAGGGTGTGTACATCTGCCTGGCCGGACCCAGCTTTGAATCGCCGGCCGATGTGCGCTTTCTGCGGTTGATCGGCGCAGACACGGTCGGCATGTCCACCGTGCCGGAGACGGTGGTGGCGCGCCATGCCGGATTGCGCGTGCTGGGCCTGTCGGGCATCAGCAATGCGCTTTCGGGTGAAGAGGCTGGGCCGGAGACGACTCACGAAGAAGTGCTGGAAGCCGGACGTGTCCTGGTCCCCAAGATGATGACGGTCATCCGGGGTGTACTGGCCACGGCCTGAGTGACTTATGGCTTTCTTCGTGCAACTGCTCGTCAACTATGCGGGCCTGATTTACATTGCCCTCGGCGTTGGCGCGGTGTTCTACTTTCGGGAAATTATCGCAGCGCGCCAGGATTTGCAGCAATCGCTCTATTCGCTGGAGCGCGAAGCGGCCAACAGCCGTTTGTGGCGCAGCGTTCTGATGTTGGGTCTGCTGGGCTTGATTGCGGGCGCAACGCTTGTTTTATCGACGGTCGTGGCGCCGCAAGTGACGACCAACGAAGGTCGTGTGACGCCGACGGCGGCCTTTATACTGCCGACCAATACGCCCACTCCAACGTTTCAGCCGACGCCCACGCGCACGCCACGCCCGCCCACGCCGACGCCGGGCACGCCGACGCCCACGCTACAAGGCGCGCCAACCGAAGGGCCGACGCCCACGCCGGAGTCACTGCCCGTATTGGCGTGTCCTGATCCGAACGTGCAGATTGTCGCTCCCGTGGCCGGACAGGTCTTTTCAGGCGACATTCAAGTGCGCGGCACGGCAGATGCGCCGAACTTTGCTTTCTATAAGCTTACCCTAAACGGTCCAGCCACGGGTAATGTCACGCAGACCGCCGGCGATGTGGTGCGCGCCCCGGTGCGCGGCGGTGTGCTGGGCGCCATCGATCCGACGAATCTGCTCAATCAGCCGGGTGTGTATACTCTGGGGTTGGTGGTGGTGGATAACACCGGTAACGAACTACCCCACTGCGATGTGTCAATTGTAGTTCAACCGCCATAGCCAAGCGCAAGAAGACGCCATGATCAAACCGATTATTCGTGCTGCCACTGCCGCTGATTTGCCGCGCTGCTTGTCGTTCGATCCGTCGTACGAGACCGACTACGTCTGGCAGATGGACAACCATCCACAGGCCGGGCATATCAACATTTCGTTTCGCACGGTGCGGCTGCCGCGCCCGATGAAAGTGGCCTACCCGCGCGATACCAAGCAGCTCAACGCGGGCTGGAATGCCTGCGATGCGATGCTGGTGGCCGACGACAATCGCGCCGTGGTCGGCTATGCGGCGCTTGCCAGGCGCGGCGCGCAAGCGGCCGCCTGGGTGCAGGATCTGATCGTGACCAAGACGGCGCGGCGCAGCGGCGTCGCCAGCGCGCTGCTGACCGGCGTCGCGCGCTGGGCGCGCGAAGAGAAACTGGCGTGGATCATGATCGAAGTGCAGACCAAAAACTATCCGGCCATTCAATTCTGCCAGAAGCATGGGTTCAACTTCTGCGGGTACAACGATCATTTTTTTGCCAATCAAGATATCGCGGTGTTCTTTGCCAAGGCAGTCCATTAGAGTCGAACGTGAAGTTGGGTGTCATGAGATAGGATCTGACTGGTTTATGAGTGTGGGTTCAGTATGACGGGTTCGCTAAGTTTGACCATTATTATCACCTTCGTCAATTCGCTCCTCTCGATCGGCATCGCCGTGACGGCGTTTGCCCTCTTGATCTACATCATACGTTACAACTGGCGATCACCCGTGGCGCGCGCTTTCAGCGTTCTGTTGACGTGCGTCATGTTCGTGTCGATGGGCGACGCGGTCATGTATCGCATCATCGAGCCGGCATGGGTTGAGCGCTGGCTGCGCCTGCAGTGGCTGGGCATCGCGTTGGTGCCGGCTGCTTATCTGCATTTCTCCGATGAAGTGCTGCGCACCACCAATTCCGTCTCGCGCCCCCGGCAAATGCTGGTCATTGGCGCTTATGCCGCCAGTTTCATGTTTGTGGGCCTGGCGTTCTTTAGCGATTGGGTCGTAGGCGACGGACAGCTACCGAGCGCAGCGCCGCATTTGCAGGCCGGGCCGTTGTTTGGGTTGTATATGCTCTACACGCTGGCCGCGGTGCTGATGGGCTTAATCAACATTCTTCACGCGCGCCGCCGCTGTTTAACGCCGACTTCGCGCCGCCGCATGACGTACCTGCTGGTATCTTCCACCGGCCCTGCTTTTGCCGTCTTTCCCTACTTGCTGCTGTCAAGCAACCTCGACGCGACCATACCGCTCCTCCTCTGGATCGCGCTGCTGGCCGGCAACCTGCTGATCTTCACGATGCTGCTGGTGATGGGTTACAGCGTGGCATACTTCGGGGTGCTGGCGCCTGATCGGGTGGTGAAGTACCGCCTGATCCGCTTTCTGTTCCGCGGCCCGCTGCTGGCGATTACGATCGCGGCGGCGGTCGCCGTGTTGATCCGCATCGAGGAATTCCTGGGACTGCCCAGTGAAACGATCACGATCCTGGCGATTGTGTTCTTCATCGTGCTGTTCCAGATCGTGCGCGGCTCGTTGCAGCCCTTCATGGATGTGCTGCTCTTCCAACAGGATCGATCGGAACTGGACTACATTCGCAGCCTCAGCGATCGTCTGCTGACGTCCACCGACCTGCAGCAATTTCTGGAAAACGTGTTGACGGCTGTGGCCGATCTGCTGCGCGTGCAGCGGGTATTTCTGGCCTCGCTCGATCCAGACGGACGCTGGCGTGTGCGGACGCACGTGGGCGCGATCGAAGCGTACAGCACGGCGCTGGCCGAGATGCGTGTCACGGCCATTTCGGCCCATGAGCACGGGCCGGTTAGTGTCGGTGGTTTTTGGGTGTGGCCGCTGCGTGCCCGCGGCGACGAGGAACTGCTGGGGGCATTGGCGGTAGCCGCCCGATCGAGCGTGCCGGATTTATCGGACGTGGAGACCAAGCGGTTGCAGACGTTGATCACCCAGGCGGCCATCGCGCTGGAAGATCGCCGCCTGCAGAAAGAGGTCTTTGCCGCGGTCGAGCGCATCATGCCGGAAATTGATGTGTTGCAGCGCCAGCGCGGTGAAGTGCGCTATACCGACTCGCCCACGCAGCCGTCGCCGGAAGCGACTGTCACCGCTGATCCGGAGTTCCCCAATTGGGTGAAAGATGCCCTGAGTCACTACTGGGGCGGACCCAAGTTGACGGCCAGCCCTTTGTTGAAGTTGCAAGTGGTCGAGCAAGCGTTGCCGGATAATCACGACGATGCGCCGAAAGCGCTGCGCGCCGTGCTGGCCGAAGCGATCGAGCAGCTGCGCCCGGACGGCGAGCGCAGCTTCACTGCCGCTGAATGGGTGCTGTACAACATTCTGGAACTGCGCTTCATTCAAGGGCGCAAAGTGCGCGACATCTCCACGCGTATGGCGATGAGTGAAAGCGATCTGTATCGCAAGCAAAAGATTGCGGTAGAAGCCGTGGCGGCATCGCTCTCCAAGATGGAAGAACGTGCGGCGACAGAAGCAGGCAATGGCGAACTCAAAAACGATCCCGCTTAGCGTCGCCAATGATTTGGCTTAATTTTCGATTTCTTTGTAGAATATCTCCCACGCAGGTTTTATCGTCATAGCTCACAGGGGGCAAGGCATGGACGAGACATTTGAAGTGGATGAGAGTTACTGGCAATCTCTTTTACTGGATGCCGAAGCTAATGTGCCCGGCGAAGCAGCCGAGCGGAAGGACAACGGCAGCGCCCCGCGCCCGATCGATCAACTGTGGGACGCGGCGCGGCACGCGTGTGACTGCGACGAGGTGCTGGACGTGCACGTCACCGGTTTCAATCGCGGCGGGGTGCTGGTAGACTGGGGCGGCCTGCACGGGTTCGTGCCGGCCTCGCACATTCTCAACATGCCCAACGTGACGGATGATGCCCAGCGCCGCGCCGAATTTGATAAGCGCGTGGGGCAAAGCGTGAAGGGCAAGATCATCGAGCTCGATCGTGCGCATGGACGCTTTGTGTTGTCCGAGCGGCTGGCGTACAACGATCGGACACGGATTGAACTGCTGCTGGCTGATCTCCACACCGGCCAGACGCGCTGCGGCGTGGTGACCACCGTCTGCGACTTCGGCGCCTTTATTGATCTGGGCGGCATTGAAGGACTGGCGCACATCAGCGAGATTTCGTGGGGGCGCATCAATCATCCATCCGACGTGCTGCGCAGCGGGCAAAACGTCGACGTGCAAGTCATGACCATCGATCGCGAACAGCGCCGCGTGGCGTTGAGCCTCAAGCGATTGTGCCCCGATCCGTGGGTCACCGTGCCGCAGCGTTATCAGCTGCAGCAATTGGTGGAGGGCACGGTCACCACGGTGGTCGACTTCGGCGCGTTTGTGCGCCTGGAAGAAGGCGTAGAAGGACTGATTCATATTTCGGAACTGGCCGAGGGCAACTTCCTGCATCCGCGTAACGTCGTGCACGAACACGATGTCGTGCGGGTGCGCGTGCTGAGCGTTGACGTCGCGCATCGCCGCCTGGGCTTGTCACTGCGGCAGGTACACAACGGGACCAGCTTTGTGGACGCGCCGGAAGAGATCTTGACCATCCCGTCAGAGCCGATCTAACAAGCAGCGCAGACCGGGTTTCCACAGGGAACCCGGTTTCTACGCCGGAAACTTTCATGACCAAATCGACGGGCCGCACCAAGGCGGATGCCAAATCTAAATCCAAAACCGAGAAGGCGCCGGAGCCGCGCCGCCGCGAACTGCGGTACCGCGTGGGGGTGCGCAGCCGCGAGATCATTGGCGTGCTGTTGCTTGCGTTGGCGCTTCTGTCGCTGCTGGCACTGTCGAGCCTCACACGCGGCAGCCTGAGCGATTCGTGGAGCAATCTCCTCTACTGGTTGTTTGGCTGGGGCGCTTTCGCCTTGGCGTTGATGCTGGGCGCGATCGGCGCGTTGATTATCGCGCGGACGCAGAACATCGTACTGGTCACGCCGTGGCGATCGGTGATCGCGATCGAGATTGCATTCTTCGCGTTGCTCCCCGTGCTGACCGCTTTTGCCTCTTTCGCCGACGTCGATATGTGGCGTATGACCACGCAGGGCAATGGCGGCGGCGTGGTCGGCTGGGGTTTGCTGACCATCGTCGCGCCGATCTTCAGTCGGCAGGTAGCCGGCCTTTTGTATCTAGGGATCATGATCGTCGCGTTAACGATCGGTCTGCGCCTGCCCTGGCTGACGTGGTACGCGCGCTTGAAAATCTGGCTGGTGCGCCGCCGCCCGATCGAAACGGTGGCAACCCCCACGAGCGTCGGTGTCGCGCTAGGGTCGCCGCCACAATCGATCGAGGAAGAGATAGTCCCGCCGCAGTCGGTCGTCATCAAAGCCAAGTCGCTCGATCAGCAGCCGGTGCAGGCCACGCAGTTGCCGCTGAAGATCGTCAAGACTGAAGAGGTCCCCGCGCCGCTGAAGATCAAACGCGAGCGCGTGCTACCCGCGCTCGATCTGCTGGAAGGCCACACCAGCGAGTCGATCGCGCAGGGAGAGATCGAGCACAAGAAGGATGTGATCGAGAATACGCTGAAGCAGTTTGGCCTTGAAGCCAAGGTTGTGCGCGTGTCGCAAGGCCCGGCGGTGACACAGTACGGGGTCGAACCGGGTTACAGCGAACGAGCCGGTGTCGATGGCGAAGTGCGCCGCCAGAAAGTGCGTGTGGCGCAAATCAGTTCGCTGCAAAACGATCTGGCGTTGGCGCTGGCCGCGCCGTCGCTGCGCATTGAAGCGCCTGTGCCGGGCCAGTCGTTCGTGGGCATAGAAGTGCCCAACGATTCAATCGAGATGGTGGGCTTGCGCGGCGTGCTGGAGAGCGAGGCCTTCGACAAGCTCAAGACCAAAGCGCCGCTGGCCTTTGCCCTGGGGCGTGATGTCAGCGGCATGGCCGTCGCGGCCGATCTCGCTTCGATGCCCCACATCTTGATCGCGGGCACGACCGGCTCAGGCAAGAGCGTGTGCATCAACGCCATCATCATGTCGTTGATCATGGACAACACGCCCGACGATCTGCGCGTGGTGATGATCGATCCCAAGATGGTAGAGTTGATCCGCTACAACGGCTTGCCGCATCTCTACGGCAAGGTGGAAAGCGAGATCGAGCGCATCGTGGGTGTGCTGCGCTGGGTGACGCGCGAGATGGACAGCCGCTACAAGAAATTCTCGGACTTGGGCGTGCGCCACGTCAACGAATACAACGAGCGGATGATCGAGAAGGGCGCCGACAAACTGCCGCACATGGCGGTGTTCATCGATGAGCTATCGGACTTGATGATGAGCGCGCCGGTGGAAGTGGAAAAGACGATCTGCCGCATCGCACAGATGGCGCGCGCCACCGGCATCCATCTGGTTATCGCCACGCAGCGCCCTTCAACCGATGTGGTCACCGGCTTGATCAAAGCGAACTTCCCGGCGCGCATTGCGTTTGCCGTGGCGTCGGGCGTGGACAGCCGCGTCATCCTCGACGGGGTAGGTGCGGAAACATTGCTCGGCAAGGGTGACATGCTATTCCTCTCGCCCACGGCCAACGGCGCGGTGCGCGTGCAAGGTTGTTACGTCGGGGAGCGGGAGATCGATCGGGTGGCCGATTTCTGGCGCACACAGTATGCCGACGAAGTACGCGTGCCAGCGCCGTGGGAATCGAGCAAGGCCCAGCAGCTGACCGAGATCGCACAGGCGGGCGTAGCGACGGCAATGTTGGAAGACGACGACGAAGTGCTGCTCGCTAAAGCGATCGAGTTGGTGAAGAAACATCGGCAGGCCAGCGCGTCATGGTTGCAGCGCAAGATGCGCCTGGGGTATCCGAAGGCCGCGTATCTGATCGATCGCATGGAGCAGATGGGCATCGTGGGGCCGGTGCAGGAAGCAGGCCGCGCCCGCGATGTGCTGGTCGGGCCGAATGACGAGATGGATGGGTTGATGTGAAGAACGTGAAGAGTGACGAGTGAATGGCGCTCTGGGTCTGATGAAGATTCGGAGCGTCTGCGTTTAACCCAGTACCTGGGCTAGCTTGACGGCTAAGCCGATGTTCAAAGGCGTCATCTTGAGCTTGCCCTGCATCATCAGCATTTGAGGATTGGCTTTCTTCTGCCGGATTTTGACAAAGTCGGAAGCATTGACGGTCATGGTGAGATCAGGTTTGCCTACCGCGCCTTGCGTCACTTTGGCCGGTACGGCGGTCGCATCCAAAGTCCATACGCCGCCGTTGGGACCGGTAAGATTGAAGTGAACGATTGCGTTGAGGTTTTTGACCACCTGCGGATTCGCTTGCAGGGCGGAGGGAATTTCTTTTTCGAAAATATCTTGAGGGGTGGTCATGCTGGCTCCTGAAGGTTAATCTCGAAACAACGCAGCCGTACGGCAACTCTCGATCGGATAGCGGCCGATGGCGGCTTCGTCCGACAGCACGAATCCACGATAGCCTTTGAGCAGTGCTTCGTACAGATAGCACACTTCCGATCGTGTTGGGGCAGGGTGCTCGGTCATGTGCTCCAGCACCTGTCCGGCCAGCAGCACCGGGATCGATAAATCGCCGATCGTGCTGGAGAAACGTTGCACGGCCTCGACCATTGAGCGCAGGCCCAACTCCGCGCCCAGATCACCGCGGCACAACCACAACTCATCGGCAGACTCTGCAATAAGCTGCGCTTCATCCACCGCCGGCTGCCGCTCCAACTTGACGATGAGATACGCCGCTTCTCCGAAGTGCGCGCGATACTTGCGCATCTCCGCCGCATCCCGGATGTAAGAGATAGCGTAGCGCACGAACGGAAGATGCTGCGTCTGATCGAGAATCAACCGATCTTTGTCGCTCAATTCTTCCTGCCGATAGCTCGAGGCGGCAAACGTGATGCCTTTGCGCGCGGAAACCTCGCCGCCGACAATCACTTTCACGCGCAACGATTCCGCCCCGATCGCTTCTCGCGCGAGTGTGATCTTCGCATCGTTCAGAACGACTTCGGCGCTTGACACTTCTGCCGCTTCAAAGAAATCACGATGCGGCACGGGCAGCGTGTTAGGCCGATCGCTTGCGGTGGCATACACGAGTTCGACGCGCTGACCGTGAGCAAGTGTGCAGGAAGTGAATTCGCCCAGCCGCCACTTGCTGCCTTGCAGATCGAGCACCAGCGGTGGAATGGGATTCAGCGCCGAGAGAAACGGCGTCAATCGATCGAGCCAATCCTGAAGCTGTGCCAGAGATAGATGCGAAGTGTTCAGGCGAAAGGCCGTTGCGCCAGCACTTCGCATGCCTTGCCAGATGTCGGGCGAGTTGCTGCTAGGCCCCAGGGTTGCAACGATGTCGTAGTTCATAGCGCCGCGAAGTGTAACACAGCCCGGCGTTACCGCAAACAAAAACCTCGCAGGCGCACTATGTCCGCGAGGTCTTGCTAACCTCCAACCGTACTTGTCTACCGCGTCCAGGCGAGATTTCGGGCGGCTGTCAACGGCGAAAGAGTGCTATTGCGAACGCAAGGGATAGCCGATAGACTGAGATCATG
>Ga0209254_10000615_pt1 | contig 29763 bp, 25 predicted proteins | sample FrelakmetDIP11DI_FD_187148 | JGI IMG/M metagenome (GOLD analysis project Ga0209254, IMG submission 187148) | Freshwater lake sediment microbial communities from the University of Notre Dame, USA, for methane emissions studies - DIP11 DI (SPAdes)... | ecosystem: Environmental > Aquatic >... | reverse complement strand
CGGACCGCCCTGCCCGGAGCGGTCTCGACCGCGGCCAGCGCCCCGTGGGGGCACATCTCCACGCAGCAATAGCAGCGGATGCAGCGATCGTAGTCGAAGACGATGGCCCTGGAGTGATGCGCGATGGCCCTGGCCGGGCAGTGGCGCCAGCACTCGCCGCACATGCGGCATTTGCCGGGATCGACCACCGGACGCTGGACGAAGTGCCTGCGGATGAGGGGTTCGAACCTCCGCGGGCCGAAGGTCAATGGCCCAAGCACCGGCAGTTTGAAATCCCCCACCGGCCTGAAATCGCCATCGATGTCGATTTCGCGGGGCGCAAGCCCCAGATCCGCCGCCGCCCGGTGCGTCGGCAGCCGATCGGCCGGCACCTGCAGCAGGCGACAGACCGCCATGTCCACCGCCGGGGCGCTGGCACCGGCCACCAGCACGCCCAGCCGCCGCGGCGTGCCGCTTCTTCCCGGCCCCTGCCCTTCCATGCCCAGAATGCCGTCAATCAGCGTGGCGGCGGGATTGACCGCCCGATGGATCTGCACGAGCAGCCGTGCGAACAGGTCGCGGTTGACCCCGCTGCGCATGTGCCACTGCACCTTGGCGAGCCCGACGACGCAGCCGAAGAGGTTTTTGACGCCCAGCGTCAGCAGCATCATGGCATGCGTCTTCAATTTGGGCAGGCTGATCACCGCATCCGCTTCGAGCGCCTCCCGCGCGATGGCGATCCTGCCGAACGGCTCGCCGATGTCCACCTGGACCGTTTCCTTGAAGGGACGCAGTTCGACGTCGAGGCCGTTGAGCGCCTGCGCGTAACCGCCCTCGCGCAGCAGGCGCTCGAAGCTCCCCAGACCCGGGCTGTCGGCCACCAGCGGCAGGGCGCCTTTATGGAGCACGTATTCGGCGGCCGCCCGCACCACCAGCGGATGGGTGGTCAGGGCCCATTCGGGCCGGGCCGGCGTGAGGAAATTGGGCTTGATGAGCACCCGCATGCCCGGCTCGATCCGCAGGCGGTCGATGCGATCGAGCATGCGGGAGACCGTCGGCATGAGGGCGCCGTAATCGTATTCTGCCCGCTGAAAGTTGACCGTGCTCATGCGCGCGTCCGGCTATGGAACGATGACCAGTTTGCCGAAATGGGTCTTTTCTTTGAACGCCTTCTGGGCCTGGACGAGCTGCTCCAGTGGATAAACACCGGCGAGCAGGGGTTTGAGGCGGCCGGAGGCGACGTAAGCCACGATTTGCCGGGCCTCGCGTTGGGTGCCCATCGTCGAACCGAGCAACGTGAGGTGTTTCAGATAGATCGTGCGCCAGTCGATCGTCGCCATCGGACCGGCGATGGCGCCCGCCGTGACATAGCGCCCGCCGGCCCTGAGCAGCTCGATCAGGCGGGGGGATTGCTCCCCGCCGACGACGTCGGCGACGACGTCCACGGCGATCGACCGCAGCCGGTTCAGGAGCGCGCGGCGGTAATCCGTTTCGCCTCTGAATATGACGCCGGCCACGCCGAGCTTTTCCAGCGGCCCCTCCTTGCCTTTCCCGACGACGGCCGCCACCCGGGCGCCGCGCAGCCGCGCCAGCTGGACGAGGGCCGAGCCGACGCCGCCCGAGGCCCCGGTGACCAGGACCGTCTCGTCGGCGGCAACCGCCGCGCGGTTCAGCATATGCTCGGCGGTGAGATAGGCGGTCATGAACGTGGCCAGCTCCGGGTCGCTGAGCCCGGAGTCGATCGCATGCGCATTCGAGTCCGGGACGCACGCGAATTCCGCGAACCCGCCGTCGCGCTCGCTGCCGATGTAGATCGCCTCGAAAAGCCCGTCCCCGGCCCCGGCGTAGAGGGTGGGGTTGACCATTACCCGGACGCCCAGGCGCTCCCGCGGGACGCCGGCGCCGACGGCCGCGATCCGGCCGACGATGTCGGCCCCCTGTATGCGCGGAAATTCGAAGGCACCGCCACGCCAGCCGGACTGGAAGCCGCTCCCATACGCGCCCTCGCGCGTCCAGATATCGGTGTTGTTGACACCGCAGGCCGCCACCTTTACGAGCACCTCGCCGCCGCCCGGCGCCGGCACGGGGACGTCCGGCCGATAGTGCAGCTTCTCGTCGCCGCCGAAGCCGGTCAGCACCATGGCCCGCATGGTCTTCTGCGGCAGATCGGAATCTTTAAACGCCATAGCGCCCCTCGTTTCTATCCAGATGAGTTCGTAAAAGGCCGGCCGCCCACTGGTGGCCGGCTGCCGGGGATGAACAAGGAGGCTATCCCCATGGCGACCACCACGGCGCCGAAAATTTGCCGCGCGGCCAGGGTTTCGTTCAAGAAGAGGTAGGCCAGCAGGGGGGAAAGGAAAATCTCCGACATGGCGATGATGGTCACCACCCCGGCCGGCAGCCGGCCCAGCCCGAAGGTGTATATCACGAAGGCGCCTACGGTGGACAAGCCCACCAGCCCGCCGAACCACAGCCAGATGCTGCCGGCAACCGGCCAAGGGTGAACGGAGTGGAACTGAAACGGCAGCAGCACCAGGACCGCAACCCCGAAAGCATGGGTGAGAATCGGCAGGGGGCCGTAGTCCCGGCGCATCCTCTTTCCCAGAAGACTCCAGGCGGCATAAAGGGTGGGGACGGAGAAACCGGCCAGGATTCCCGCCGTCGAGACGTCCGCTTTTCCGAGGGCCGTCAGCCCCGATATGAGGATCGTCCCCGCGACGATCAACACGACGGCGACAATCTTTCGGCGGGTCAATGCCTCGCGCCAGACGACGCGCTCGACTAGGATGACGATGGCCGGCATGGCCGCCTGCTGAAGGGTGGTCACGGCCGCCCCGTTCAGAAAAACGGAAAAATTCAACCCGGCATGAAAGAGGCCGAGGCTGATGCCCATGGCGACCATCCAGGGCCAGTGCGCCCGCCGCAGGCGCGAACCAGGGCTGCGGAGGAAAAAGGTGAGCGACAGCAGCGTCAGGAACGCGGCCAGGTCCCGCCAGAAAGCCAGCGCCATGGCTGAGGTCGCGCTGTGGCTCATGATCAGCTTGATGAAGACCCCCGATGCGGCCCAGAAGCAGGCGGCCGTAAAAACGGCGAGATGGGCCGCGAGCTGGCGGTGAACCGGGGCGGAACCGGCCATGGCGTTTTCTCCTGGGGTATGCTTCAACCGGGGTCTTCGGATCGTCATCCCGAAGCCGGTCCAGCCGCAAAGGCACGGCAGTCACCTGCAGACTTCAGGTGCAGGGAATCAGGTCCGGTCGCCCGTGCAGTTCGGAGACCACCTGCCTCTCGATGAAGATCTCCTCCCCGCGGGCGGTCCTGGCGGTTACGTCCTTGAAGGTCAGCTGCACGGCGGTCTGGCAGGTCCCGGACTGCGCGGCCAGGCGGCGGGTGTCTTCCGCCAGAGCGCTCTGGACATAGGCTTCGGCGGCGTCCAGGCCCCTGAACCTCCGGCTGCCGGACAGCCCCTCGACATAGAAGCCGCCGGCCGAATCGGGCTTGATGGCCACCTGCCGCCGGATGCTCACCTGGCTGGTGATGGCGCCGACCGCGTTGGCGACATCGTGAAACTCGGGCAGCAGGGCTTGCGCCCCCAGCAGCTGCGCGACCTCGGGCAGAAAATGGCCGATCGGCGCACCCACGCCGACCATCGGGGGGCGCAGCTGGAAATGCACCTTGAACGAGCGGCCGCCTCCCTGGAAAAGGTTCTCGAAGATACGCTCGCAGGTGGTGCAGGTTTCCTGCGGAGAGATGGAGTCTGCCGGCGCCAGCTGATGGTGGATGATCTCGGTGCTCAGGCGCCGCACGACCCGGCTCAGTAGATCGGCCTGCAGCTTTTCAGGAGAGACACCGGCAAGCTCCGCCATGATCGCCAGCATGCGAACGGCGGCGGCGGCATCCCAGCGCACAAACCGTCCGGCGGCATGCAGCAGGTCGGTGGGGGTCAGCCCGCTGCGCTGGACGACGAAAAGCGACTCCAGGCGTTCCAGCGGCAGAAAGCCGATGTGCATGACCTGGACGGCGTCGGCCAGTTCCATCAGGCTGTAAGGCCTCCGCGCGAGCAGTTCCAGGATGCGGGCCTCCAGATCCGTTGCCGGCCGGTCGGGTCCGCCATGGTTCAAAGTGACCATCTGGGCGGCCGCGGAGTTTCCGCCCAGCCGGCGGCTGTTGGCCGCTAGATAGTCCAATGCCGGTTGCGGGTCGCGGCCGTCGCTGCCGAGCCAGGCCACCGGCGCCACCCGGCGGGGCCCGATCTGCCATTCGCCGGACTTGAACAGGATGAGGCTGTCGCCGCCCAGGCCCGTGGTCTGGATGTCCAGGGCCTGGACGTGGGTGCGCACCGGTCCGACCCGCGATCCGCTGGTGCACAGGCGCACCTTGCCGCCCTCGAGGGCGGCGATGTCGGTGGTGGTGCCGCCCATGTCGATCACCACGGCGTCGTGCAAGCCGGTCAGGTGGCGCGCGCCGGCCACGCTGGCCGCCGGGCCGGATAGAATGGTTTCCACCGGGCGCTGCAGGGCCATGCGCTGGGACATGAGCGCGCCGTCGCCGCGCACCACCATCACCGGCGCGCGGATGCCCGTCTGCCGGAGCACGGCGGCGACATCCTCGAGCAGCCGGGTCAGGCGCGGCACGATGCGGGCGTTGTGCACCGCCGTCAGGGCGCGCATCCTGAAATTGAGCATTTGGGAGAGCTCGTGCCCGCAGGACACAAAGCAGCCGGTTTCGGACCGGACTAGGCGCTGGATCGTCAGTTCATGCTCGGGGTTGATGGAGCCGGCGTACCCGGAGACGGCGAAGGCCTCGACCCCTTCGGCCGCGCGCATGCGGCGGACGATCCGGCGGACCTCGGCTTCATCCGGGGGCGCCAGCTCCCGGCCGGTGATGTCCAGACGCGCGCTCAGCACGGCCTGCGGCGTGTGCAGCCGGTCATGCGCTTCGTCGAAGCCCGGCGGCGGCATGAGCAGCAGACCCACCTTCTGCCCGTCGTTTTCAACCAGGGCGTTGGTGGCCAGGGTCGTGGAGACCGACACGAGCTGGACCATGTCCAGCCTCTGCCGGTCGAGGCCGGCGAGGGCCGCGCGAATCCCGATGGAGAAGTCCCATTTGGTGGTCAGGGCCTTGTTCGCGGCGAGCACCTGCTGCCGGCGGAAATCATAGATGACGGCATCGGTGTAAGTGCCGCCGGCGTCGATGCCCAGGCCGATCCGCAGCGTGCCGCAAGGGGCCGCCGGGCCCTCGCCCGTCAGCTGCACCCGCCGCACGGCGTCCGCCGCAGGCCTGCCCGCGGACGCAACCGGGTGCGCGGTGAGCCGGCCGTGCGCCGCGTCGAAGGCGGTAATGTGGCCAGGGGGTACTACCAGGATCTCGTCGCTGGTAATGGCCGCGGCGATCAGCTCGCGCAGCAGGCGGGTGCTGCCCTTGATCTTTTCGAAGCGCCAGCGGTTCTGCTCGGCCAGCTTCCTGGCGTACGCTTCAGCCCCCGGTGCGACCTCTTCGCCGGTGTCGATGAAGGCCGCGCGCTGATAATTGGAGCGCCAGCTGTCGAGAAAGGCGAAGGTGGCCTCCGCGTGGCGCCGCCCGTAGCGTTGCACCAGGTCGTCGAAGTAAACCTTCGCGTCTCCCATCCAGGAATGGCGGCGCTCCGGTGCCTGCGCCAGTTGTCTGGCACGATGCCACCCGTGGGAGATGTAATACGTCCCGGGGTAGTTCCTGAACTGCTCCTGATAGTGCTCGTCCCCGCCCAGAAACAAGGCGATGCAGTCGTGCACCCGCGGAATCGCCAGGGGGACGCCGCGCGCCTGGATGCCCACCGTACCCCGGCCGCAGACGCCGTAGCCGACGACCAGGCGATCCCATTCTCCGCCGTCCGATGCCCGATCGATGGCCGCCTGCAGCTCGCGGCGCAGCTGGTCCGGCCGCTCGTGCAGGCCGGCCGGTAGGTAGTGCGTGCCGACGGTCGCCGGCAGTTTCCCGGCGACGGCCTCGATATCAGCGGCCAGCACGCCGCAGGCGATGACATAAATGCGCGGTTCAGGGCTCATTGGTTGGGTTGCTGCAACTCTCCGTGGGGGCGGCATCTCCCGGCCGCCGCAGCCTTCAGCGAAGGCTGGCTGCCGCGATGCGATCATGTCTGGAGCCTACTCCGCCGAAGTGCCTTTGGCTGCGAAGGCCGGGAGCCACTCCCACAAAAGCGGCGGGGCATTGGATAAGGCTGCCGAACGGTTAAAATGATAGGTTCAAAAAAGCATCTTGTCGACGACTTTCGCAAGAAGGGCAAGATCAAGGCGCGCGAATCTCGCGGCGCGAGGCGTACGTCCAGTTCGCCGCAGTCCGCCTGAGGCGGACGAGATGAAGCGCAACGTCGAGATTGGTCTTTATACGAAGCCGTCGGCGATTTTCAGCCGGCCGGCCACCGTCTGCGGCATGCCCTCGTCGCTCATGCAGAGCGCAATCACCTTCAGATCCGTCCCCGGCGATGATCGGCAGAAGGTCTTCGTAGCGCGCCTTCTCCAGCGAAATCGAGTTGATCAGCGCCGTGCCGCGATGCACGGACAGCGCCGCCTCGATCGCCCTCGGGTCCGGGTTGTCGATCGCGCAGGGCGTGTCGGTCACCTGCTGCACGGTCTCCACCAGCCATTTCAGATACCGCGGTTCCTTGCCCACGAAGATGCCCGCGTTCACGTCGATGTAGTGCGCACCGGCTTAGGCCTGCGCCTTGGCCACCTTCTGGATGGCGGCCGCGTCCCCGGCTTCGATGGCCGCGCCGATCGATTTGCGGCTGGCATTGATCAGCTCACCGATAATGATCATCTCCGATACCTCCCACCGTTGGTTCCCCTTGGGCGCCCCCGGACTATCCCATCAGCTTCTTTACCAGCTTGACCGCGCCGGGAGCATCCGGGCTGTATCCGTCCGCGCCGATCTCGTCGGCAAACCCCTGCGTCACCGGCGCCCCGCCGATGATCGTGCGGCTGGACAGCCCCGCCTCCTTGATGGCCGTCACCGTGGTCTGCATCGCCGGCATCGTCGTGGTCAAAAGCGCCGACAGCGCGATCACATCGGCCTTCTTTTCGGCCGCGGCCTGCACGAACTTTTCGCTGGTGACGTCCACCCCCAGGTCGATCACCTCGAACCCGGCCCCGCCGATCATCATCGACACCAGGTTCTTGCCGATGTCGTGCAGGTCCCCTTTCACCGTCCCGATCACCACCGTGCCCTTGGCCTGGGCCTGGCCGGCGGAGAGCAGCGGCTTGAGGATTTCCAGGCCGGCCTTCATGACCTGGGCGGCCTTGAGAATCTCGGGCACGAAGAGGTCCCCGGCGCTGAATCTCTCGCCCACCGTGTCCATCGCGCCGATGAGCCCCTGGTTGAGAATGGCGCCGACGTCGGTGCCGGCAGCCACCTCCGCCTGGGTCATCTGCTTGACCTTGCCTTCGTCGAACGCCAACACCGCATTGTAGATGTCTTGGATAGCCACTTTTCTCTCCTATATCCGGTTTATGAGGTCTCACAACGTCAGGGTGTCTGCTTCCACCCTTTCTGCATCCGATCCAGTTCTTTGATCTGCTCCGCTGAAAGTGGAGCAGGCCGATGCTTCATCCGGGCGAGGGTCCGCTCCTGCAGGCGCTGCTCGAAGCGCTTCGAACCGGCGGCCTCCCACTGGGCCAGCACCATGCGCTCGAAGAGGTCCGAATACTTGATCCGGCGGAAGTTCTGCAGGCTATGGTCTTCCTGCAGGTAGTGGCCGCCCGGCCCCACCTTGTGGATGAGATCCAGGGCCAGCGTGTTCTCGGAGACCTCGACGCCCTCCATGAAATGCCGGACGGCGTCGACGATGTCGTGCACCAGCAGCATGAACTCCGGGCTGGCCAGCGAGCCGTGGTCGAGCCAGCTGCCGCAGTCGTGCACCAGCCCGGAGCCGGCCGCGGCCGCCGCCAGACACTGCCAGGCGGCTTCGGCCCCGGCCTGGGCGTCGCAAAACTTGGCGTCCGTCGCCCCGGCCGTGCCGAAGAAGGGCAGCCGGTAGTGCTGGGCCATCTGCGCGAGCGCCGCGGTCATCAGGCTCATCTCGATCGCCCCGTAGGAGAAAATCGTGCTGCGCATGTCCATGATGGTGGTGAACGCGCCGTAAATGAACGGCGCCCCGGGAGCGACGAGCTGGTGCAGGACCAGCCCGCTCAGGGATTCCGCGCTTGCCTGCACGATGGCGCCGGCCAGGGTCGCCGGCGCCGAGCCGCAGCACTGCGGCGCCGGGAAGTTGATCAGCGGGATGCCCTGTTCGGCGCAGTAGATCAGCTTTTCGACCGCCGGGTCGAAATAAACCAGCGGCGAAATCGGCTCGGTGTACTGCACGATGGTGGGCGCCTGCAAGAAGTTCTCCCTGCCGCCGCACAGCAGCAGCGCCATCTCGTAGATGTCCCTGACGCTGTTGGCGTCCTTGCAGCAGAAGACCAGCGGCTTTTCGCAATGTTCCATCACGTTGCGGGCGATCACCCGGTCGGCGATTTCCGCCGGCACGTCGGCGGCCATGCCGATGGTCATGCACCACTGAAAGTTCGGCAGCGCGTCGCACAACGCCGCGGTCGTCTTGACGTTTTCGCTGACGAACCGGCTGCGCACATGCGTCTGCGGGTCCAGGTAGTCGACGCAGTCCAGGCTGGGACCGAAGAAGCTCTTGTCGCGCTCCAGAAAGACGCAGCGCCGGCCCGTGCGGCTTGCAAGCACCAGGCGCGAGGGCGCCTGCCGGATGGCGGCCTCCACCAGGTGGCCCGGGATCCGCACGCGCTCGCCCTTCACCCGCGCGCCCGCCCCCGAGAGGATCTCCAGCGCCCGCGGATGGGTGATCTTCACCCCCGTGCGCTCCAGCACGTCCAGCGTCGCCGCGTGGATCTGGGCGATCTGATCCGCGTCGATGACGTGAAGCCGCGGTTTGAAAAACAACGCGTCGGTGGTCATCCCCATAAGAATTCTCCTATCGGCGAATGTGCACGATCCGTCTGGCAAGAACTCGGACCATTTTATTTCAACGTCAACACCGGGGTGCGCGCATTCAGAACGACATAGGCGGCATTCGATCCGAAGACCAGTTTGCCCAGCCTGGAAACATGCTTGAGGCCGATGATGATCAGATCCGCCTTCTGTTCGTCGGCGAACTCGACGAGGTCCTCCCCGGGCATGTTGCCGCGCACCAGCAGGTGGGTCTCGCAGGCGACCCGGTTCTTGGTTAATAGCGCTTCGGCGAAGCTCAACTGCTCCTGCGCCGCGATGATCCTCTCCTTGGGGCTGTAATCGCCGCCCACTTGGGAGTTGACCACCAAGACGGTGGCCTGGAAGGCCTTGGCGTAGGTCATCGCCACTCTCAGCGCCTTCTGGCACGCCTTGGATCCTTCGTATCCGACCACTATTTTCATGGCTGGTCTCCTGTTCAATCGCTGAGACATGGGCTGCGGGCTGCAGCGGTTTCATCCAGCCGAGTGAGCTTTGGTGTCATCGGCGCCTGGTGCAGCAGTTCCAAGTTCTCGCGCGCTGCAGCGGCGATGATGCGGATCGCCATCAAAAGCGCCTCGGCCAGGGCCGAGGCACCGTCGTACATCGAGGCGTTGGCGAAGTCCATACCCAGCAGGCGGGTGACGAGGGTCTGGTATTCGTAGATCGCCTGCAGCGTGCCCTGGCTGATCTCCGGCTGGTACGGCGTGTGGGCCGTGGAGAATTCCGAGCGCCCCAGCAGGTAGGAGACGCGGGCCGGGATGTGGTGGGGATAGCTGCCGGCCCCCAGGAAGACCTTGCAGCGCGGAAACGTCGCCGTGAGCCCGGCCAGACGATCCATGTGCCGGTCGAGCTCCCATTCGGTCATGGCCTCCGGCAGCTCCATCGGCCGGCCGCGGCGGCAGTCCGCCGGCAGGTGGCTGAAGAGGTCCTCCAGATCTTTGGCTCCCACGGTTGAGAGCATCGCGGCGATTTCTTCATCGGTGTGAGGTATATAGCGCATCAGGATTGTCCTTTCAGCCTCTGCGTTCCGGCTAGACCATCTTCGCTCGGCAGAGCTTCTTCAGGTCCCAGGATTTGATCTTGTAGGATTTGTGGTGCACGCCGGGGTTGAAATAGACGTATTCCTTCTTGGTGATGTCGGCGTCCATGTAGATCGGAAGCTCCGCCAGCTGGCCGAACGGCGGGACGCAGCCCACCTCGCAGCCGACTTTATCGAGGACTTCCTCGGGCTTGGCGAAGCCGACCTTCTTGGTCCCGATGCCGGCGGCCGCCCGCTTCCAGTCGACTTTCTTGTCGCCGGGAAGCACGAGCACGACCATGGCCTTTTCCTTGGTGATCAGCACCAGCGACTTGACGGTCTCGGCCTCGGATACATTCAAAGCGGCCGCCATGGTCGGATTGGTGTAAACCGGTTCGTGATCGAAAACCTCGTAGGCGATCCTGTTCTCCTTGAGGATGCCGATGATTTTCTCCTCGGGGGTCATCATGTCCTCCACGGGCAATGGGTTCTCGGGGCTGCGCCCTCCGTCAGGGCGTGAATTCGCCCCTGCGGATCAATTCGATCACCGTATCGTTCAGCTGCGGGTAGTAGAGTTTCTTCCGGGCGGCGTCGTTGATCCGCTTTTCCCAGCTCATGAAGGCCTCCACGTTCCTCAGGGTGTGGTCGGCGTTCTTGGGATTGCCCTTCTCGGCGATCTCGCGGATGCCTTCCAGGGCGGAATCGTCCGCGGGGAAGTAGAGCGGAATCACGCCCTTGTTCGCCTGGTTTTCCAGGAACACCTTTTCGGAGCGCCTCTCCCGTTCGCAGTCTTCGACGAATTTCTGGAGGCTGAAGAAGTTCAGGCTCCCGAGAGCGCCCATGGCATGCCGCAGGATGTGAACGCCGTACTTGCGCAGGGTGTTGCGGCTAAGCTCCGATTCGCTCAGGGCCTCCTGGTTGACCTCGGTGATGCTGGTGCTGCCGCCGGACTGGGCCGACGGGTAGCCGGCGACCCACAGGTTGACGCGCGCCATGGCGGCGTTGATGAGCGGCTGGTGCGGGGAGCTGTAGGATAGATCGCCGCCGGCCTCGACCACGCCGGGTATCCCGCCGTGGACGCAGGCGACTCCCGGGCTGAGCGTCTGCGCCAGCACCATCATGAACAGCACCTGGGCGTGGATCTGCGTCAGCAGCGCCTCGGGGCTCTGCGGGCCGGAGGCGCCGGCGATGGTGAGGTCCAGCAGCAGGAGGATGTTGCCCGTGCGCACGCTTCTCAAAAAGGGCTTCACCATCGAGCGCATCGGCGCCAGCGAGGTGATCAGGCTGGTGCCGTCCAGCCAATGGTCCTTCCCTTTGAGAAAGTTCACTTCATTGTCGGCCATGTTCTTGGTGGCGGTCATCTTGAGCCCGGGGAAGCCTTTCTCCATCGCCTGGGCCACCTCGTAGTCGCTGAGGCTGCGGTCGGTGGCCACCGGCAGGCTGAAGATGCGCACGACATCCGCCATGTCCGCTGCGACCCTGACGATCTCCTCGAATTCTCTGCGGCTGGCGGCCCGCAGCTGGTCGTCGAAGGGCCGCTTGAGAAAGGGCGGGGTGGCGCCGGTCCCAAAGGCGTTCAATCCCGGGTCGCAGGCGAGCTTTTTGGGCACCTGGGCGAAGCAGTCGCGCACGTATTCCTGCTTGAGAGGCACGAAAACCGCCGTGCTGTTGTCGAAATCCACGGCGTCGGCGTCCATCAGGATCTGCATCAGCTCCGGGCTGTCCGCGATGTTGATGCCGATCTCACTCAGCACCCGCTTGGCGTTGATATCTATCCTCTCGTACAGGCGCTTTTCCGCGATCAGGTCGTCCATGTCTTCCAGGCGCGACGCGGCCGGAAACGCGATCGGGGTTAAGCCGAAATGGGCGGCGATCTCCTGGTAGCTTGCTTTCGCCGACTCGAAGTCGAATTGCTTCTCGCTGGCCAGGCCCTGCTGGAACAGCTCATTCGCCTTTTCGTTCATGACACCCCTCTCCTTTTACTGGACACGCTGCCTGAGGACGCCCCGTCTGCCCGGATCAGGACACGGCCTCGTCGATGAGTTCGACGATGTCCCTGACCTGCATGTCGGAGCCCTTGTCCAGGAGGCCGTCGCGCAGCATGGTGATGCAGAACGGGCATGCGGCGGCCAGGGTCTGCGCCCGGGTGGCGATCGCCTCCTCGGCCCGCTCGTGGTTGATACGCTTGCCGATGGTCTCCTCCATGAACATCCGCGCGCCGCCGGCCCCGCAGCAGAAACCGGTGGCCTTCGCCCGCCGCATCTCGATGATGCCGCCTGCGTTCGTCAAGCGGGATAGCAGCTGGCGGGGTGCCTCGTAGATGCCGTTCCAGCGCCCCAGGTAGCAGGAATCGTGGAACGTGAGCCGCTCCAGCCGTCGCCCGTCGAGCTTGAGGCGCCCCAGGCGCAGCAGTTCGACCAGGTAGTCGGTGTGGTGGACCACCGGGAAGGCGGCGCCGAACTGGGGGTATTCGTTCTTGAGGATGTTGAAGCAGTGGGGGCAGCCGGCGAGGATCCGGCGCGGCTTGTACTGGTTGAGCACTTCGGCGTTCTGCTTCATCAGCATCTGGGCCAGGTACTCGTTGCCCGCCCGCCTGGCCAGGTCGCCGTTGCAGGCCTCTTCGGGTCCCAGGATGGCGAAGTCGATGCCCGCACGCTGCAGCACGCGCGCCATGGCCTGGGCGATCTTCTTGCCGCGATCGTCGAAGGAGCCGGCGCAGCCCACGAAGTAGAGCAGCTCGGCCTCGGGGCGGTCGCCCATCAGGGGCACATTCATACCCTTGCACCAGTCGGCCCGCGTGTCGGCGCTGAAGCCCCAGGGGTTGGCCTGATTTTCGAGATTGGCGAAGGTCTCCTGCATCTCCGGCGGGAAGCTCGCCTGCATGAGTACCTGGTGCTTGCGGGTCTCCAGAATGAAATCGAGCTGTTCGATGTTGACCGGGCAGATGTCCTCGCAGGCCCGGCAGGTGGTGCAGGACCAGATCACATCGGAGGTGACCGGGGAGTCCTCCCGGACGATCGGCTTCACGGCCTCGCTGCTCCGGGCCAGGATCGGTTCGGCCTGGGCCAGCAGGTCGACCTTTAAATCGTGGATCACCTTTTTCGGCGACAGGGGCTTGCCCGTCTGGGCGGCGGGGCACTGCTCCTCGCAGCGGCCGCACTCGGTGCAGGCATAGAGGTTGAGGACGTTCTTCCAGTTCAGCTCGCTCACCTTGCCCAGGCCGAAGGTTTCCGCAGTCTCGTCCTCGATGTCGGTCTTGGGCATGGCCTTGGCCAGATCGAGCGGCTTGAGGAAGACGTTGGGCGCCGCGGCGAGCAGGTGCAGGTGCTTGGACCCCGGGATGTAGACCAGAAACCCCAGGATGGTCGCCATGTGCAGCCAGTAGGCGATCTCAAAGCCGGCGGCGACCGAGTGGGGGCCGAGCCGGTCCAGGCCCAGCAGGCCGGCCAGACGGCCGGACACCGGAAAGGCCCCGCGGAAATCGAACCCGCCCACCGGAGCGGGCAGGAGGCTCTGAAAGGCGTTGATGAAATGGAAGGTGAGGATGATGACGCAGGTGAACAGAATGATCAGGTTCGCGTCGGTGCCGAGGGTCAGGTACTTGGGCCGCTCCACGAGCCGGCGGTAGAGCGCATAGGCGAAGCCGACCAGGACCAGCACCGCCAGGATGTCGGCGACGAACAGGTAGCCGCGGTACACGGACGGAATCCAGTTGCCCGGCTCGAAGGCCGGACAGACGCCCTTCAGCATCAGCTCGAGCGAGTGCGGCTGAACCGCCAGAAACCCGAAGAAGATCAGCATGTGCGCGATGCCCGGCAGGGCCTTGCGGCGCACGTTGGACTGCCCCAGCACGTCGGTCAGCAGCACGGCCAGGCGCTCCTTGACGCGGTCGAACGCGAAGGGCCGCTTTCCCTGAACCGCGCGCATGAGCCGGTAAAGGCGCCGGACGCGGATGAAGAATACGGAAAAGGCGCCGATGAGCGCGGCAAGCATGATGATCGATTTGACGACGAGGTAGGTGTCCATTGATCGCTCCACGGGGGCCGGGGGCCGGTTCGGTCGCGACGGCGCCGGCCGGCCCGATCCAGCCCTGCAGGCGCCCCCGGAGGAAGCCTCGGCGCACGGCGCCCGGCTATTTCTGGCTTTCTTTCAGAGCCTCGGTCAGCGCCGGCAAGACCTCGAACAGGTCGCCGATGATGCCGTAGTCCGATTTTTCGAAGATGGGCGCATCCTTGTCGGTGTTGATGGCGACGATGACCTTGGAGGTCTTCATTCCGGCAAAATGCTGGACGGACCCCGAGAGGCCGCAGCCGATGTAGAGCTTGGGGCTAACCGTCTTGCCGGTCTGGCCGACCTGCATGGAATGGGGGGCGAAGCCGGCATCCACCGCGGCGCGCGAGGCGCCCACGGCCCCGCCCAGCACCCTGGCGCACTCTTCCAGGATCTTGTAGTTGTCGGCAGCGCCGATGGGCCGCCCGCCGGTGATGATCACATTGGCCTCGGCCAGGTCGATCTTCCCGCCCGGAGCCTGCTTGACCTCCAGCACCCTGACCCGGCCCGGGTCCTGCACGGTAACGGCCAGGGGGGCGATTTCCGGGCTGGCGGGCGCCGGCGCGGCCTCCACCGCATTGGGCCGCAAAGCGCAGAGCATCACGTTGGACTTCAAGCGGAGGGTGGCGATGGTCTTGCCGGAGAAGTGCGACTTGCGCACCGTTTGGGCGGCAATGTCAACGGACACGCAGTCCGAGGCCAGCGGCAGTTTGAGATAGGCCGCCAGGCGCGCAAAGAGATCGCGGCCCGGCGCCGTGGCCAGCCCCAGCAGGACCTTCAACCCCAGCGGCTCGACGGCGGCCGCCAGCGCGCGGGCGCGCAGGTCCGGGCTTTGCGTGAGATCGGCACCCGCGGCGCTCAGCGGCACGATCTTGTGGACGCCGTACGGGCTTAGGGCCGCCTTGGCCTCCTCGGCCGAGCCGTCCAGCAGAATGGCCAGGACGGTGTTTGCGCCGCCGCCTCTGGCGGCGGTGACGACCCCGAAATTGGTCTCCTTGACCCTGCCGCTCTCGGTTTCAATGACTACGCCGATAGTTGCCATCAATCCGTTCTCCTATATCACCTTTTCGTCTTGTTTGAGGATGCGCACCAGCTCGCGGACCGCTTCGCGGACCGGCCCCGGAAGAACCTTGGCCGCCGTACGGTCCGGCACCTTTTCCAGCTGGACCAGCTCGGTCTGGGCTGCGGCCGCCGAGAGCCCCAGGTCGGCCAGGGTCAGCTGTTTGACCTCTTTCTTCTTGGCCTTCATGATGTCCGGGAACTTGGGGTAGCGGGGCTCGTTCAGCCCCTTGGTGGCGCCCAGCACACAGGGCAGCGCCACTTCCAGCACTTCCCGGGAACCGCCGCCGATCTCGCGCTCCACCACGGCCTTGCCGTCGCGCAGCTCCATCTTGAGGATTTCGTTGACCACCGGCAGCTGCATGGCCTCGGCCAGGCGGTAGGCGGTCTGAAAGCCCTCCGTGTCCACGGCGCCCTTCCCCGTGAAGATCAGGTCGGGCTTGCCGTCTTTTTCGATGGCCGCTTTCAGGGCCTGGCTGGTGATATCGCTGTCCAGGAACTGGTCCGGGATGGTCACCAGAATGCCGCGCTGGGGCCCCATGGCCAGGGCGCTGCGCAGGGTCGCCATGGCGGCCGCCTTGCCGACGGTCACCACCACCGCCTCCCCGCCCTGGCTTTCCGTCAGCCGCACCGCCTGTTCGATGGCGTATTCGTCGTAGGGGTTGATGATGAATTTGCAGTTCGCATCGTCGAATCCGTTCGCGCCCACCGTTTTGATGTTTGCGGCCGTGTCGGGCACATGTTTGACGCATACATAGATTTTCATTTTGGACTATCCCTTCATGCGCTCGTTCTTGGGGTCGTACAGCGGCATGGCCGCGACCGTAGCCTGGCGCTTGTCGCCCAGCACCTCCACTTCAAGCCGGGTGCCGGGGGCCGCCAGCTGCGGCGGGACGTAGCCGAAGGCGATGCTTTTTCCCACCCGGTGGCCGAAGCCGCCCGAGCTGGTCATGCCCACGCGCTTCTCACCCTGGAAAATCGGGTTGTAGCCCCAGGGGTCGGACGACTGCGCGTCGACCACCATGCAGACCAGCTTCTGCTTGACCCCGGCCCGCTTCTGCGCTTCCAGGGCGGCCTTGCCGATGAAGTCCTTGTCCCACTTGACGGTCCAGTCCAGATGGGTTTCGAGCGGGGTGTGGTGCAGGTTCATCTCGCTCTTCCAGGCCAGGTAGCCCTTTTCCAGCCGCATGGAGTCCATGGCGTGCATGCCGAACATCTTCAGATCGAACTTCCGGCCGGCGGCCGCCAGGGTCTGGTAGACGGCGATCTGCTGCTGGATGGGGTGGAAGATCTCGTAGCCCAGCTCGCCCACGTAGTTCATGCGGTTGACGCGGCACTTGGTGCGGCCGACGTAGAGCTCCCGGCTGGTGCCGAAGGGGAAGGCCGCGTTGGAAACGTCGCCGTAGGTCACCGCCGCCAGCAGATCGCGGCTCTTGGGGCCGGCGATCACCAGACACCCCTGCGCGTAGGTCAGGTCTTCCATGCGCACGGAACCGTCGCCGGGCAGGTTGTGCATCAGCCAGTGCTGGTCGTGGCGCTTGCCCAGGCTGGCGGTGACGCACAGGTAGTCCTGGTCGGCGAGCTTGGTCACGGTCATGTCGGTTTTAAATAAACCCTTTTCCGTCAGCATGGGCGCCAACGCGATGCGGCCGGCCTGGGTCGGCACCCGCTGGCAGCTCATCCGGTTCAGCCAGGCCTCGGCGCCCGGGCCGCTGATCCGTGTCTTGGCGAACCGCGTCAGGTCCAGCAGCCCCACGTGGTTCATCACGTGGCGGCATTCCTCGGCCACGTGCTCAAAGGCATTGGAACGACGCCACGACGGCTTCTCATATTGGTCGGCTTTGGTGGAAGTAAAGTAATTGGGGCACTCCCAGCCGAAATAGTCGCCGAACACGGCGCCGGCCTGCTTCTGATACTCGTAGATGGGGCTGGTGCGGTTGGGCCGCGCGGCGCTGCGGAATTCGTTGGGGAAGAAGATGCTGTAGAGCCGCGGATAGGTATCGGCGATCTTCTCGTGGTTGTAGGCCCAGGTGGCGTAGCTCCCGTAGCGGCGGCTGTCCACCGACCACAGGTCGATCTCCGGTTCGCCCTCCATGATCCAGCCGGCGATGTAGTGCCCGATGCCGCCGGCCTGGGTGATGCCGAAGCTGTAACCGCAGGCGTGGAAGAAATTCTTCAGCGGATAGGCCGGTCCGACCAGCGGGTCTCCGTTCGGGGTGTAGGTGATGGGGCCGGCGGTCACGTGCTTGAAGCCGGTCTCGCCTAAAATGGGCATCCGGAAAATGCCGTGCTCGATGTTCTCGGCGATGTTGTCGATGTCCGGCGGCAGCTCGGTCTGGGCGTAGTCCCAGGGGACGCCCTGGGGATACCACTGCTTGCCCTTCTTTTCGTACATGCCCAGGATCAGGCTGTCCATCTCCTGGCGGATGTAGATGGAGCAATCCGGGTCGCGCACCAGCGGCAGCGGCGTCTTGCGGTTCTTGACGGCATCGATGGCCTCGAAGAGGATGTGCGTGTGCTCGATGGCGATCGAGGGGATTTCGAGCCCGACCATGCGCGCCACCTCGGGGGCCCACAGGCCGGCGGCATTGACCACGGTTTCGCAGGTGATATCGCCCTTGTCGGTGCGCACCACCCACTCGCCGTTGGGCTTGCGCTCGATGCCGGTCACCCGGGTGTGGGTGTTGATCTCGGCCCCGAACTTCTTGGCGCCGATGGACATGGCGAGCGTGATGCTGCTCGGGTCCACGTCGCCGTCATCGGGCCAGTAAAGACCGCCCAGGAGGCCCTCCACGTTCATCAGGGGGTGCAGCTGGGCGATCTCGGCGGGCGTTACCCGCTGGACATTCAACCCCAGGCAGCGGTTCATGCTGCAGTAGTAGCCGAGCTCGTCCATGCGGTCGGGGTTGTCCGCCGTGCGGATGGAACCGGTGGTGTGCCAGCCGGCGGCCTGGCCGGTCTCGGCCTCGAGCTTCTGGTAAAGCTCGATGCTCTTCATGTTGACCTGGGTACAGTAGTAATTGGAATGGTAGAAGGAGCAGTTGCCCGCCGCCATCCAGGTCGAGCCGGAGGTCAGCTCGTGCTTCTCGACCAGGACGACGTCCTTCCAGCCGTATTTGGCCAGATGGTAGGCCACGCTCACACCGATGGCCCCGCCTCCGATGACCAAGACTCTAGCCTGTTTTCTCATAGTCCGGTTTCTCCTTGATCGATGGTTAAATGATCACGCGACGCGTGGTGTTATCCGAACGCCTATCGGGCGACGGGGGCCGTCGGCTGCCCGGAAATCGAACCGAACCGGCTGCCGGCCCCGTTGACCAGGTAGCCCAGAAACCGGCTGCGGGTCTGGCGGATGTACGTATCGAAGAACTGAGCAAAGCCGCCGGGGTAATAGATCATCACCGCCATGAGCAGCAGACCGTAGATCACCAGGTTCAATCCGGGCAGGTTGGAGAGCGAGGACCGCACCAGTTCCATGACGAAGATGAAGGGGAAGGCGATGGCCGCCCCGCCCCACAGGCTGCCCCGGCCACCGATGTAGGCCACGGCCAGGACTTCCACGGTCTTGCTGGTGTGCATCACGTCCGGGGTCAGGATGCCGTAAAAATGGGCATAAAAACCGCCCAGCCACCCGGCCAGAGCGCAGGAGATCGTGAAGTTGACGACGCGGTAGAAGACCGGGTTGATCCCGGAGGTGCGCGCAGCCTCCATATTCTGGCCGATGGCCTTGAAGGCCAGCCCGATCTTGGTGCGCGTGGCCCGGCGTGTGATCACGTAGATGACCACCATCATAACCAAAACCAGATAGTAAAAGGAAAGGTTGGAGGAGGAGTCAAACAGCCGCTCGGTGCGCAGGCCCAGGGGGCCGCGGGTGAGCCACACCAGCTTTGTAGCCAGCCCCATCAGCGCCAAGCCGAAAAACCAGGCCAGGCAGGCGGCGAAAATGCCCCGCAGCCGCAAGGTGACGATGCCGATCACGAATCCCAGAAACGCGGCGGCCAGCGCCCCCATCAGCATCCCGATCCAGGGGGTCAGCCCGATGCGCTCGGCCAGGATCGCCGAGGTGTAGCCCCCCAGCCCCATCAGCGCGGAGAAGCCGAAGTTGACGATGCTGATATAGCCGGCCGTGAAATCGAAGGCGATCGACAGCGCCGCGATGAAGGCGGCGCTGATCAGCCAGCGGATCAGGTATTCCTGGTTGAAGGGCGGGATCAGCGGCAGCAGGGCCAGAAGGATCAGGGCCGATGCCCCCAGGGGGGTCAGGCACAGCAGGTCTATCAACCTGTCCAGCGGATTGCTCGATGGCGTTGTATTCTCCATGCATCCTCCGTTACTTGTCCAAGATCCCGCGTACTTCAGAGCCAAAAAGACCGCTCGGCTTGAACACCAAGATAACGATGATCAGCACCGAGGGGACGACGAAATCCCAACCGGCGCCGATGTACTCCGTGGTCAGCACCTTGAGCAGGGAAACGATGAAGGCCCCCACCACCGCCCCCAGCACGTTGCCGAGCCCGGCGAGGATCACAACGAACCAGGCCATGTACAGCGGCTCGAGGCCCACCGACGGATAGGAGGGGTACATGAACAAAAGGCTCGCCCCGGCCACCGCCGCGAGGGCACAAGACAGCGCCATGGTCAGCATCAGGATCCCGTTCAACCCGATGCCCACCATCAGGGCGCCGGTCTCGTCCTGCGATACGGCCCTTATCGCTCGGCCGGTGCGTGTGTAGCTGATGAAAAGCCAGAAGGCGAGCACCACCACGCCGGCCAGTAAAAACGCGGCCACCCGGTCACGCGAGATGAAGACGTCCATGACCGACAGCGGTGCGCCGCCCCAGAAACGCACGACGCCCTTGAAATCGGCTCCGAAGAAAAGCTGGTGGCCGTTGATCAGGACCACCGAGAGCCCCACGGTCAGCAGAAAGGAGTTCATCACCCAGTTCTCGCGGCTGCGTTTGCGCAGTTGGCGGAACACCAGCACCTCCGAGGCCACCCCGGCCAGCGCGCCCACCCCTACCGCAGCCACGATGGTGATCAGCGGCCCCAGGGCGCTCAGCACGCTGTCCGGATGGGTGCCGATATAGGCGTTGATCGGGGTGAACACGTAGTAGGCCACCAGCGTGCCGATCATGAAGTACTCCCCATGGGCGAACATGGGGATGTTCATGACACCGAAGACCATGGCCAGTCCCATGGCGACCAGCGCCAGCATCCCGCCCGTGACCACGGTATTGACGATAATATAGGGACCGCGGTCCAGGGTCGCGGCGACGGCCACGGCTGTCGACAAAAGAATCGACAACCCGGCGGCGGATTTCATCCAGCCCACGATTCGCTTGGGTTCGATTTTCCACATAGCGCTTTGCTCCCCGAAAATAACTCGGCTAGACTCCTAAAAATACCTTGCGCACGTGCGCGTCGCAGGCCAGATCATGGCTTTTGCCCTGCAGTTCGATGCGGCCGTTCTCCAACACGTAGCCGCGGTCGGTCACCGCCAGGGTCTTGGTGACGTTCTGCTCCACCAATAGGATGGTCACCCCCTGCTTGTTCAGGGCGCCGAGGCTCTCGAATACGCTCTCGGTCAGCTGCGGCGCCAGGCCGAAGGAGGGCTCGTCCACCAGCAGGAGCTGCGGATTGCTCATCAGACCGCGGCCGATCGCCAGCATCTTGCGTTCCCCACCGCTCATCGTGCCCGCCAGCTGGTTCTTGCGCTCAACCAACTGTGGAAACAAACCGTAAACGAAGGCCAGCCGGTCTTTGATCAACTTCTTGTCCGTGAGGGTGTAAGCGCCCATGAAAAGGTTCTCCTGAACCGTCATGTTGACGAACAAGTTCATCGCCTCGGAGACGTAGGCGATCCCCTTGCGCGCCACTTTGTTGCCCGCCAGCCCGCTGATCGACTCGCCCTTGAAGCGAACCTCCCCGCTCATCGGCCGCAGCAACCCGGCGATGGTCTTCAGGGTCGTGCTCTTGCCCGCTCCGTTGGGTCCCACCAGGGCGACGTATTCGCCCTCGTCCAGCGTGAGCGAGACCTCCCGCAGGATCTGCAGAAACCCGTATCCGGCGTTCAGGTTCTTGACTTCCAGCAGCATCGCGGCTTCCTTCGCTTAGAAGTGTGGCTACTCAGGGATGCGGCCGAGGCGGTCAGGCCGTCGGGCAGTGAATGGCAGCATCCCCCAAATAAGCCTTGGCGACCGCCGGGTCGCGGGCCACCTCCCCCGTCGAACCCTCGGCGATTTTCTTGCCGAACTGGATGCACACCAGCCGGTTGCACACCGACATGATCAGTTGCATGATGTGCTCGATCATCAAAATAGTGACCCCCTCGCCGCTGATCTTGCGGATCAGCTTCATCATGTCCTGCAGCTCGCCTTCGCTCAGCCCGGAGGCGAGCTCGTCCAAAAACAAAAGCTTCGGGTGGCTGGCCAGCGCCCGGGCCAGATCCAACCGCTTGAGCTGCACGGTGTTGAGCTTCTCCGAAACGGTCTCCGCCGGCAGCGGAAAGTCCACGAAGGCGAGCATCTTGCGGCTGTGCTCAACCGGGTCCTTGACCTTGCCGGTCTTGTTCCCGAAAATGGCGGCAGTCATCACGTTCTCCAGCACCGTCATCTTGGGAAAGGGAATCGGGATCTGAAACGTGCGCGACAGCCCCCGGCGGCACATCCTCTCCGGCGTCTGCCCAGTGGTATCCTCGCCGAACATCACCACCCGGCCGGACGTCGGCGGGTTCAACCCGGAAATCGCGTTCACCAGCGTCGTCTTGCCCGCCCCGTTCGGCCCGATCAGCCCAACGATGTCGCCCTCGTTGACGTGCAGCGACACGTGGTCCACCGCCTTCAGCCCCCCGAACTGCTTGGTCACCTCATGGGTCTCTAATACGATCATCGTCGGCCGCCCCTTTGACATGCTGGTGTGCCCGCCGGGGCCTGCCGCAGCCGCCCACGGCGGAGGATAGACTTGGTTTTGAATCTTAAGGTGTCCTCGCAGGCCATGGCCACCGCCTTGGCCTTGGACCAGTTCAACACGCCTGCCGGTAATCTCAAGCGCTCGCACCCTTCTGCATAGGCGCTGGTCACCCAGACCGGATCGCTCTGGCTGTCGATCCACACCGGCTTGAGCTTATAGGCGGCTGCTTTGTAGTTGATCTTCTCAAAGGTCATGGTCACGGAGCCCTTGAACTCGACCCCTGACTTGGCCAATGGTCCCAACCTTTGATGAACTCGCAATAAGTCATCCGAATCGATGACTTCGTAAAGAGGTCAAGATCAAGGCGCGCGAATCGCGTGTCGCGAGGCGTACTTGCAGTACGCCGCAGCGGCAGCGAGATGAAGCGCAACGCAGAGATTGGACTATTTACGAAGTCATCAACCTTTAGGACTTTCTTGGAAGCTGCCGTTCCGGCAAACAGAATCAAGGCAAAACAGACCATCATGCGTTAATCCAGCGGTCGACCTTCAACCTTCCGGTGGCAGTTAAACCACCAGCCGCTTGACCAATTTGACCGCCCCCGGGGCGTCGGCACTGTAACCGTCCGCGCCGATCTGATCGGCGAAGTCCTGGGTCACCGGCGCGCCGCCGATGATCGTCCGGGTGGACATGCCTGCTTCCTTGACCGCCTTGACCGTGCTCTCCATGAACGGCATGGTCGTGGTCAGCAGTGCCGACAGGGCAATCACATCGGCTTTTTTTTCCGCCGCAGCCCTGACGAATTTTTCGCTGTCTACGTCCACCCCCAGGTCCACCACCTCGAAGCCGGCCCCCTCCATCATCATAGAGACCAGGTTCTTGCCGATATCGTGCAGGTCGCCCTCGACCGTACCGATGATCACGGTGCCCTTGCTGCTGCTCTGGCCGGCAGAAAGGTGGGGCTTGAGGATGTTGAGGCCCGCCTTCATGGCTTGGGCGGCCATAAGCATCTCGGGCACAAAGAGCTCGCCGACGCTGAAGCGTTCGCCGACTTCGTCCATGGCGCTGATCAGCCCGTCCTTGAGGATGGCCGCAATATCGGTGCCGGCGTCAAGCTCCGCCTGGGTCTTGGCCTTTACCGTTTCTTCGTCAAATGCGATGACTGCTTTGTAAATGTCGTGGGTTGCCATGCTTGCCTCCTCAAAATTGCAGATTTGATTCGCATTGCGGTTCGTTATCGCAGAGAAGAAACTGTCTTGTGAGCTTGTGCAGGAAACGCCTTACACAGATTCTAAAATCGTATATGGGGTGCAGAAAAGGGGGTTAACCGGTTCGCCGGTTAACCCCCTTTCTGATGGCAAATGCTTGCTAGATCCGAGGGGGGGCCAACCCCTGCCTTCATGCGTGTCAGGCTGGTACCACAGGTTTTTTGGTTCCGAAAAATTATCACCTGCGGCAATTATATGTCATTGCTTGGGTTTAAAATCTCCGTCCTTCCAATCTTCAGGGAATACGATGCCGCCTTTTCCGTTCATGTATTGAAGTACCGGAAAATAAAAACCGTCGCGGGCCACGACCGGATCCGGAATAGATTCAGCATTGTAGCGGTACTCTTTCATTATCAATGCCCCATCCTTGGTTGTAAAGGTCAATTTGCCCGTATATACCTCCTCGACAAAGACCTTATGAATCGAAGCTCTGTCCAGTTGATTGTATTTCTCGTTGGTGCGTTTGAGAATTTTGATCAAAAAATTCGTGCCGTCATAGGCTAGACCCGATGATGAGGGGCTGGGAACGAACCCATATTTCTGTTCTTTGGCTTTGGCCCACTCTTTAGCTTGGGGCGTTGTTAGTTGGGGTATCATATCCAAAACGTAGTTAGAAGAGGGTCCCGTCAGGGTATACCAATCACCGATCCAGCCCAATCCGTCGGCAATGATCGTTGCTTTAATATCAACTTCAGAAGCCTGCTTGATAAACGCCGATATGGAAGGCGCCGATGTGGATGAACCTGCCATCACCGATACTTCGGCCTTCTTAAGTTTGCTCAACAGTGGATAAAAATCGGTTTGGGTGAGAGGGAAATAATCCTCGGAAACGATCTCCCAGCCTGTATTCCCGAACTCCTTTTTTAAAGAGGCACCCACGCCGCGTCCCCAATCCGTATCCTCACCATATATGGCTACTTTTTTGTTGGCAGGTTTGTACGTTCCCTTACCAATGGCGTTATTCAGGCACTCCACATATCCCAACATGAGTTTGCCGGGTACGGGCCAGCCTTTGGCGCCCCAGTAAGAGTATTTCTGAGGGTCGGATTTAAATTTCTCATTGACAAGCTCAGCGGCACCCTGCCCAAAAAGATGCGGCACTTTATATTGTGCGGCGACATCCATGAGCGCGACGGCCACCGAACTGTGCCAGTTAAGGACAGCGACTTGAATATCCTTTTTTTCGACGGCTTCTGCATAGGCACTGGTTGCTTTGGCGGGATCGGACTGGCAATCGATCCAGATCAGCTCAATCTTGTAATCGCCGATTTGGTAGTTGATCTTCTCGAAAGCCATCTCAACAGAAGTTTTGTATTCATTACCCGTCTTGGCCGCTGGCCCTGTAAAGGGTCCCTGAACACCGATTCTTAAAGTCTTGCTGGCGGCCGTTGCGACCGTTAGAAGAAAAAAGCACATGGTCATGCTCAGGATAATACTTACGGCGATTTTCCTTTTGAGATTCATAACATTCTCCTTTTTGCTGTGTTTTTGGGGGCGGTCACCTGTAGTTAGTTCTTTTCTTTCCGAATACCCAATTCTTCTTCCGCGCCGTCAACAATCGAACGGATCACTTTCAGAACGGCGTCAGAAAGCTTAGGGGGTTCATAGGTTTCAAGGATATGCCGAACCTCGTCACAAGCGCGCTGGTAAGCATCCTTCCCACCGCCGGTTTCCCATGCCGGCCTCATCTGGCGGTTGAACAGTTTGGAGCTGGAAAGCGATCGCACGTGTTTGAATGTCGTTCGGTGAGCGAGAAAATCTTTAAATGGACCCATCTCCTTGATGGCGTCTATGCAAAGCGTTTCATCGTTCACCACGATACCGTCCACAACTTTTTTGATCATTCCGGCCGCTTCGTTATCCAGAACCAACTGACCCAAGTCGAAGGTGATTCCCATTTCCAGCATTCCCAGACCGTATATGACGTTGCACCCTGACAACGCCGGCAGGATACCGGTTATGGTCTTCTCATGGCCAGACTGGTAGTCGACCAGTTTGGCGTCGCCCTACCCACCGGCGGCAAAGCTGGGCAGACTGTAGTATCTTGCCAGGCGCGCCACCGCTGCACTGATCATGCCGGTTTCGGGAGATCCTACCGAGGCGGTGGCGAACCTCATGTCAAGGGGGCAAGTAGAGCTTCCATACATGAAGGGCGCCCCTTTTTTGACCAATTGACTCAACACCAGGCTGGACAGCAACTCAGCGTTCATGACAACGAGCGTACCCGCGATGTGGATTGGAGACGTCGCGCCGGCCATGGCCATATCGATGCAATTGACCCCCATGCCATTCTTGGCGGCCTCGATGATGATCTCACAGTGGTGGGATGACAGCTTAAGCGGACTGATGGGACAGGTTACAAAGGTCAGGAACGGCCTCTCCCGAAACTTGTCGATCCCGCCAGCAATGGCGGCACAGACATCAATGATTTTACCGCACTGATAGCGGTTTACGGGGCCTAACCAATGATGCTTGGTGGTATTGGTCAGCGATGCTTCCGCATTGTGCAGCGCCTGGACATCATGGTGTTTGTCGTGGGAAAGCATGCATCTCTCGTAAGTTTCCACATGCTCGAGGTAATCGATGACCCTGGCTGCTTTTTCGATATCCGCCTTGGTCGTTTCCCGGTGCACACCTGTGTAGGGGTCGACGAACCGGATCCCTTCACCGAAATTGGTGAATGTCACTCGGTTGGCTTCAAGCACGACATCGCTTTCGGGAATACGGCCATAGGCATAAAAGGTTGACGGAGCGGAGCGTATCGCGTCTTCCACCAAGTAGGGCGGAAACTTCACGACCTTTTTATCGTCGTCAATGACGGCTCCCGCACCACTAAAAATTTCTCGTGCCTCCTGGCTTTCGACAAACACTCCAGTTGATTTCAATACCTCCAATGTTCCCAGATGGATCTCAAAGGCTTCGTCGTCTGTCAGCGTTTTCAAACTGAAGCCGCCGCTATGGGCTTTACCTGCCTTTCTGGGTCGCTTCATATCCGCCTCCTTGCGGGTTATGAGATTATATTTAGCAACTCAATTTATACACAATCGATAGGAATCTTTATCTTATCGTTTTATTTTAATATTTTTCGGATCATAAAGAGGTTTCAGATGCATGTCAATGGGCACGCGTTTATCTTCGACCTCGATTTCATAGGACCCATCCATGATCCAGGCGTCGCTGATGCCGTCCGGATTTTTCAGATAGCACATCCCGATACCGCACCCCATGACGTGGGAATAGGCGCCATGGGTGTTTTCACTAACGAGCGTTCCGTTGCGGAATATCGGCTCGTCATGATAGATCAGCGGTTGAGGGTCCTTCAGCGTGAAGAGGACCAGTTTTCGTTTCAATCCCCCCTTTTTTTGTCGCAGGAGTGCATCGCGACCGATAAATTCACCTTTGTCCGTTTTTACAGCAAATCCCAGCCCGGCCTCAAAAGGTGTATCGTCCGGTGTGATATCTGCGCCCCAGTGGCGGTACCCTTTTTCCAGACGAAGTGAATCGATGGCATGCAGGCCGACCAGTTTGACACCAAGCGTTTGGCCTTCCTTGATCAGTTCATCAAAAATCCCGAGGCAAAACGGTGCCGGAATATAAAGTTCCCAGCCCAATTCGCCGACAAAACTCATCCGGATGGCAAAAGCCTTGGCATACCCCACGTTGATCTCTTTTGCGGTGGCAAAGGGGAAGGCGTCGTTGGAAAGGTCCTCGTCCGTTACCCTTGCCAGCAGGTTCCGGGCGTTTGGCCCCATGACACCCAGCATGCCGTACGACCAAGTCACATCGGTTAGGACGGCATGGGCGTCCTTGGGGATATGGCGCTGGATCCAATCGAAATCCCGGGTGGTTGTCGCTCCGGCGGTAACGATGAAATAGGTCGTTTCATTCATTCGTGTGACCGTCAGGTCCGCTTCGATGCCACCCCGATCATTCAGCAGCTGCGTGTAAACGACCTTGCCGACCGGTACGGCAATATTGTTGCCGCAAATATTCTGGAGTACACGTTCGGCATCTTTGCCCTGCATCAGAAACTTGCCCATGGATGACAGGTCGTAGATACCGACGTTTTCGCGGATGCCCATATGCTCCTGAGCTGAATAATCGAACCAGTTCTGGCGGCCCCAGCTGTACTCGTAAACCGCTGCAACGCCTTCAGGGGCAAACCAGTTGGCGCGCTCCCATCCGGAGACCACACCGAAGCAGGCACCCCTCGCCTTGAGCCGTTCGTGGAAAGGCGAGCACAGCACGTTGCGAGAGGAAGTCGGCTGTTTGAAGGGCCAGTGATCTGCATAGAGATTCCCGACAGCTTCAAAACGGACCCGCTCCTCCACGTATTTGGTATTGTTCTGCCATTTGTTGAATCGTCTGACATCCACAGGCCAGAGGTCTTTCTCGGGGTACCCCTGAACGATCCACTGAGCCAATGCCATTCCGGCACCGCCCGCGCTGGTAATACCCACCGAGTTCATGCCGCAGGCCACAAAAAAGTTCTTCACACCGGGAGCCTCACCCAGCATATACGCGGTGTCCGGCGTGAAGCTTTCCGGTACGGTGGTCAGGCTGCTCACGCCGACATTTTTAAATTGTGGCACGCGGTGCATGGCGCTTTGCATGAAAAGCTCCATCTGATCCCAGTCATCCTGAAGATTGGTATGCTCAAAATCCTCGGGAATCCCATCCAGCCCCCACGTCTTGGCATGGGGCTCAAATCCGCCCATGAGGAGGCCGCCCATTTCCTCCTTAATATAAATATACCCGTCCATATCTCTCAAGTATGGCATCTCCTTGTAAACACCTTCCATGGGCTCGGTCGTCATATGCATATGCTCGGCAGCAAACAAGGGCAGACTGACCCCCACCATCTTGCCGATCGCTCTTCCCCACATCCCAGCGCAATTGACAACATATTCGCAGGTGATTGAGCCGTTGTTCGTTTCAACGCCGCGGACCGTAGCATCCTTCAGTGCGATACCGGTCACCTGGGTGTTCTGGAAGAATCTGGTTCCTCCCATGCGGGCGCCCTTGGCAAGCGCCTGGGTTGTATCCTCGGGATTTGTGACACCGTCGTCCGGCTGATACCAAACACCGGTCAGATCGTCCGTTCGCATGACCGGTATGAGCCGCTTGGCTTCCTCGAGACTGATTTCCTCCATTCTAATGCCGAACGCCCTGGCCATCCCAAGTGACCTGAGGTATTCCTGTCTTCGCGCCTGGGTTCTTGCAACCCGAATCGAACCTTGTCGCCTGTAGCCCGTTGGTTGGCCGGTTTCCTTCTCAAGACCGGCATAAAGATCTGCACCGTATTTTGCCAGTTTTGTCAATGCGCTGGAAGACCAGAGTTGCCCCAATAGGCCGGCAGCTGCCCATGATGCCCCCGAAGCGATCCGTTTTCGCTCCAGCACGACCACGTCTTTCCACCCCAATTTCGTCAGGTGATATGCCGTACTGCAGCCCACGATACCGCCGCCGATAATGACCACCCGGGCATGAGTAGGAAGTTGAATGTCCATTTACGCCTCCTGGATTGGTGAGTTAGATGCTTTAAGAATTTTGGGCAAGTAAAAGACTCCATAATCCATATTTACATAATTTACATATTGTTTTGCATTAAGCAAAGTCTGTACCGAAAGCGTTAATATATTATAATTTATTGTATTTTTAAGTAAAAACTTATATAAAAATTGTGGGCTGCCCACCCCGAGTGATTCATTTTTGATTGGTTTTAAATAGCAACCACCTAATATGTTAAGTTTTTTTTAAAATAATTTATTTTACAAATATGAATCAATATATATATCAATATTTTCAAATTGTTGTGTATTTATAATGCCAATAATGAATCAAATGTCCGGGCTGCAAAACAAAAAGCCTGATAGACAAGGAACCGACCATTGCCGTCAGGGAGGCCACCGAGACCATGGATAAGGGACACGACCGCTGATGGGTGTTTTACTGATTATCTGAACAGGGCATCAAGGTTTTGGACAAACCGCCCAAAGAGGATTATTAGCAAGACTGAAATTGTGAATGCGGGGGGTGGATCGATAAGTGATCGCGTGGACTCTAAATCCCCGTAGCTCGGTGCAACACCGGGACTCCCCGCCATTTTCAGCAGCCTGACAGACAATCAGGTGCAAAGGGCAGTGCGGCGAATCATGAATCTCCTTTGGACGAACATCCAACGCAAACGGCTGGTGGAACTGGATGCAGACGCCAGGACTCTGGCGCGGACGTTCGAGAATGCCGACCAGCGCAACCGTGCATTCCAGGCGTGGGAGAAAGTGCGGGTTTCGGACCACCACCACCGTCTGGAGGCACTGCGCAGCGGCCCCCGGCAGCCCCGTTTGTGCCGGCTGGAAACCGCCCTGGTAAAAGCGCTGGTTGCCAATGGATTCGTCCATGTGCCCACGCCGGTGCTGATGTCCAGGGGGCTGCTGGCAAAAATGTCCATCACGGCCGACAACCCTCTGTTCGATCAGGTCTATTGGGTGG
>Ga0209254_10000614_pt1 | contig 29771 bp, 27 predicted proteins | sample FrelakmetDIP11DI_FD_187148 | JGI IMG/M metagenome (GOLD analysis project Ga0209254, IMG submission 187148) | Freshwater lake sediment microbial communities from the University of Notre Dame, USA, for methane emissions studies - DIP11 DI (SPAdes)... | ecosystem: Environmental > Aquatic >... | reverse complement strand
GAAGGTGGCGTCGGTTCATGGCGGGTCCGGTTCGGTGGGTTGCAGGGGGAGATCCGGCCTATTTTCGGCGTCCTGTTGACCCCCGGCAACTGGTGCCGCGCGCGCCGGCGTAGCGTGAATGCACGGGCTCGGGATTTTACGGGACCGTGCGGCGGTGGAAGTGACGCCGTCGCGGCAACTGGAATGGAGGATGTCATGGGAACCCTCAGACCCTTCAGCCTTTTCGAATCGAATGTTCCGGGCGTGTTCAAGGGCATGCTGCCGCCGGTCTGGATGGACGCCGAGGCGGCGCCTCCCGCCATCAAGGTCGATGTCGAGGAGACCCCGGAGCGTTACACGGTGAAAGCCGACATGCCCGGTGTCGCGAAGGAGGACATCCGGGTCGACGTGGACGGCAACATGGTCTCGATCGCGGCCGAGGTGCGCCGCGAGAAGACGGACGAGAAGAACGGCAAGGTCCTGCGCAGCGAGCGCTATTTCGGCACGGTGTCCCGTGCTTTCACGCTGCCGATGGACGTCGACGTGGAGCGCGCCGAGGCGAAGTATGCCGACGGCGTGCTGATGCTCACGCTGCCGAAGACGACAGGCGCACCGGCGCATCGCCTGGCGATCAACTGACGGCCCTTCGGGACCACGCAATCGACGGCCCTTCAGGGCCGCGCAAGTAGGGGACCGCAATAGCCCCCGGGGGCGCTCTTCGGAACGCCCCGATTTCGTGCCCGCTTTGTGACGCAGTGCACAGCGCCCGACTTCCCGGTGCCCTACGATCCCATTGAGATCGCTCCCATTGGATTCACGACCATGAGAATCGTGCGCAGGACCATCGCCCTTCTCGCCGCCACCCTCGCGCTCGGCGCGGCGTTTCCCGTTCTCGCCCAGTACGACAGCTACGGCTACGCGTTCGGCCATTCCGGCGCCAATCTCGCCGAACAGTTGCGCTACGAGCGGGAGAGGGCCGAGTGGCGCGCCGTGGTGGCCCTCCTGTCGGACTTCCGAACCGCCTACAGGCGCCCGACCTACGACTCGTCCTCTTCGGGGCCCACTTCGTGGCGGGCGCAGAACGAGAACCCCTGGGCCAATGCCTACGGCACGCCATCGTCGACCGGCCATTTCGCCTCCACGCGGACGTGGCCCGCGCCGGCGGTGAAGGTGTGCTCGTGCTACCTCCCCTCGGACGCCCGTTCCTGGGACGGCGGCCCCCTCACCCAGGCGGAAATCGCGCGGCGCTGCCAGGCGCAGTGCTTCTAGCCGCCCCAACCCGAATCGCCGGTTCCTGACGCCGGACAAGTGCCGGGCCGCCCGTCGAGATGACGATGGAGGCGGAGCCTTCCCATGAGTCGTTCCGCGTCGGGGTCGTTCGTGCTGCGCCTGTGGATCTCGGTCGGGTCCGGGTTGCTGCTGCTCGGCGCCATCGTCGGCCACTCGGTCTACGAGAGCTTCCAGCAGCACGAGGAGCAGGGCCGGGTCGAGATCCTGGGGGCTTCGCGCGCGCTGCGCAGCGACCTCGACGGCGCTTTCGCACGGGTCGATCTTGCCCTGCGGGTCGCCGGGGACGAGTACCGCCGGGAGTCGGCCGCCAGCGGGATTGATCCGGCCGCCCTGGGTGTCGTGGCCGCGAAGGTGAGGGCGGCGCAGTCCGACATCGATGCACTGCGCATCTTCGATGCGACCGGCCGGGTCGTCGCGACCAGCGAGGTGCCTGACGCGCAGGCACCCGTCGATGCCGGCTCCGGCGTGCGCGAACTCATCGGTCGAATGGCGAGCGACCCGACGGCCAAGGTCGTCCTCGCCGGCCCGTTCGGGTCACCGGCCGGCGGGTGGCCGATGATCGTGGTGGCGCACCGGCTGGACCGGCCCGACGGCGGCTACGCGGGCGTCGTGACCGCCGACATCGCGCTCGATCGCATCGCCGGGCTGCTGGGCGCGGCCTGGTCCGGGCCTCGCGGCGAAGCCTCGTTGTACTCGCCCGCGTTCGCGCTCCTGGCACGCTTCCCGACGGCTGGGCAGCAGGCGCAGCCGGGCGCGCCGGCGTCGGCGGAACTAGCCCGGCACGCGGCCGAAGGCCTCGCGGCCGGCACGTTCGTTGAGACCTCCGCGATCGACGGGCGCGAGCGCCGGGTCGCCTTCCAGCGGCTGGCGGCCCACGGCCTCGTGGCCACCGTCGCGCGGGTTCGCTCGGAGCAGCTCGCGCATTTCCGGCACGACGCCGTCCTGACCGTCGTCGAGTCGGTCGCGCTCGCGGTGCTCGCCATCGGCATGGCGATCATGATCCAGCGGTCTTGGCAGCGGCAGGAACGTGCATCGCGCGAACTCGAGCGCCTCGCGCGCACGGACGCGCTCACGGGGCTGGCCAACCGGCGCCGGTTCTTCGAGCTGGCAGAAACCGAGCTGGCGCGCGCCGGGCGCTACGGCTCGCCGCTGTCGGTGCTCATGATCGACATCGACCACTTCAAGGACGTGAACGACGCCTGCGGGCACGCGACCGGGGATCTCGTGCTGCGCCAGCTGGCCGGGACGTGCCGCACGGTTCTTCGCCAGGTGGACACGGTCGGGCGCGTGGGGGGCGAGGAATTCGCGGTGCTCCTGCCGGAGACGTCGCTGGCGGGTGCCGTGGAAGTCGCCGATCGCCTGCGCTCGGCGGTGCAGTCGGCCCGCGTGCCGCGCGAGGAGGGCGAGCCCATCGCGATCACCGTGTCGGTCGGCGTCGCGACGAGCGCTCCGGGCAAGAGCGTGGACGACCTCATGAGCCAGTCCGACACGGCGCTCTACGAAGCCAAGCGCACGGGCCGCAACCGCGTGCTCGCGTGGCAGGAGCCCGTCGCCGCGTGACGCGGGGAGTCAGGCCGCCGGGCGCGCCGGCAGGCCGAAGCGAGCCCGAAGCCTGCGCGTCTCGAAGACGAGCGCGCAGAGCGCGGTGACGAGCGCCACGGCCCCGAGAATGATCGCGAGCCGCGTCCAGGGCTGGCCCATCGATTCGCGCAGCGCCACGAGCTGGGCCGCGGTCCGGATCCACTCGAGCGCGCCCAGGATGAGGCTTGCCTGCAGCGTGCGGGCGGCCCAGGAAGCGCGCACGAAGAGCAGCGGCAGGAGCGCCACGACGATCGCGAGGGCAACCCAGGCGCCGGCGCGGTAGAAGTGGGCGGCCAGGACCATGAGGGCGAGGGCGGGGGCGAGCAGGATCGCGGCATTCATGACGCGGGAAGTCGGGTGTGGGATGCGCGACATCCTCTCATGGGCGCCGGATGGAGCCCATCGAATGCGTCAACAGGGCTTCCACGGTAGACTTCGGGGATGCTCCTTTCGCACCCCGTCGACGCCTTCCGATTAGCCGCCTGACCGAGCGGCAAGGCCCGCCTTGCCTGATCGTGCCCGGGTGGCGAAACTGGTAGACGCAGGGGACTTAAAATCCCCCACCCGTAAGGGAGTGCGGGTTCGAGTCCCGCCCCGGGCACCAGAACAACCTGCCGCACGAGCCCCCCCATCGTGACGAGTCCTTACCCGCACCTCCTCGCTCCCCTCGACCTGGGCTTCACCACGCTCGCCAACCGCGTCCTCATGGGCTCGATGCACACGGGCCTCGAGGACAAGAAGGCGCACTTCCCGCAGCTCGCCGCGTATTTCGCGGAGCGCGCCAGGGGTGGGGTCGGCCTCATCGTCACCGGCGGCTTCGCGCCCAACATCGAAGGCTGGCTCACGCCCTTCGGCTCGACGCTCGCCACGACGTCCGCCGCCCGCGCCCACCAGCCCATCACGCAGGCCGTGCACGCCGAGGGCGGGAAGATCGCGCTGCAGATCCTGCACGGCGGCCGCTACAGCTACTCGCCGCTCGCGGTCGCCCCCTCGCGCATCAAGTCGCCCATCAGCCGGTTCACGCCGCGCGAACTCACGTCCTCGGGCGTCGAGCGCCAGATCCGCGCGTTCGTTCGCTGCGCCGCCCTCGCGCGAGAGGCGGGCTACGACGGCGTCGAGGTGATGGGGAGCGAAGGCTACTTCATCAACGAGTTCCTCGCCGCCCACACCAACAAGCGGACGGACGAGTGGGGCGGCACCTACGAGAAGCGCATGCGCCTGCCGGTGGAGATCGTCTCGCGCATCCGCGAGAAGGTCGGCCGCGACTTCATCGTGATCTACCGCCTGTCGATGCTGGACCTCGTACCCGGCGGCAGCACCTGGGACGAGGTGGTGATGCTCGCCAAGGCCATCGAGCGGGCGGGTGCCACGATCATCAACACCGGCATCGGCTGGCACGAGGCCCGCATCCCGACCATCGCGACGAGTGTTCCGCGCGCCGCCTTCGCCTGGGTGACGAAGCGGCTCAAGGGCGAAGTCTCGATTCCCCTGTGCGCCACGAACCGCATCAACGATCCGGCGGTGGCGGATGCGCTCCTCGCGGACGGCGCCTCGGACATGGTGTCCATGGCGAGGCCGCTCCTGGCCGACGCGGAGTTCGTGAAGAAGGCCGCGGCGGGGCGTGCCGACGAGATCAACACCTGCATCGCGTGCAACCAGGCGTGCCTCGATCACGCGTTCGAGCGGAAGCTGGCGAGCTGCCTGGTGAACCCGAGAGCGGGCCGCGAAACGGAGCTGGTCTATCGCCCTGCGGTGGCGAAGAAGCGTATCGCGGTGGTGGGGGCAGGCCCGGCGGGACTCGCCTGCGCCACGGTGGCCGCCGAGTGCGGCCACGAGGTGGACCTCTTCGAGGCCGCGGGCGAGATCGGCGGCCAGTTCAACTACGCCAAGCGCATTCCCGGGAAGGAAGAGTTCCACGAGACGATCCGCTACTTCCGCCGCCGCATCGAGGTGACGGGCGTGCGCCTGCACCTGAACCGTCGCGTGGGCGCCGCCGACCTCGCGGGCTATGACGAAGTGGTGATCGCGACCGGCGTCGTCCCGCGCGACCCGAAGATTCCGGGCAGCGAGGACCCGCGCGTGGCGAACTACGTCGAGATCATCACCGGGGCCAAGGTCGCCGGACGGCGCGTCGCCGTCGTCGGTGCGGGCGGCATCGGCTTCGACGTGGCGGAGTTCCTCGTGCACGAGGGCCATTCGCCCACGCTCGATCTCGAGGCATGGCGGCGCGAATGGGGCGTGGGCGACCCGTCCGTCTCCCGCGGCGGCGTCGAGGGCGTGAAGCCGCAGCCGGCCCCCCCGTCGCGCGAGGTGGTGATGCTGCAACGCAAGGTTTCCAAGGTGGGCGCGGGCCTGGGCAAGACGACGGGCTGGATCCACCGCGCGGCCCTCAAGATGAAGCGCGTCGAGATGCTCGCCGGCGTGAACTACGAGGGTGTCGTCCCGAAGGGCCTCGCGATCAGCTTCGGCGAGAAGCGCGAAAGGGGCACGGTGCTCGAGGTGGACACCATCGTGATCTGCGCCGGCCAGGAGTCCCTGCGCGACCTGGAGGCGCCCCTGGCCGCCGGCGGCCGCAAGGCGCGCGTGATCGGCGGTGCGAGCTTCGCGGGGGAGCTGGACGCCAAGCGAGCCATCGAGGAGGGCAGCCGCCTCGCGGCCTCGCTGTAAACGCCTCGTCGGGCCGCGATCCGACGGTTTCTAGACCGGCATCAAGGCGCGTTCCGAAACGCGGCGCAGAGTGGAAGTGGCGGGGAGTCCCGGTTGGCTCCCGCCCCAATCCATGCCTCCCGCATCCCCAATCGCCCCCGCCGATGCCGCCCGCGCGGCGATCGATCGCCATCACGCCAATCCCCTCGAGTTGCTGCAGGTTCTTCGCGAAGTGCAGGAGGACTGCGGCTGGATCCCGCCCCAGGCCATCGACCGGATCGAGTCGGGCCTTCGCCTGCCGCGCAACAAGATCGAGGGCGTCGCGTCCTTCTACGCGTTCCTGAGCACGAAGCCCGCGGGGCGCTACCGCGTGCGCTTCAGCAACAACATCACCGACCGCATGCTGGGAGCCAAGGCCCTGATGGACCGCCTTTGCCGCAGCCTTTGGGTCGAGCGCGGCAAGGTTTCCGAGGACGGCCTGGTGGGCATCGACACCACCTCCTGCACGGGCCTGTGCGACCAGGGGCCGGCGATGCTGGTGAACGAGGGGCGCGCGATCGGGCACCTCAAGGAAGCGCGCATCGACCAGATCGCCGAGCTCATCCGGGGCGAGGTTGCGCTCGCGGACTGGCCGCCGGAGCTGTTCCGCGTGGAGGACAACATCCGCCGCCGCGAGCTGCTGCTCGCCGAGCCGCCGGCGCCGGGCGAGGCCATCGACGCGGCCATCGTGCGCGGCCCGGGATCGATGCTTGACGAAGTGAAGGCCTCGCGCCTTCGCGGCCGGGGCGGTGCGGGTTTCTTCACCGGCGTGAAGTGGGAGGCCTGCCGCCGGGCCGCCGGCCGCACGCGCTTCGTGGTTTGCAACGCGGACGAAGGCGAGCCGGGCAACTTCAAGGACCGCGTGCTGCTCGCCACGCGGGCGGACCTCGTGATCGAAGGGATGACGGTGGCGGCGTTCGTGGTGGGCGCGAAGCGCGGCTTCATCTACCTTCGCGCCGAGTACCGCTTCCTGCTGCCGGTTCTCGAGGCCGCGCTCGCGCGGCGCCGCGCGGCGGGGCTCCTGGGCGAGGCGATCCGCGGCGTGGCCGGCTTCGACTTCGACGTCGCGATCCACGTGGGCGCGGGCGCCTATGTCTGCGGCGAGGAGAGCGCGCTCATCGAGTCGCTCGAGGGCAAGCGCGGCACGCCGCGGAACCGCCCGCCTTACCCCGTGACGAACGGCTACCTGGGCGAGCCGACCATCGTGAACAACGTCGAGACCTTCGCCTCCAGCGCGATCGTCGCGATCCGCGGCGGCGCGTGGTACGCGGCGATCGGCACGCCCGTTTCCTCGGGCACCAAGGTGGTGTGCATCTCGGGCGACTGCGAACGGCCGGGCGTGTACGAGTACCCGTTCGGCTTTCGCGTTTCCGAGGCGCTGGCGGACTGCGGCGCCCGGTCGCCGCAGGCCGTGCAGGTGAGCGGCCCTTCGGGCTACTGCCTTGCCGCGAGCGAGTTCGAGCGCCGGATCGAGTTCGAGGACCTGCCCACGGCCGGCGCCCTCATGGTCTTCCGCGAGGGGCGCGACATGTTCCAGGTGGCGCGCAACTTCGTGCACTTCTTCGCGCACGAGAGCTGCGGCTTCTGCACGCCGTGCCGCGTCGGCACCCAGCTCCTGCGGCGCCTCATGGACAAGCTCGCGAATGGCCATGGTTCGCCATACGACTTCGCCGAGATCGAGCGGCTGAACGGCCACCTGCATGCCCTGAGCCACTGCGGCCTGGGGCAGACGGCCTGCAACCCGGTGCTGCACACCATCGCGAAGTTCCGGCCCGCGTACGACCGGCGGCTCGAGCACGACGAGTTCCGGCCGGCCTTCGACCTCGACCGCGCCCTCCTCGCGGCCCGGCAGATGACCGGGCGCGACGACGAGGCCGCGCACCTCGCGCAGGAGCCGGAGGAGGAAACCCCGTGAGCGAATCGTTCCTGCTCGACGGCCGCCCCATCGCCTTCACGGCGGGCCAGACGATCCTGCAGGCCGCGGTGGCCGCGGGGGCGTACATCCCGCACCTGTGCTTCCACCCGGCGTTCAAGCCCCACGGCTCCTGCAAGGTGTGCACGGTGCACGTCGAGGGCCACCCGCGTGCCTCGTGCACCACGCTCGCGGCCGACGGGATGGAGGTCGAGAGCGACTCGCCGGCCGTCAACGCCGAGCGGCTCGCCCTCGTGCAGATGCTGTTCGTGGAGGGCAACCATTTCTGTCCGTCGTGCGAGAAGTGCGGCGACTGCAAGCTGCAGGCGACGGCCGTGGACCTGGGGATGGACTCGGCGCACTTCGATCACTTCTACCCGGACCGCCCGGTGGATGCGTCGCACCCGGAGCTGCTGCTCGACTTCAACCGCTGCATCCTCTGCTCCCTGTGCGTGCGCGCGAGCCGCGACGTGGACGGCAAGAGCGTCTTCGCCCTGGCGGGCCGCGGCATCGGTACGCGCCTCATCGTGAATGCCGCATCGGGGCGGCTCGCGGACACGAACATCGCATCGGATGATCGCGCCGTCCACGTCTGCCCGGTCGGTGCCATCCTTCCCAAGCGCCGCGGCTTCGCGGTGCCGATCGGTGCGCGGGTGTTCGACCTGAAGCCCATCAGCGCGGTCGCCGATCCGTCGGCCGCGATCGAGGCCCGCTAGCGTGGCCGCGCCTGCCCGCAAGCTGCGCGTCGCCACCACGTCGCTCGCCGGCTGCTTCGGCTGCCACATGTCGCTCCTCGACATCGACGAGAGACTCTTCGACCTGCTCGAGATCGTGACCTTCGACCGCACGCCGCTCACGGACACGAAGCAGCTGGGCGACTGCGACATCGGGCTCATCGAGGGCGGGCTGTGCAACGCGGAGAACGTGCACGTACTGCGCGAGTTCCGCCACAGGTGCCGGGTGCTGGTGGCGGTCGGGGCCTGTGCCGTCACCGGTGGGCTGCCGGCCCAGCGCAACCACCTGCCGCTCTCGCTCGTGCTGAACGAGGTCTACGGGAGCCGGCCGGGGCTCGTGGGCGGTGCGATACCCGACGACCCGGAACTGCCGCTGCCGCTCGACCGCGTCCACGCGCTCCACGAGGTGGTGCGCATCGACCACTTCATTCCCGGCTGCCCGCCGCCCGCCGATGCCATCTGGGCGGTGATCACGGCGCTGGCCGCGGGGCGCCCGGCCGCGCTGCCGCCGCGACTCATTCACTACGACTGAGGACGCGACCGTGAGCTACGGCCTGGAGACCGCCGCAAGACCCGAAACGCTTCGCCGCGTGGCCATCGACCCGATCTCGCGCGTCGAGGGGCACGGCAAGGTGACGATCCTCCTGGACGACGAGGGAAAGGTGCACCAGGTGCGCCTGCACATCGTCGAGTTCCGGGGCTTCGAGAAGTTCATCCAGGGCCGGCCCTATTGGGAAGTGCCGGTGATGGTGCAGCGCCTGTGCGGCATCTGCCCCGTGAGCCACCATCTGGCGGCCTCGAAGGCCATGGACCGCGTCGTGGGCGCGCGCCGCCTCACCCCCGCGGCCGAGCGCATCCGCCGGCTCATGCATTACGGCCAGATGCTGCAGTCCCACGCGCTGCACTTCTTCCATCTCGCCTCGCCCGACCTGCTCTTCGGCTTCGGGAGCGACGCGGCGAAGCGAAACATCGTCGGCGTGGCCGCGGCCCACCCCGATACGGCGAGGCGCGGCGTGCTGCTGCGCAAGTTCGGCCAGGAGGTGATCCGCGTCACGGCCGGCAAGCGCATCCACGGCACGGGCTCGATCCCCGGGGGCGTCAACAAGGCGGTGACCCGCGAGGAACGGGACTACCTGCTGGCGGACCTCTACACCTTCGTGGGCTGGTGCCGCGATGCCGTCGCGCTCGCGAAGGAGCTGCACGGGGCCGACCCGGCGCTCTACAACAGCTTCGGCGTGTTCCGGTCGGGCCTGCTGTCGCTCGTGGGCCCGGATGGCGGCCTCGACTTCTACGACGGGAAGCTTCGCGCCCGCGACGAGAACGGCGCGATCCACTTCGACGGCGTGGACGCGGCCGACTACGGCACGCGGATCCACGAGGCCGTGCGCCCGTGGAGCTACATGAAGTTTCCGTTCCTCGCGGACAAGGGCGAGGAGCACGGGTGGTACAAGGTGGGCCCGCTCGCGCGCGTCCAGAACTGCGACTTCATCCCGACGCCGCTCGCGGAGAAGGAGCGGCGCGAGTTCGTCGACTACGCGGGCGGGGTGCCGATTCACGCGCCGCTCGCCTATCACTGGGCCCGCATGATCGAGATGCTGCATGCGGCCGAGACGATCAAGGATCTCCTGCACGACGACGAGCTTCTCGGCCGGGACCTCCTGGCCGGGGGCCCTCGCGCGAACGAAGGCGTGGGCATCATCGAGGCCCCGCGCGGCACGCTCATCCATCACTACCGCGTGGGCGAGGACGACCTGGTCACGATGTGCAACCTCATCGTCTCCACCACGCACAACAACCAGGCGATGAACGAGGCCATCCGCCACGTGGCCAAGCGCTACCTTTCGGGCAAGACGCTGACCGAGGGCCTGCTCAACCACATCGAGGTCGCCATCCGCGCCTTCGACCCGTGCCTGTCGTGCGCGACGCATGCGCTGGGCCGCATGGCCCTTGAGGTGAGCCTGGTAGACGCAGACGGCACGGCCATCGATCGACTCGTGCGCCACGGCGACGGAACGGTTGGGCGGGAGCCCGGCGCATGAGGGCGCCCGTCGCCATTTTCGGCATCGGAAACCGCAGCCGCGGCGACGACGCGGCGGGCCCGCTGCTCGTGGAAGGCCTCTCGCGCTGGCTCGAGGAGGCAGGGCTCGAGACGCAGTTCGAGTGCTTCGAGGAATACCAGCTCCAGCCCGAGCACGCGCTCGATCTCGTCGGGCGCCGGCTCGCCCTCTTCGTGGATGCGAGGGCGGGACTCCCGGAGCCGGTGCGTCTCGAATGCCTTGTGCCCGCCGGGGTCGCGTTCGCCGCTTCCACGCACGAACTCTCGCCGGGCGAGACGCTCGCGGTCTACCGCGCGATCACGGGCGAGGATCCGCCACCGGCCTTCGTGCTGGGCGTGCGGGCGGATTCGTTCGAACTGGGCGATGAGCCCGGGGAGGCCACGCGGGCCGCGATGCGGGAGGCGCAGCGGTTGCTGGTGGGGCTGTGCCTTGCCCCCGACGCGGCGCGCTGGCGCAAGGCGATGAACGCGCCTACGCCATCGCTTTCGCCATGCGCTGCGTCGCCTTCCTGAGGTTTTCCATCGAGGTGGCGAAGGAGATGCGCAGGTAGCCCTCGCAGCCGAAGGCCGAGCCCGGCACGGGCGCCACGGCCTCGGGTTGCTCCATGAGGTAGTCGGCGAGGGCCACGTCGGTCGCGGCCTTGAGCTTGCCGGCGGCCGCCATGCGCCGGATCGCCTCGCGGCAATCGGGGAAGACGTAGAAGGCGCCCGTGGGGCGCAGGCACTTCACGCCCGGGATGGCCGAAAGCGCGTCCGCCACGAACACGCCCCGCTCCTTGAACGCGGCCACCATCGGCTCGATGCACGACTGGTCGCCGTTCAGGGCCGCCTCGGCCGCGTACTGGGCGATCGAAGTGGGGTTGGACGTCGAGTGCGACTGCATGTTCTCCATGGCCTCGATGAGCTGCGGCGGACCGCCGCAGTAGCCGATGCGCCAGCCGGTCATCGAGTAGGCCTTGGAGACGCCGTTCTCGACCACCGTGCGGTCGTAGAGGTCCGGGCAGGCGTTCAGGATGTTCGCGAACTTCGAGCCGTCGAGCAGGATCTGCTCGTACATGTCGTCGGAGGCGATGACGATGCGGGGGTGCTTCCGGAGCACCTCGCCCAGCGCCTTCAGCTCCTCGAGCGTGTACACGGCCGCCGACGGATTCGACGGGCTGTTGATGAAGATGAGCCGCGACTTCGGCGTGATCGCGGCCTCCAGTTGCGCGGGCGTGATCTTGAAGCCCTGCTCGATGCCCGCGACGATGAAGACGGGTTTCGCGCCGGCGACCACCGCCATGTCGGGGTAGCTCACCCAGTAGGGCGCCGGGATGATGACCTCGTCGCCGGGATTGAGGAGGGCCAGGCACAGGTTGAACGACGTGTGCTTGCCGCCGCAGGAAACGAGGACCTGCTTCTCGGTGTAGTCGAGCCCGTTGTCGCGCTTGAACTTGGCGATGATCGCCTTCTTGAGGCTCGAGGTGCCACCGGCCGGCGTGTACTTGGTGAGGCCCTTGTTCATGGCGGCCACGGCCGCGTCCTTGATGAACTGCGGCGTGTCGAAGTCCGGCTCGCCCGCGCCCAGGCCGATGATGTCCTTGCCCTCGGCCTTGAGCTTGGCCGCCTTGGCGGTGATGGCGAGGGTGGGAGAGGCCTTGATGGCGGCCAGGCGGTCGGCGACGAGGGACATGGAAACTCCGGGCAGTTGCGGGGCAAGGTGATCGTCCATTTTACCGGACGTTGCGGCGCAGCATCGCCCTGCGTCGCGGGCCGGGTCATCCACATGGCAGGCGTCGGATGGCCCCGGGGGGTGCCGGGTTGCTAGAATCGGCGATTGCCCTGCGCGTTCGCGCCCGCGGCCCGCGCGAGCCCCCATGACCGACATCGTCACCTATCCCGGAAGCCCCTTCCGCCTGCACCGGCCCTTCGAGCCCGCGGGCGACCAGCCCGCGGCCATCGAGCAGCTCATCGAGGGCATCAACGACGGCCTGGCCTACCAGACGCTCCTGGGCGTCACGGGCTCGGGCAAGACCTTCACGATGGCGAACGTCATCGCACGGACGGGGCGGCCGGCGCTCGTCATCGCCCACAACAAGACGCTCGCCGCGCAGCTCTACTCGGAGATGCGCGAGTTCTTCCCCGAGAACGCCGTCGAGTACTTCGTCTCCTACTACGACTACTACCAGCCCGAGGCGTACGTCCCTTCGCGCGACCTCTACATCGAGAAGGACAGCTCGATCAACGAGCACATCGAGCAGCTGCGCCTGTCGGCCACCAAGAGCGTGCTCGAGCGCCCCGACACGGTGATCATCGCGACGGTCTCGTGCATCTACGGCATCGGCGACCCCGAGGACTACCAGCAGATGCGGCTCATCCTGCGGGAGCGCGACCCGCTCGGGCAGCGCGAGCTGCTCAAGCGCCTGGCGGGCATGCAGTACTCGCGAAACGACATCGACTTCCGCCGGGGCACCTTCCGCGTGCGCGGCGACACCGTCGACATCTTCCCGGCGGAAATGGGCGAGACGGCGCTGCGCGTGCAGCTCTTCGACGAGGAGATCGAGACGCTCACGCTCTTCGACCCGCTCACGGGACGGCTGGGGCAGAAGGTGCCGCGATTCACCGTCTACGCGAAGAGCCACTACGTGACCCCGCGCGAGACGGTGCTGCGCGCCATCGAGGCGATCAAGGCGGAGCTGCGCGAGCGGCTCGACTTCTTCCAGAAGGAAGGCAAGCTCCTCGAGCTGCAGCGCCTGCAGCAGCGCACCTGGTTCGACCTGGAGATGCTCACGGAGCTGGGCTTCTGCAAGGGCATCGAGAACTACAGCCGCCACCTCTCGGGCCGCGCGCCCGGCGAGCCGCCGCCCACGCTCATCGACTACCTGCCCTCGAACGCGCTCATGTTCGTCGACGAGAGCCACGCGACGATCCCGCAGGTGGGGGCCATGTACAACGGCGACCGCTCGCGGAAGGACACGCTCGTCGCCTACGGTTTCCGGCTGCCCTCCGCGCTCGACAACCGGCCGCTCAGGTTCGAGGAGTTCGAGCGACAGATGCGGCAGGCCATCTTCGTTTCCGCGACGCCGGCCGACTACGAGGCGAAGCACTCCGCCCAGGTCGTCGAGCAGGTCGTTCGCCCCACGGGCCTCGTCGATCCCGTCGTCATCGTCCGCCCGGCCACCTCGCAAGTGGACGACCTGCTCTCCGAGATCGGCAAGCGCACGGCGGTGGGCGAGCGCGTGCTCGTGACGACGCTCACGAAGCGCATGTCCGAGGATCTCACCGACTACCTCGCCGAACACGGCGTCAAGGTGCGCTACCTGCACTCGGACATCGAGACGGTCGAGCGCGTGGAGATCATCCGCGACCTGAGGAAGGGGCTCTTCGACGTGCTGGTGGGTATCAACCTCCTGCGCGAAGGACTCGACCTGCCCGAGGTCTCGCTGGTGGCGATCCTCGATGCGGACAAGGAGGGGTTCCTGCGCTCGGCGCGCTCCCTCATCCAGACCATCGGCCGCGCGGCGCGGCACCTGAACGGCACCGCGATCCTCTACGCGGACCGCGTGACCGACTCGATGACGGCCGCCATGGGCGAGACGGAGCGTCGGCGCGCGAAGCAGGTCGCGCACAACCTCGAGCACGGCATCGAGCCCAAGGGCGTCGTGAAGCGAATCAAGGACCTGATCGACGGCGTGTACGACGCGGACGAGGCCAGGGAGTCCAAGCGGACGGCCAAGGCCCAGGCGGCGGTGGAGGCGCTCGGCGAGAAGCAGCTCGAGCAGCGCGTGAGGAAGCTCGAGAAGGAGATGCTGGAGGCCGCGCGCAACCTCGAGTTCGAGCTGGCGGCGCGGCTGCGCGACGAGCTGAAGGCCGCCCGAGACCGGCTGATGGAGGTCGGGGGAGGTTGAGGCCGCCGATCCCATGAAAAAAAAAGCCGGACGCGGGGGAGTGGGCCGCGCCCGGCGGGTGCTTCACCTCACTTCACCACTACGGACTCTCTGATTCAGTTCAGGCCGGAAGGTTCCTTGTCCCCGGTGCCGGCGCGCCGTTCGATCTCGTAACGGTCCGAAACGCGCCGGCGGGCGCAGCTGGTTCGGGGAGGGGGAGGTTCCACCTCAGGGGATTCCACGAGGGCCGAGAGCTTGCGGGCCTTGTCGAGGGCAAGGGCCGCCTCGCGACTTGCGTCGGCGCTCGAGGTCGTCGCTCCTTCCGGCAACCGGGCCCAGGCCTCCGCGAACTCCACGAGAGGCTGGTACTCGTTGTAGCGCCTCAGGATCTCCTTGAGCAGGCGCGGCTCGAACCAGGGCGCGAGGCCCTGGTAGGCGCCCGTCTCATCGACGATGACGCCGCGGGGGGCGAGGCAGAGCATCTGGGGCACGTGGGCATTCATGGTCCGCTTCCGGGTGGGGTCGTTGGGGATGCGTCCATGATGGCGGTGTTGTAACATGCACACAACTGAACATGTGTCATAGGTGATATGCACCATGCTGAATCTTCGCGCCATCGACCTCAACCTGCTGCCGGTCTTCGAGGCGGCCTACGAGGAAGGGAGCCTTTCCGCGGCCGCGCGCCGGCTCTCGCTCACGCAACCGGCGGTGAGCCATGCCCTTGCGCGCCTGCGCGCGACCTTCCGCGACGACCTGTTCGTTCGCCAGTCGCGCGGCATGCGGCCGACGCCGGCGGCCGACGCCCTCTACGCGCGGGTGCGCGAGTCGCTCGCGCTCGTGCGCGGAGCCGTCGAGGAGAGCCGCGGCTTCGACCCGTCCACTTCGATCCGGCGTTTCTCGGTCTCGATTCCACACCCGCTGGGCCCGCTCCTGGCGGTCCGGCTGATGGCGCGCGTGGCGGCCCTGGCTCCGGGCATCGAGCTCGTCTTCAGCACGCGCTCCCGGCCCGTCGACCTCGAAAAAGACCTGGTCGCCGGCCGTCACGACCTCGCCCTCGACTGGATCGCGCCGCGCTCGTCGGCGCTCGTGGCCGACGAGGCCTTCCGGGACGGCATCGTCGCGATGGTCCGCAAGGGCCACCCGCTGCTTGCGGGCGGCAAGCGGCGAGAGCCCGTTACCCGCTGGCCCGTCGTGCGCCTGCGCCCACGCACGGACTGGGCTTCCTCGCCCGTGGCGGGCGTGAAGGATTGGCTCGACCTGGGCTTTCGCGTGGGGCTCGAGGTGTCGGAGATGCTGGAGGTGCTCGCCGTCGCGAGCCGTTCCGACCTCGTCGGCATCGTGCCCACGAGCCTTGCGCCGCTCGCGCGGATGGACTTCCGCCTGGAGGTCGTCCCGGGCCTGCCACCGAGCCCGTCCATTCCCGTCTGGATGGTGTTTCGCGCGGCGCGGCGGGGGGATCCGTCCCATGCGTTCCTGCGCGAGCAGATGGCGGCCGCGGTGGGGGAGTTCGTGGCCGGCGCAAATACGCCTTCGCGCGTCGCAACGGGCAAAATAGGAGGTGGCGAAAGAACGCCGTCCCGCGCCCGGAAGCCTTCCCCATGAAGTCCGCCTCGATCCTCTTCGTCTGCACCGGCAATATCTGCCGTTCACCGACCGCCGAGGGCGTCTTCCGAGCGCTCGCCCGCAAGCGGGGAATGCTCGAGCGCCTGCGCGTCGACTCGGCCGGCACGCACGACTACCACGTGGGCGAGGCGCCGGATCCGCGCTCGATCGAGCATGCGGGCCGCCGCGGGTACGACCTGAAGCCCTTGCGCGCGAGGCAGGTCGCCGGGAGCGACTTCCGCGATTTCGGCTGGATCCTCGCGATGGACCGCGGGCACCTGCGGATGCTCAATGCCGTGGCGCCGGCGGAATCGGACTCGCGCGTTCAGCTCTTCCTCGAGCATTCGGCGCTATGGCGGGGCCAAGAGGTGCCCGACCCCTACTACGGCGGCGTGAAGGGATTCGAGACGGTGCTGGACATGGTGGAGGAGGCGAGCGAGCGCCTGCTGGATGCCGTGCTCGCCGAAGCCGCACGCGAACCGCATCGCAAGGATTCCTGAGAGGAGAGGGCGGCCCAACGACGAGTTCTACCGGCTGGGGCGCTGAGGGCGGGGAAGGGCTACCAACCGCCGGTGCGCAGCCACTCCTCGAGCAGCGGCAGGCGGTCGACGCCCCAGAAAGGCTCGCCGTCCACGAGGAAGTGCGGCGAGCCGAAGACGCCGATCTTCATGGCGTTCTCGACCTCGCTCTTCAGGCGCTCCTTGACGGCCTCGCCCTTGAGCCCCTCCGTGAGCGCCGGGACATCGGCGCCGGCTGCCGTCGCCGCCTCCATCACGACGGCCGGATCGGAGATGTCGCGGCCCTGCGCGAAGTACGCGCGGTAGATCCGCTTGGCGAAGTCGACGGCGCGCGCCGGATCGATGTCGTCGATGAGGTAGAAGCTTCGCGCGGCGACCTGCGAGCCGACCGGAAACTTCTCCGGCAGGCGGAAGGCCACCTTGTGGTAACGCGCGGTGCGGGCGAAATCGTGCCTCGAATAATCGCCCTTGATGGGGATCTGCGTGAGGGGCGCGGTGCCCACCGCCTTGAAGATGGGCCCGAGGAGGATCGGGTGCCAGCGCACCGCGCGCCCGTGGCGCGCGGCGATCGCATCGACCAGCTCCGCCGCGACGTAGCCGTACGGCGAGGTGAAGTCGAACCAGAATCCGATCGGCGCGGCCATCGCGCTACGCCTGCGGCTTGTCGCCTTCGCCGGGACGTGTCTCGACGAGTTGCAACGGCTCGCTCGGGATCTCGGCGCTGCGGCGGCGGCGCGGTGTCGAGCGGCGCGGCGCCTCTTCCTCGAGCACCGGCGGCAGGCGCGCGGCCTTCTCAGCGGCGGTCTCGACCAGTTGCAGCGGCTCGCTCGCCGGCGCAGCGGCATCACGCACGCGCCTGCGCACCGGGCGGGATGGCTCGCCGGCCTCGTCGTGCTCGCTGACCACCTGGAACGTGGCGGGCGGTGGGGCGAACGAGGCGATTACCTGCGGCGCGTGGGGCAGCGGCGTCGCCTCGACGGCCGGTTCGGGCGTGGCGTGAGCCGAATGCACGGACTGGGGCGGAGACGCGGCCTGCGGCTCGTCGTGGACGAAGGGAGGTGACGGGGCGCGCTCGGCTTCGGCGCGGACGGGTGACTCGTTCCCGAACGACAGGTTGGCCTGGGCTTCGCCGGCCTGCGGCGCGCTTTCCCCTTCGGCGCCGCCTTCGGCAGGGTGCTCACTGCGCTCGCCGCGTTCGCTTCGCTCGCCACCGCGGCCACCACGGCCGCGACGACGACGACGACGGCCGCCTTCACCCTCGGCACCGCCCTCGACCGCATCGGCGCCCGGCGGGTGGGCCGTCAATGCGGCGACGGGCTCGGTGGCCCCCGCGCCAGCGACTTCCTCGCGAGGCGGGCGGCCATCGCGACGGCCTTCGCGACGGCCTTCGCCGCGGTTCTCGCGCGGCTCACGACCTTCACGCGGCTCGCGGGGTTCGCGATTTTCACGCGGCTCGCGGGGTTCGCGGGGTTCGCGATTCTCGCCGCGTTGCTCGCCACGCTCCTCGCGCGGCGCGTTCTCGTCACGGCGCGATTCGCCACCGCGGCCTTCGCCCCGGCCTTCTCCGCGCCGGGCATCACCGCGACCTTCGCCGCCGCGACCTTCGCCCCTTCCTTCGCCGCGGCCTTCGCCGCCGCGACCTTCACCCCGGCCTTCGCCGCCGCGACCTGCGCCGCGACCTGCGCCGCGGCCTTCGCCACGGCCTTCGCCGCCGCGACCTTCGCCACGACCTTCGCCACGACCTTCGCCACGACCTTCGCCGCCGCGACTTCCGCCGCGGCGTCCGTCACCGCGGCCTTCGCCGCGACGCCCGTCGCCGCGACCTTCACGCTCGCGACGGATGAGTCCTTCGGCGGGCTTCGCCTCGGCGGATGCGGCCACGGCGGGCGCCGGCGCGGGCTCGCTCTTCCTGAACCAGCCAAAGATCTTGTCGAGGAGGCCGATTGCCGGCGCCGAGGCGGCCGCGACGGGCACGGGGGCTGCCACGGACTGCGCCGAGGCCGCTTGGGGCTCGGGCTGCGGCGCGGGGGCCGGCTGGTCGGGGGTGATGCCCTTCACCAGAGGCTCGGGACGCGCGGCCGACTTGTCGTCTTCCTTCTTCGCGGCGCCGTTGCGCGACGAGCGTCGCTTGTCGTCGTCTTCCTCTTCCACCGGCACGCCGACCATCTCGTAGCTCGGCACCATCGCGTCGAGCAGCGGCGAGTCGTGGCGCAGGCGCTCGATATGGTAGTTGGGCGTCTCGAGGGCCGGGTTCGGGATGAGGATCACGCCCGCCTTGAAGCGGGCCTCGATCTTGATGATCTCCGAGCGCTTCTCGTTGAGCAGGTACGTGCCGACATCGACGGGCACCTGCACGTGGAGCGCGGCCGTGTTCTCCTTCATGGCCTCTTCCTGCAGGATGCGCAGGACGTGAAGCGCCGTGGAGGCCGTGTCGCGGATGAAGCCCGTCCCGCTGCAGCGCGGGCAGGCCGAGTGCGTGGTCTCCTCGAGGGAGGGCTGCAGGCGCTGGCGCGAGAGCTCCAGCAGGCCGAAGCGAGAGATCTTGCCGACCTGCACGCGGGCGCGGTCGTGGCGCAGCGCGTCGCGAAGGCGGTTCTCCACCTCGCGCTGGTTCTTGGCGCTCTCCATGTCGATGAAGTCGATCACGATGAGCCCGCCCAGATCGCGAAGGCGCAGCTGGCGGGCGATCTCCTCGGCCGCCTCCAGGTTCGTGTTGAAGGCCGTCTGCTCGATGTCGTGGCCGCGAGTCGCGCGGGCCGAGTTCACGTCGACGGAGACCAGGGCCTCGGTGTGGTCGATCACGATGGCCCCGCCGGCGGGCAGGGTCACGTCGCGGCGGTACGCGCTCTCGATCTGGTGCTCGATCTGGAAGCGCGAGAAGAGCGGCACGTCGTCGCGGTAGAGCTTCACCTTGTTCACGTTGGCCGGCATCACCGTGCTCATGAACGCGAGGGCCTGCTCGTGGATATGCGGCGTGTCGACGAGAATCTCGCCGATATCGGGCTGGAAGAGGTCGCGGATGGCGCGCACCACCAGGCTCGATTCGAGATAAATGAGGCACGGGCCCTTCTCGTCGTGCGCCGCGCCCTCGATGGCGCCCCAGAGCTGCAGGAGGTAGTTGAGGTCCCACTGCATTTCCTCGAGCGAGCGGCCGATGCCGGCCGTGCGGGCGATGAGGCTCATGCCTTCGGGCACCTGCAGCTGGTCCATGACTTCACGCAGCTCGTTGCGGTCCTCGCCCTCGATCCGGCGCGAGACGCCGCCGCCGCGGGGGTTGTTCGGCATGAGAACCAGGTAACGGCCGGCGAGCGAGACGTAGGTGGTGAGGGCGGCACCCTTGTTGCCGCGCTCGTCCTTGTCGACCTGGACGATCATCTCCTGGCCGTCGCGCAGGTGCGTGGACATCTTCGCGCGGCCGTACTCGCCGCCGTCGTTGACCATGAACTGCTTGGCGATCTCCTTGAACGGGAGGAACCCGTGGCGCTCGGCGCCGTAATCGACGAAGGCCGCCTCGAGCGAGGGCTCCACGCGGGTGATGACACCCTTGTAGATGTTGCTCTTGCGTTGTTCCTTGCCGGCCGACTCGATGTCGAGGTCGATGAGCTTCTGGCCATCGACGATGGCGACCCGGAGTTCCTCCGCCTGGGTCGCATTGAACAGCATGCGTTTCATTTTTTGCTTTCTCCCGCGCTCGAAACACGGAAGAGGACCCGTTCTGGGGGGCCCGGACGAGACTCGTCAGGAATCGAAACTTGACTGCATCAGGTGCGTGCGAGTGAAGGGGCGATGTCGCTGGAGGGAGGCTTGTCTTGGGGTGCGCCGCCGGACTGCTTCGATGGCGGCGCTCCGGAATCTTGTGAGTGAAATCGAGCGCGTCAATTCGTTTACCATCGCTGCTTGGCTTGGCCGGCGAGCGAAGTTAACCGGCTTCGGGGCCTTTCGCGGCACCCGGTTCGATCGCCTGATTCGCGCGCTTCTCAGCGCAACCTCGTCGGCGGTGACGCGCGCGAGGCTTTCAAATCAACGACATAAACAGTATAGCGCCCATGGGGGTCGAAGGCAAAGGACACGATTCGCCCGGCCCGGCCGTCAGCTGGATCGAGGTCGACGAGTCGGGGGAAGGCCAGCGCCTGGACAACTTCCTCGTCGCGCGGCTCAAGGGCGTGCCCAAGAGCCACGTGTACCGCATCGTGCGAAGCGGCGAGGTGCGCGTGAACAGCGGGCGCGTCGCGGCCTCGCACCGGCTTGCGCTGGGAGACCGCATCCGCGTGCCGCCCATCCGTGTGGCCGAGCGCGAGGCAGGGGACGCGCCGGCGCCGGCACTCGAGCTGCCCGTGCTCTTCGAGGACGAGTTCGTGCTCGCGGTCGACAAGCCCGCGGGCCTCGCCGTGCACGGGGGCAGCGGGGTCGCCCACGGGGCCATCGAGCGGCTGCGCGCCGGGCGCCCCGAGGCGCGCTTCCTCGAGCTCGCCCACCGCCTGGACCGCGAGACCTCCGGCGTGCTCCTCATCGCGAAGAAGCGCTCGGCGCTCACGGCAATGCACGACGACCTGCGCGACCGCGTCATGGACAAGCGCTACCTCGCCGCCGTGATCGGTCGCGTGCGCGACGAGAAGCGGCTGGTGAAGGCGGCCCTGCGCAAGTACCACACGGCCGAGGGCGAGCGGCGCACCGCCGTGGACGCGCGCGAAGGCCAGGACGCGCAGACCGTGTTCCGGCGCATCGCCCGCAACGACGAGTTCAGCCTCCTCGAGGCCGAGCTCCTGACCGGCCGCACCCACCAGATCCGCGCGCACCTCAATCACATCGGCCACCCGATCCTCGGCGACGACAAGTACGGGGACTTCGAGCTGAACCGGGCGCTTCGCAAGCGAGGACTCAAGCGCATGTTCCTGCACGCCGCCTCCATCGCCTTCGACCATCCGGCCACGGGCGAGCGCCTGCTCGTGCGCTCGCCGCTGCCCAGGGAACTGGAAGCCTTTCGCCAGGCCCAGTTCGGCGACGGGGAACCGACTTGAGCCGCTACGAGCTGGTGATCTTCGACTGGGACGGGACGATCATGGATTCCACGGGCCTCATCGCCCGCTGCATCCAGGACGCCTGCCGCGAGCTGGCGCTTCCCGTCCCCTCGGACGCGGACGCGCGCTGGGTCATCGGCCTGGGTGCAAGCGCATCGGTGAAGTTCGTCGCGCCCACGCTCGAGCCGCAGCGGCATGCGGAGTTCGCCTCTCTCTATCGCGGGAACTACCTGGCGCGCGAGCACGAGGCACCGCTCTTCGAGGGCATTCCGGCGCTCCTCGCACAAATGCGCGCGCGCGATCGCCGCCTTGCCGTCGCCACGGGCAAGAGCCGGCGCGGGCTCGACCGTGCGCTGGACGCATCGGGGCTCCGGCCCCACTTCGAGGCCTCGCGCTGCGCGGACGAGGGGTTCGCGAAGCCCCACCCGGGCATGCTGCTCGCGCTGCTCGAGGCGACGGGCGTCGAGCCCTCGCGCGCCCTGATGATCGGCGACACGACCCACGACCTCGAGCTGGCCGCCAATGCGGGCATCGACGCGGTCGGGGTCACCTACGGCGCCCACGAGGCCCCCTTGCTGCGCGAGCGCCCGGCGCTGCACCTGGCCCCTTCCGTGGAGGACCTCGGCCGATGGCTGGCACTGCACGCGTGATCTGCCCGGTCGAAAAACTGGTGGAAGGAGGCCAAGGCGCCCGCTTCGACTGGCCGCCCGCCGGCGGCGAGGGCAAGGGGTTCGCGGTGCGCTTCGACGGCAAGGCGAGGGCCTATGTGAATCGCTGCCCGCATTTGGGCGTGGAACTGGACTGGCAACCGGGCGAGTTCTTCGAGGATTCGGGTCTATACTTGGTCTGTTCGACGCATGGCGCGATCTTCGAGCCGTCCACCGGCCTGTGCGTCTCGGGCCCCTGCCGGGGCGCCCGTCTCGAGGCGATCGCCGTCGAGGAGCGGGACGGCCTCGTTCAACTCGCTGATGATTCGCCGGAATGCCACGCCGGTTCCGGCCCCTCACCATGACCGAACCCACTCCTCCCAGCTGGGAGCGCGCCACGCTCGAAAGACTCGCCCTTCGCGCCCTGGACGAGCAGCGCCGCGCGCGCCACTGGTCCATCCTCCTCAAGCTCCTGTGGTTCACGCTCGTGTTCCTCGTCGTGGCCGCGATGCTCGGCTGGATCGGCGGGGGCGCGAAGGAGCCCATCCGGACCGGCAAGCACACCGCCCTCGTCGAGCTGAAGGGCGTGATCGGCGTCGAGTCGAAGGCGAGCGCGGACAAGGTGATTTCCGCGCTGGGCAACGCGTTCAAGGACCGGAACACCCAGGGCGTCGTCCTGCGCATCAACAGCCCGGGCGGAAGCCCCGTGCAGTCGGGCTACATCAACGACGAGATCCGGCGATTGCGCGCGAGGCACCCCGACATCCCGTTTCACGTCGTGGTCCAGGACCTGTGCGCCTCGGGCGGCTATTACGTGGCCGTGGCCGCGGACAGGATATTCGTCGACAAGGCGAGCCTGGTGGGCTCCATCGGCGTCATCATGGGCGGCTTCGGCTTCACCTCCGCGATGGAGAAGATCGGCGTCGAGCGGCGCAGCTACACGGCGGGCGACAACAAGGACTTCCTCGACCCCTTCGCGCCCGAGAACCCCGCCCACCGGGAGCACGCCAGAAAGATGCTGGGCGAGATCCACGAGCAGTTCATCAAGGTCGTTCGCCAGGGCCGCGGCAAGCGACTGAAGGAATCGCCCGAGATCTTCTCGGGCCTGGTGTGGACCGGCGAGCGCGCGGTGGAACTGGGCCTGGCGGACGGCTTCGGCTCCCTCGAGAGCGTCGCGCGCGACGTGATCAAGGCCGAGCACGTGGTGGACTTCACGCCCGACGACAATTTCTTCGAGCAGTTGTCCCGGCGGCTCGGGGCGAGCGCGGCGCAGTCGGCGCTGCAGGCGGCCCTGGCCGAGATCGCGGCGCGCGGCGCGCCGTCCCTGCGCTAGCCCGAGGCCCTTGGACGAGTTGCGCCGCCGCTTCCGGTCCCTCTTCGGTTCGGGTCCGGCCGCCGGCGGGGACGCCGAATCGGATCACCGTTTCCTGCTCGCCATCGTCGAGACGCTGCCCGTTGCCATCTACGCGACGGACCTCGAAGGCCTCATCACGATCTGGAACCCCGCCGCCGAGCAGATCTTCGGCTACCGGCGCGAGGAGACGATCGGGCGCCGGGCCCCCTTCGTCCCCGAGGACCGGCGCGACGAGGCGGCCAAGTTCCGGCATCGCGTGCTGGGTGGCGAGGTGCTCGCGCACCTGGAGCTCGAGCGCCGCCGCAAGGATGGAACGGCGATCCACATCCACGCGTCGGCCGCTCCCCTGCGCGAGAGCGACGGGCGCGTCACGGGCCTGCTCGTGATGTGCGTCGACGCCACCGAGAGCCGACGCGCCGGCGAGGCGCTCGAGCAGCAGCTGCACTTCACGCGGACGGTGCTCGACGCGATCCCGAACCCCGTGTACGTGAAGGACCGGGAAGGCCGCTACCAGGTCTACAACCGCGCCTGGGACGAGATCTTCGGCGGGGGGCGGGACTGGGTCGGCAAGACCGTGCACGACATGTTCGATGCGCCGCTCGCGCGATTCCACGACGAGCGCGACCGGACGCTCTACCGGGAGAAAGGCTCGCTGCGCTACGAAGTGGTGGTGCCCACGGCGCAGGGCGAGTCGCGTGAGTGGCTCTACAACAAGGTGAGCTTCGTCGACCAGGCCGGCCACATCGCGGGTCTCATCGGCACCATCACCGACGTCACGCACTACAAGAACACCGAGCGGGCGCTCGAGGCCAGCGAGGCCCGCTTCCGCGTGCTCGCCGAGAACGGGATCGACCTCATCTCGGTGGTCCAGCCCGACGGGACGGTGTCCTACTGCAGTCCCGCCTTGAAGACGCTTCTCGGCTGGGACCCGGAGGAAACCATCGGGCGGAACGTTTTCGAGTTCGTCCACCGCGACGACGCCGACATGGTGCGGGCGGCCTTCCATCACCTGCTCGAGATGCGCCAGACCCACGAGCCGGTGGAGCTGCGCTTTCGCCACAAGGACGGCCTGTGGCGCACCTTCGAGGCGCTCGGCACCAACTGCGTCGACAACCCGCACATCCGCGGCCTGGTGCTCAACTCGCGCGACGTGACCGACCGCAAGCTCATCCAGCAGCGCATCCAGCACCTCGCCTACCACGACAACCTCACGGGCCTGCCGAACCGCGGCCTCCTGCAAGACCGCCTGGGGCACTCGATCGCCCGCGCGGAGCGCAGCGGCCAAAAGGTCGCGGTGCTCTTCATCGACCTGGACAACTTCAAGAACATCAACGACACGCTCGGCCACGACGTGGGCGACGAGCTGCTGCGGCAGGTCTCGCTGCGGCTCACGCAGTGCGTGCGCGCCGGCGACACCATCGCGCGCCAGGGCGGCGACGAGTTCATCGTGCTGCTCGACAGCCTCGAGGACGGACGGGGAGCCTCGGTGGTCGCGCAGAAGATCCTGGGCTCGTTGCGCGCGGCGTTCGCGCTCGGCGGGACGGAACAGCACGTGAGCGGCTCGATCGGCATCGCGGTCTACCCCGAAGACGGCCGCGACGCCCAGACGCTCATGAAGAACGCCGACACCGCCATGTTCCACGGCAAGGGCATCGGCAAGAACACCTACCAGTACTTCACCTCGCAGATGAACATCGCGGTGAAGCGGCGCATGACGCTCGAATCGGCCCTTCGCCGCGCGGTGCTGCAGAAGGACTTCGTCCTGCACTACCAGCCGCAGGTGGATCTCGAGACCGGCGAGATCCTCGCGGTGGAGGCGCTGGTGCGCTGGCGCACCGAGGACAGCGGCACCGTGATGCCCGGGGACTTCATCCCGCTCGCCGAGGAAACGGGCCTCATCAACGAGATCGGCGAGTGGGTGCTGCGCGAGGGCTGCCGGCAGATGAAGGAGTGGCAGGACCGGGGCCTCACGCCCCGGCGCATCGCGATCAACCTCTCGGCGCGGCAGTTCTCCGACAGGGCGTTCCTCGACACCGTGATGCGCGTGCTCCAGGACACGGGGCTCGATCCGCGCCTGCTCGAGCTCGAGATCACGGAAAGCCAGGTGATGCGCCAGACGGAGGGCATGATCCTGCTGCTCAACCGCCTGGCGGAGATGGGCGTGCACCTGGCGATCGACGACTTCGGCACCGGCTACTCGAGCCTGTCGTACCTGAAGCGCCTGCCGATCCAGACGCTCAAGATCGACCAGTCCTTCGTCCGCGACATCACGGTGGACCCGAACGACGCCGCGATCGTGGTGGCGATCATCAACATGGCCCGCAGCCTCGAGCTGGAAACGATCGCCGAGGGCGTGGAGACCGCGGGGCAACTCGCCCTCCTGCGCTCCAAGGGCTGCCGCATCGGGCAGGGGTTCTACTTCTCGGCGCCGCTGGGCGCGGAGGGGCTCTATCCGCTGCTCAAGCAGAACAACCTCTACGCGCGCGCTGGCGTGCGCACGTCCTAGCTGCGTCCTTTCGCCGGCAGCGCGAGCACCAGGAACATGGCGGGACGGCGACCGGGCCGCGCCGCGCGTTTCCTCCATTCGGCGACGGAGGCCATGCGGATGGACTCGGTCGGGCCCGTGAGGTCCACGGCCACGGCGAGGCGAGTGCCGGGCTGGAGCGTCGCCAGAAGGTCTGCGAGCAACGCGTCGTTGCGGTAGGGCGTCTCGATGAACACCTGCGTCTCCCGGGCCTTGGCCGAGCGAGCCTCCAGATCGCGGATCGCGGCCTGCCGCTCGGCACTCGTGACGGGCAAGTAGCCCGCGAACCGGAAACGCTGCCCGTCCAGGCCGCTTGCCATGAGCGCGAGCAGGATCGACGACGGGCCCACCACCGGCACGACCCGGAAGCCTTCGGCGTGCGCCGCGGCGACCAGCAGCGCGCCGGGATCGGCGACGGCCGGCGCGCCAGCCTCGGACAGCAGCCCCAGCGACCGGCCCGCGCGAAGCGGGGCGAGGAGGGCGGAGACGTCGGCGGCACGCGTGTGCTCGTCGAGCACGCCCATGGCTATCCCGGCCATCGGCCCGGGATGCCCGCAGGCGGCGAGGAAGCGCCGCGCGCTCTTCGCGTTCTCGACGACGAAATCGCGCAGTCCGCGGATCGTCGCGATCGCGGGAGCGGGCAGCACGGCCTCGGGCGGCGTCTCGTCCGCGAGGCCGGAGGGCAGGAGGTAGAGGGCGGGCGCCTCGCTCAAGGCACGCTCGCGCCGGCCGCGCGCAGCATGGCCGAGAGCGCGACCAGGGGCAGGCCCACGAGGGCCGTCGGATCGTCGCCCGTCAACCGCTCGAGGAGCGCGATGCCCAGGCCCTCGCTTTTCGCGCTGCCGGCGCAGTCGAAGGCCGGCTCGCGGTCGAGGTAACGCTCGATCTCCTCGTCCGAGAGAGGGCGGAAGACGACCTGCGTCGGCACGATTGCCTCGCGCACCTTGGCGCCGGCGATCAGGCACACGGCGGTGTGGAAGGTCACGGTGCGGCCTCGCATGTCAAGAAGCTGGGCCCGGGCGGCGTCCCGATGGCCGGGCTTTCCGATCGCGCGGCCCGCGAGGTCCGCGACCTGGTCCGAACCGACGATCCAGGTGTTCGGGAAGCGAGCGCGGGCGGCCTCGGCCTTGGCGCGCGCCAGGCGAAGCGCGGTGTCGGCACAGGCCTCCCCGGGGAGAGCGGACTCGTCCACATCCGGCGACCAGGCCTCGAAGGGAAGCCCCAGGCGGCCCAGGAGCTCCGCCCGGTAGCGCGAACCGGAGGCCAGAACGAGAAAAATATCTTTCAAATCAGGTTGTTGTTGACGATTTTTGAGCGAGTCGCTATTATAGCCGACCATGTCGAACCCGCACCTCATCCATCCCGACCGCCTCACGCCGGCGGGCACCCCTTTCGAAGGCACCCTGCGGCCCGGCGACTTGCCCAGGCTGGCGCCCGAACTGGCGAACGCCGAAGGGGAACTGCGCTATCGAATCACGGCGCGCCTCGACAGCCAACAGCGGCGGGTGGTGTCGTGTATAATCGACGGTTTCGTTTTTCTCACGTGCCAGTCGACGATGGAAGTCTTCCGGCACGAGATCGCGGTGCGGGACCGGTTGGTTCTCGTGGGCTCCGAACAGGAGCTCCCGCCGATCGAAGGGGAGAGCGACGAGGAAGATTTCGTGGTCGCCACCCACCCCCTCGATCCGGTCGGCCTGGTGGAGGATGCCGTCATCCTCTGCCTGCCGATGGTCCCGCGAAAGCCCGGAGCCGGGCCTGCCGCGGAAGGGAAGGAGGCCGTTTCGGGCAAGCCCTCGCCGTTCGCGGCGCTGGCGGGCCTGAAGGCGCCACGCTGAACGAATTCATCAGGAGATCACCATGGCTGTCCAACAGAACAAGAAGTCGCCGTCGAAGCGCGGCATGCACCGGGCCCACGATTTCCTCGTGAGCCCGCCCACCGCCGTCGAGCCGGGCACCGGCGAGACGCACCTGCGCCATCACATCTCGCCCTCGGGCCACTACCGCGGCAAGAAGGTCATCAAGACCAAGGAATAGCGAGCCGCCCGGCCTGCCGACGAGCGGCCGACGGCACTATCCCTGTCCTGATACATGGCACTAGAGGCCATGAAGACCGTGATCGCTGTCGATGCGATGGGCGGTGACCACGGCCCTTCGGTCACCGTTCCGGCCAGCCTCGACTTTCTCGCGTCGCACCCCGAGGCCGAGTTGCTGCTCGTGGGCCTCGAGGCCCCCGTCCGTGCGGAGCTCGTGCGCCAGGGGGCCGCCTCCCATCCCCGTATCGGCGTCGTTGCCGCCAGCCAGGTCGTGGGCATGGACGAGGAGGTGCGAACGGCCATCCGCACCAAGAAAGACTCCTCCATGCGGGTCGCGATCGACCTGGTGAAGGACGGGCGCGCGCAGGCGTGCGTGAGCGCGGGCAACACCGGCGCCCTCATGGCCACCGCGAAGTTCGTCCTGAAGATGCTGCCCGGCATCGACCGGCCGGCGATCTGCGCCGTGCTGCCGACCCGCCGGGGACAGGTCTACATGCTCGATCTCGGCGCCAACGCCGACTGCACGCCCGAGCACCTGCTGCAGTTCGCGATCATGGGCGCGACGCTGGTGAGCGCCGTTGAGGGCCGGGAGCGGCCCACGGTGGGCCTGCTCAACATCGGCTCGGAGGAGATCAAGGGCAATGCCGTGGTCAAGGAGGCGGGCGACCTCCTGCGCGCGAGCACGCTCAACTTCCACGGCAACGTCGAGGGCAACGACATCTACAAAGGCACCACGGACATCGTCGTTTGCGACGGCTTCGTGGGCAACGTCGCGCTCAAGACGTCCGAAGGCATCGCGAAGATGATGGGCGACTTCCTCAAGGAAGAGTACACGCGCAACCTCTTCCGCCGCCTCGCCGCGCTCGTCTCGCTGCCGGTCATCAAGGCGTTTCGCCATCGCGTCGACCATCGCCGCTACAACGGCGCGACACTGCTCGGCCTCAAGGGCATCGTGGTGAAGAGCCATGGATCGGCCGACCGGCTGGCGTTCGCGACCGCGCTGCACCGCGCCGAGTCGGAGGCCGGCCACGGCCTCAACGAGCGCATCGCCGAGGAGATCGCCCGGCTGCACGGCGAGGGCCACCTCGACTCCCCGAAGGCGGCGGCCCTCTAGCCTCCCATGCGCCATTCCCGCATTCTCGGCACCGGAAGCCACCTGCCCGACAAGGTGCTCACCAACCGCGACCTCGAGTCGATGGTCGACACCACGGACGAGTGGATCTTCTCGCGCACCGGCATCCGCGAACGACGCATCGCCGCCGAAGGCGAGACCACGAGCGACCTCGCGCTCGCGGCCTCGCGCCACGCGCTCGCGGCTGCGGGGCTCAAGCCCGGCGACATCGACCTCATCGTCCTCGCGACTTCCACGCCGGACATGGTCTTCCCCTCGAGTGCCTGCCTGCTGCAGAAGAAACTGGGCATCCGCCACGGGGCGGCCTTCGACGTGCAGGCCGTGTGTTCCGGCTTCGTGTTCGCCCTCGCGACGGCCGACCAATTCATTCGCGGCGGCATGGCGAGGCGGGCGCTGGTCGTGGGCGCGGAAGTGTTCTCGCGCATTCTCGACTGGAAGGACCGCGGCACCTGCGTCCTCTTCGGCGACGGCGCGGGCGCGGTCGTGCTCGGCGAGTCCGACACGCCCGGGATCCTCTCGGCGCACCTGCACTCCGACGGCGCCTACGCGGACATCCTCAGCACGCCCGGCCACGTCTGTGGCGGCAAGGTCCTGGGCGACCCGACCCTCAAGATGGACGGCGGGGCCGTCTTCAAGCTCGCCGTGCGCGTGCTCGAGGAGGCCGCCCACGAGGCGCTCGCGGCCAACGGGCTTGCCGTCGGCGACATCGATTGGCTCGTCGCCCACCAGGCCAACGTGCGCATCATTTCCCATACCGCCAAGAAGCTCGGCGTGCCGCCGGAGAAATGCATCGTGACCGTGGACCGCCACGCCAACACGTCGGCCGCCTCCATCCCGCTC
>Ga0209254_10000613_pt1 | contig 29785 bp, 26 predicted proteins | sample FrelakmetDIP11DI_FD_187148 | JGI IMG/M metagenome (GOLD analysis project Ga0209254, IMG submission 187148) | Freshwater lake sediment microbial communities from the University of Notre Dame, USA, for methane emissions studies - DIP11 DI (SPAdes)... | ecosystem: Environmental > Aquatic >... | reverse complement strand
CCAGTGCCCTTGCGATACCTATTCTTTGGCGTTGTCCTCCTGAAAACTCGTGTGGATAGCGATTGAAATGATCTGCTTTGAGGTTCACTTTTTCAAGGAGTTCCACCACTTTGTCTTTTCTGACTTTTTCGGATTCATAAAACCCATGCACTTTCAAAGGCTCAGTTATGGCAGAACCGATAGTCAGCCGTGGATTGAGTGAAGAATAGGGATCCTGGAAAACGATTTGAATTTCTTTACGTAAGTTTTTCCATTCTTCACTTTTGATGCTGGCAATATTTCGTCCCCGAAATAGGATATCCCCTCCCGTTGGGGCTATTAATCCCAGTAAAGCCCGCCCGAGTGTTGTTTTGCCACACCCGGATTCTCCCACCAAGCCCAGGGTTTCTGCTTCATAAACATCAAAACTGACGTCATCTACTGCTTTGACAACCGGGTTGCCCCTATGCCCCGGAAATAATACCTGTAAGGATCTTACCTCCATTATTATTTCACTTTGAGCTGATGGGAGTGTAGATTCATTTGTAATTATTGGAGCAGGTTTTTTGGGCACTATGGCAGAATGCAACAAATCTTCTGTGATAAAATCACTTACAACGGGCAGGCGTACCTGCTTTGGGTGCAGTGCCGGCCTGCAGGCCAGAAGGGCCTTCGTGTATGGGTGTTGAGGTTTTTCCATGATTTGCCTAACCGAACCTTGTTCCGCTATGGCCCCTTTGTACATAACTATGACCCTGTCTGCTATTTCTGCAACCACGCCCAGATCGTGTGTAATGAAAATGACACCCATATCAGCCTCTTTTTGCAGGGTTTTTATCAATTGCAGGATTGTTTTTTGCACGGTAACATCCAGTGCAGTTGTTGGCTCATCCGCTATCAGGAGGTCAGGCCGGCAACTCATTGCCATTGCAATCATAACCCGCTGTTTTTGCCCGCCGCTGAGTTGATGCGGGTACCTTTTAAATATGGCAGCCGGATTTGGAAGCCTCACCCGTTCAAAAAGTTGTAAGGTTTTTTCTTTAGCTACTTTGGCGGAAGAAGACTGATGCAGCCTGATGGCTTCCGCAACCTGTTCGCCGCAGGTAATTACCGGGTTTAGGGAAGTCATGGGCTCCTGGAAAATCATGGAAATTTTGTTCCCCCGGAGGGATGAAAGATCCTGCCCCCCCAGTTTAAGTATGTTTATTTCGGTTATGCCATCGGGAGAGAAGATGATTTCTCCGCTGTCATATGATGCAGAAGGGGAGGGCAGCAATTGCAATACGGAGAGTGATGTGACTGATTTTCCTGAACCGGATTCACCCACTATCGCAAGAATTTCGCCCCTGCTAATAGCAAAGGATATTTCATTCAAAGCCTGGAATTTCCCGGTTTCTGTTTTAAAACTTACCGAGAGATTGCTAACCTTAAGGAGGGGTTTCATATGCCTTTCCGGAATTATCTTTGTTGATTAACAAAAAGGTTAACAAAAAAAAGCAGGGCCAGGTTCTTTATGCAATTCGTTTTAAAATCGGAGGTGCCTGACCGTTAGGCCGTCATTTATCAGTTGTTTCAGAGAAGCTATACCAATTTTTAAATGATTTTCTACAAACTCGCTGGTAACCTTCTTATCACTTTCTTCCGTTTTAACGCCATCAGGTATCATCGGCTGATCACTTACGAGAAGCAGGGCTCCGGTTGGGATTTTATTATAGAAACCTACAGAAAAAATGGTTGCTGTTTCCATATCTATGGCATACGCCCGGATCTTTTGGAGATAGGTTTTAAATTCCTCATCGTGTTCCCAAACTCTCCTGTTTGTAGTATATACCGTTCCAGTCCAATAATCAACCTCATTTTCGCGAATGGTAGTGGAAATGGCTTTCTGAAGTGCGAATGCCGGTAACGCAGGCACTTCCGGTGGGAAATAATCGTTTGAAGTTCCTTCGCCCCGGATGGCCGCAATAGGAAGGATCAGGTCGCCCAGTTTATTCCGCTTTTTCAATCCGCCACATTTACCGAGAAAAAGAACGGCTTTGGGGCTAATTGCCGTAAGCAGGTCCATCACCGTTGCTGCCGTAGGGCTGCCCATGCCAAAATTGATAATAGTAATACCGCCGGCTGTTGCACATTGCATGGGTTTTTCTATGCCAACAACAGGCACACCATTCCATTCGGCAAAAAGGGTCACATAATTTCCAAAATTGGTGAGCAGGATATATTCACCAAAATTTTCAAGTTGTTCACCAGTATATCTAGGCAACCAGTTTTTTACAATGTCTTCTTTATTTGTCATAGCGTTTGATTAGTCCGGTTCACTTTGCATAAAAATACTAATTACTTTGCAGGCATGATTAAAATTGCTTACCCCGAACCGGCATTTCGAACCCGGAACCGGGAGGGCCAAATGGAATTATTTGACGATATTCGAAAAACCTGGGTGAAAATTACGCCGGAGGAATGGGTCAGGCAGAATTTCATTCAATGGCTGATTCTTGAAATGAAATATCCTTCGGCCATGATCGCTATTGAAAAAGAGTTAACCCTGGGAGAACTTAAAAAGAGGTTTGATGCACTTATTTATAACCGGGATCATGAACCCTGGATGATGATTGAGTGCAAGGCGCCTGAAGTTGATTTATCGGAAAAAACAATAATGCAAATCCTGCGCTATAACATGGCCATTCCAGTTCCCTTTCTCGTAATTACAAATGGCCATTACTGTTATGCCGCTAACATTAGTGATGGGAAAGTGGTCTGGTTAGATGAATTACCAATGTATTCAGTTTGATGTCTGTTACTTTCGATTTTAAACTTTCGATTTTCGATTTCTTTCTCAGCCTTTATAATCCATCTTGTAACGTATAATGATATCTGCTTCGTCACCCGCCCATTTTCTGCAGAGATATAAACCAAGGTCGATAGAAGAAGTTACTGCGCCGGCTGTTATACAATTGCCATCCTGAACAATTCTGTCATGCACCACCTCTTTACAAAAAGGTTCAAGTAAATCATAAGCGTCAAAATGGGTAGTTGCTTTTTTCCCAAGCAGAAACCCTGCTGCTCCCAGGATAAGGCTGCCCGTACAAACTGAAATTTTCCAGGAAACCTTTTCAGCTGTTTTAATCCATGTCATAAATTCATCATCCCTGATGAGGTCCCTTGTTCCTTTTCCACCGGGGATTATTATGGCATCATAATTAGAGAGATCGTTCTTGATTTTATTGGGAATGACTTTCAAGCCACCCTGGTCTTCGGTTGTAGGTGTGAGAGCGCAAAAATCCCAACTAAGGTCGGGCAGATAACCAGTATACTTTAAGCGGCTAACTGGCTCATACACACCAAACAGGTCAAGCCAGGTTATACCATCGAATATGATGAATGCGATTTTCAAGATATTAATTTATCAGGATATTATTCAAAGTTAAGTTTCTGAAATGATATTCTTTAATGCTTGCTGGTTGCTGGTTGGTTTTTTAAGAAATGGGCGAAAAAAAGCGCCGGGGATACCGACGCTTTAATGAAAAAACTAAAAAATTATGGGAAGATGCCGAGTTCAGAATAGCTCGTACCAACTTTATTAATGGCAACAACAAAGGAAGCTGTACGCATATCCTGAATAGAAGGATTGGCTTTCCAGCATTCTACTATTTCGTGGGTTGCATTGATCATTGTTTCTTCAAGTCCGCTGTTCACCAAATCCACCTCATCCGGTCCATGTAGCATGAGTTCTCTCTGTGTGCCAAGCACTTTTTTGCCGGTCAGCTCTTCTATCTGTTCGAGCATTTGTGCGTTCTGGTTTTCTGTAAATCTTTTCTCCAGGCGGCCATAACGTACATGGCTCAGGTTTTTCAGCCATTCGAAATAAGAAACAGTGACGCCACCCGCATTCAGGTACATATCCGGAATAACAAGGATTCCTTTTTCGATAAATACTTCATCGGCTTCCGGCGTCAGCGGACCATTGGCGGCTTCACCTATTATTTTCGCTTTTACGCGCGGTGCGTTCTGGCCGTTGATTACGTTTTCCAGTGCCGCGGGAATCAGGATATCACATTCCATTTCCAGTGCATCTGTACTTTTTTCAAAATTCTGTGATCCGGGGAAATTTAGGATAGATCCGGTTGCTTTTCTGTGTTGGAAAACAGCCTCAACATCCAGACCTTTATCGCTGTGGATGGCGCCTTCATATTCAGAGAGACCTGTTATCAACGAACCGGCTTCCTGGAAAAATTTAGCAGTATGATATCCCACGTTTCCTAACCCCTGTACCACTACCCGTTTGCCTTCAACCCCGGTTGTAAGGCCCAGTTTCGTCATCATATCTTCCATATTACATACTTCACGAATGCCAAAGAAAACACCCAGGCCTGTTGCTTCCCTTCTGCCGCGAACACCGCCCTGGGTAATGGGTTTGCCGGTTACACAGGCCATTGCATCCACTTCGCCGGGATTCATTGCCATGAAAGTATCAAGTATCCAGGACATCTCTCTTTCCCCGGTTCCATAGTCCGGAGCAGGCACATCTTCACCAGGGCCAATGAATTTTTTCTTGATAAGTTCACTGGTATAACGACGGGTGATGCGCTCCAGGTCGTAAGCTGAATATTTTTTGGGATTGATTGTAATACCACCTTTCGCACCGCCGAAAGGAACATTTACAATCGCGCATTTGTAAGTCATCAGGGCAGCCAGTGCCATAACTTCATCGAGGTTCACCATATCACTAAAACGAATACCGCCTTTGCAAGGAAGTTTATGGTGTGAATGTTGCACACGGTAAGCTTTGATGACTTCGATCTTATCACCGATTTTAACCGGAAAGTGAATGCGCAAAACAGAATTACACTGCTTGATTTGTTCCAATAGCCCATCATCAAAATTGGTGAATTTGGCTGCCTTGTCGAAACTTTTACAAACGGCATCGAAGAAACTGTATTCTCCAGACATAATTAGAATTTTAAATTAAGGTTTTAAATATGCAAGCAAAAATCGTTTATCCATTTTCTTTTTCCAACCGGGTGATTTTCCGGTCAAGCCTTACGATGTAAAATATCAGCCCGGCAAGGATTGTTAGTATCACGGCAATAACCACATAAATCTTTCCGCTTTGCCTCATTCCGTCTGCCATTTCCACAGGGCCGGCCTGATCCTGTGAGAAACCTAAATTACATGAGAGGATAGTAAATAAACCAAGACCCAGGGCTTTAATTAATTTATTCATTGAGCCAGCTTTTTTCTTTAAGTAAAGTAAGTCGTATTTTAAGTGTACTGATCCATACCCCCAATAGTGTCCAGCCAATAACTGCGGGGTAAAAAACCATTCTCATCCGGGCGTCAATGTCATTGAAATTCAAAGCGGGGTTGCCTTCCTGGCCAGGATGCAGGCTCGGAAGCAGCCTGGGTACAATCCAGATGGAAGGAAACAGCATAGCATATGCGAAAACATTATAAACCGCACTAACGCGTGCCCTCTTGTCTATATCGGTTATAGAACTCCGTAGAACAAAGTAAGCAAAGTAAATGAGGATGGCCATAGCAGCACCTATCAGTTTTGGTTCCCTGACAATTGAACCAAATGATGCATATGCCGGATTATTAGGATCAGCCCAGGTATAACTGGCCCAGATTGCGCCGGTACCATATCCAAGCAAACCCAGTAATAACCCCACAGCGGCATATTCACGTGCATAAATATCGTAAGTATAATTGAGGGTACGCAGATGCTTGATGCTATAAACAACGGATGTAGTAAATAAGATCATCATGGCAAACCACATGCATACGTGGTAGTATAGGTTTCTGATGGTCTCCTGCAGTTGGCGCAATGCAGGCACAGGAAGAAGAAGTCCGCCTACAATGGCATATACAAGGAGAACAACACAAACTATTTTCCACCAGGATTTTCGCATAATAGGAAGCGGTTTAAAAGCAGGGACTTAGTAAAGATGCAACTTCTCAGATCGAAAATAATATTCCTGCCCCGCCGCTGATTGATTTCGTGCGGCAAATTTAGGCCCTTCAGGCTAATCTTTCCATAAAAAAGGAAATAAAATAACTGACAGAATAATTACCGAGACGTCCAATGCCAGCAATAATAAGACAACCTGCAGGGAAACCCCTGTTTTAAACGTTTCAGCAAATGCAATCCTGGAAAGCCTAAGCAGCAGTAATAACTGTGGAATTATGACCGGGAATCCGAGTATGGCCATGAGGGAAGCCTGCTGCATAGCTTTTGAAGCGATAGCTGCGAGCATAGTAAAAATCAGGCTTAGGCCAAGTGCACCTAAAAAGCTTATTCCTATGAACTGCCAGATATTATAAGTGGGGTCTCCCATAAATGCTATGAAAAGCAAAAGGGTTACCACATTCATAATAGCCATGAGCAACAGGTTATACATTATTTTGGCAATCACAAATTCAGCAGGGCTGGTGATCGCATAGTAATACAGCATCCTTCCTTTTGATTCCTGTAAAAAACTTTTGGCAACGGCATTGATGCAAACAAATAATTGCATTATCCAGAATAATGCATTCCAGGTTTCCGCTTCCGTTTGGTTAACTGCGAGGTATAAAACAAAGACCGTTGAAACAACATATAAAATAACGCCATATAAAGCATACTGTTGCCGAAGTTCGAGCAGAACGTCTTTCCTGAAGAGCGTTATAATGGAATGTGGTCGCAAGTTAATTTGTGTTTATTAATGGTTTTGTAAACCTTACTAATTAGCTGGTTTAATGACTATTCTGAGTTTTTGAAACATCTGCGGCATCTGGCTTCATAATGGTCTTTTTCGCCAATGACCAGCTGATTGGTACTCGGGGTCTTCCGGTAAGAATAATTGGCAATTGCGCCACATCGCATGCAAATAGCATGAAGTTTTGTGATATATTCTGCAATGGCCAGCAGGTTTGGCATGGGCCCAAAGGGCTTGCCTGTATAATCCATGTCCAGGCCAGCCGCAATTACCCGAACACCTTTTGCCGCCAATGCTTCGCAAACCGAAATGATTTGGTCATCAAAAAACTGTGCTTCATCAATACCCACAACATCTACACCTTCAGTTAACAAGAGGATGTTACTACTGTGAGTGACTGGTATGGATGAAATTGAACTTTCATCGTGCGAAACAATTTTTTCTTTGTCATATCTGTTATCGACTGCAGGTTTAAAAATTTCTACCTTGAGATTTGCAATGCGGGCTCTTTTCAGTCGCCTGATTAATTCTTCCGTTTTCCCGGAAAACATTGACCCGCAAATTACTTCTATCCATCCTCCGGCACCATCTCTGATATTTTGTTCAATAAACATGCTGGAAAAATATTCTGATAAACAGTTTGTACCTTTGCTTCATCTTATTTTTCTGTGAAAGGCGAACAAAAGTACCACATTACAATGGAAAGAGCAGAGGTTTTACTGGAAAAACTGAAACAGCAGTTTCAACAAAAAGCAGACAGGGATCAACTTCTTGTGACAATTCAGTTATTGCAGGCAGAGGTGATGGGCTTTCATCAGCAAAAACAGGGGAACTCAATTGCCAAAAAAATTTCAGTCATTTTCCCGGGTTCAAATACAGTGGCACAAATGGCCAGTGATAATGATACCAATTATAACTTGAAAGAAGAGGAAAAAATAATTGAGTTGCTGCAAGTGGACGAAAAAGAGATTGAAGCCGAGTTAAAGGCGATTAAAGAAAGTGCCGATTTGAAGAATGAATTAAGTTTAAAAGGCAGGCCAATGCCTGAGGAATTTAACGATCCTTTGGATGAAATTCCAACCCTGGCCTCTCACCTTGCTTATTTACCGCATGATGCAAATAAAGTCGGAAAAACGGTGCGTGACCTGAATCAGCAGGTAAGTGTGGATGAATCGTCCCTGAACGATTTGCACAAGTCAGCGATAACGGAGCTGGCTGACCGACTGCTGGAGGCTCCTGTCAAAGACCTTAAAAAAGCAATTGGTATTAACGACCGCTATCTCTACATTAATGAATTATTTAATGGCAATGAAGCAATGTTTGAACGCACGTTGAAAACATTGAACGGGTTCTCTATTTTACCCGAAGCGGAATACTGGATACAAAGGGAGTTAAAATTGAAAATGGGTTGGAAGGAAGAAAATCACCTTGTGCAACAATTCATTCAATTGGTCAAAAGGCGTTTTTCCTGAATAAAATCCATAATTTTTCGGGTAGCCCCGGATTCCTGATACACATAACCTGATGCTATTTTTCCCAACGAGGCAGTTTTAGCATCATCCTTTAATAATGTATTCAGCAAAGTTTCAAGTTCCAGGGCGCTTTCAACAGTAAAAGCTGCACCTAATTCCTGCAAATCCTGTGCTTCCCTTGATTTTTGGTTTACCGGGCCAAAAAGAACCGGCTTACCATATGCTGCTGCTTCCAGGATATTATGGATTCCGGCGCCGCCAAACCCTCCGCCAACATAAGTTACCGTTGCATATTTATATAGTTTCGACAACATTCCCATATTGTCGATAATCAGGATGTTTTTTCCCGCCATCAAATTATTCCTGTAGTTTTCATCACTTATTGAAGAAATTCTTGAGTACCTTACAGCATGCCTGAATAATTTTTCCAGATCGTGAAGGTGTGGTTCATCAATTTCATGTGGTGCTATAATAAATTTTATTTGTGGGTTGGTATTTGCATAATGATCTAAAATTTCCTCATCTTCTAACCAGGTACTGCCGGCAACAATTACTTTGTTTTGTTGACAGAAATATTCAATCAAATGCAAGGGTGTGTGATTTTCAACTATGGAAATAACCCTGTCGAATCGGGTATCGCCGGAAACAATTGACTTTTGGCCCAATCCTACAGTTTCCATCAACTCATAAGAATCATTATCCTGAACAAATATCTTTTCATAAAATCCCAGCATTTCCCGCCAAAACGCGCCATAGGACTTGAAAAAAGGTTGTCCTTTCCGGAAAATGGCAGAGACCAGCAGCGTTGGTATCTGGTTTGATTTTAAGGTTGCCAGGTAATGATACCAGAATTCATATTTGATAAATACGGCAAGAATGGGCCTTGTTATTTTTATAAACTTTTTTGCATTTTCAGGACTGTCTGAAGGCAGGTAAAATACAAAATCTGCACCGGAATAATTTTTTCTGATTTGGAATCCTGACGGTGAAAAAAATGTTAACAGTATTGTATAATTAGGGTACTCTTTCCTGATAGCTTCCAGCAAAGGCCTTCCCTGTTCAAATTCCCCCAGCGATGCGCAATGCATCCAAACAGTTTTACGCTCCTCGTTCATGAATGCCGACTCAAGTGAGGGGAAAATATCTTTCCTGCCACTAATCCACAATCGGGCCTTAGGGTTCCAGAAAGCAGCTATCCTGATTCCAAGTGTATAGAGGAAAACGGAAAATGAATAAAGTTTTCGCAATTGATTTGCTTTTATTAATCCTTGCAAATCTAATGTCTAAGTAAATGCATACGCTTATTTTAGTATTTTTGACCCCTTTAAACCCTGTTATTAATGCGCCCAATCCAGATGGTGGATCTCAAAAAGCAATACCACCAGATAAAAAACGAGATCGATAAAGCCATAATAGATGTTCTTGAAAGTTCTGTTTTCATTGGCGGGAAGCCGGTGCAGGATTTTGCCCTTCATTTGGCTGAATATACCGGCGCAAACCATGTTATTCCTTGTGCAAATGGTACCGATGCCTTACAGATAGCCATGATGGCCCTGGATTTAAAGCCTGGGGATGAAGTGATTACGCCTTCATTTACTTATATCGCTACTACAGAAGTGGTAGCACTTTTAAAGCTGACTCCTGTTTTTGTGGATGTGGATCCCAAAACCTTTTGCATCGACCCGGCTGCTATAGAAAAAGCCATCACCCCCAAAACCAGGGCAATTGTTCCTGTCCACTTGTACGGACAATCTGCCGCCATGGAAGAGATCCTGGATATAGCAAAAAGGCATAATCTTTATGTAATTGAAGACAATGCACAGGCCATCGGCGCTGAATATACGTTTGGTTCGGGCCGGAAACAGAAGACCGGGACCATGGGGAACGTTGGTACCACTTCATTCTTTCCTTCAAAAAACCTGGGATGTTATGGCGATGGCGGGGCTATGCTTACAAACGATGAGGCCCTGGCCGGGAAGTTGAGAATGATAGCAAACCATGGCCAGAAAGTCAGGTATTACCACGAAATGGTAGGTTGTAATTCCCGGCTGGATGCCATTCAGGCGGCCATTCTGGATGTGAAACTCAGCCGGCTTGACGGCTATAATGCGGCCCGGCAAAGGGTGGCGGAAACCTATAATGCAGCTTTTAATGGAAATCCGAAGATCACAACACCGTATGTGGCACCAGGCAATACCCACGTTTATCATCAATATACACTTATCCTGGATGGTGTTGACCGGGATGCACTTAATGCACATTTAGCGGGGTTGGAAATTCCATCCATGATTTATTACCCTGTTCCCGCACACAGGCAAAAAATGTTCGAATCATTTGGTTCAGGAGAACTCAATCTGCCGGTTACTGATTGGCTGACTCACCGGGTCATTTCACTCCCAATCCATACAGAAATGGATGATAATCAATTAGAATATATTATTTCAAATGTTTTATCGTTTATTAAAAACTAAATTGAAAGGATGAAGATTGCTGTTGTAGGTACCGGATATGTTGGACTTGTTACCGGTACTTGTTTTGCAGAAACCGGTAACCTGGTGACTTGTATAGATATTGACCAGGAAAAGGTTGATAATTTGAGTAATGGGCAGATAACGATTTATGAACCCGGTCTGGAAAAACTTTTTTTACGGAACCAGAAAGAAGGTCGCCTGAATTTCACGACCAGTTTGTCGGAAGGGATCAAAGATGCCGTCATTATTTTCCTGGCACTGCCAACGCCACCCGGCGAAGATGGGTCGGCGGATTTGAAATATGTGTTAGGTGTGGCTCGTGATTTAGGGAGGATAATGACCGGATATGCCGTACTTGTTGATAAAAGTACTGTACCCGTTGGAACTGCTGAGAAAGTTCATGCAGCTGTCGCGGAAAATTATTCCGGGGAATTTGATGTGGTTTCCAATCCGGAGTTCCTGCGGGAAGGGGTTGCGGTAGAGGATTTTATGAAACCAGACAGGGTGGTAATTGGAACCCAATCGGAAAGAGCGCGTAAGATAATGACTGAATTATACGGTCCCTTTGTTCGTTCCGGTAATCCTGTCATTTTTATGGATGAGCGATCCGCTGAATTAACTAAGTATGCTGCCAATTCGTTTCTGGCCACTAAAATTTCATTTATGAATGAAATAGCCCAGCTATGTGAAAGAGTAGGCGCCGATGTAGACATGATCAGGCGGGGTATTGGAAGCGACGACAGAATTGGGAAAAGATTTTTATTTCCAGGAATCGGATATGGCGGAAGTTGTTTCCCAAAAGATGTGCATGCTTTGGTTAGAAGTTCTCATGAAGTGGGTTACGAGTTTCAGATACTTAATGCGGTTATGGACATAAATGAAAAGCAAAAACTTCATTTGATACCCAAAATCAAAAAATACTTTAATAATGACATCAGGGGCAGACACTTTGCATTGTGGGGCCTTTCTTTCAAGCCCAATACTGATGATATCCGGGAAGCACCTGCTCTCTATGTTATTGAGGCATTGCTAGACGCCGGTGCAACAATTAGCACTTTTGATCCTGAAGCAATGCCCAATGTAAAGGCCTTCCTTGGGGATAAGATTAAGTATGCTGAGAATCAATATGATGCCCTGGAAAATGCGGATGCTTTAATCATTGCAACCGAATGGAATGAATTCAGGCAACCAGATTTCCTGCGAATTGAAAAAAGCCTAAAACAAAAAGCCATTTTTGATGGCAGAAATTTATTTGATGTTGAAGCTATGAGAAACCTGGGATTTCATTACGAAAGCGTTGGCCGGGCATTAGCCAGTTAAAAAATAAATCCGGATGGAAAAAAAGCGAATACTTATAACCGGCGCGGCAGGATTCCTGGGGTCACATCTTTGCGACCGCTTTATCAAAGAAGATTTTGATGTAATTGGAATGGATAACCTTGTTACCGGTGACTTGAGGAATATCGAGCACTTATTTAAATTGCAGCAGTTTGATTTTTATCACCACGATATAACTAAGTTTATTCATGTCCCCGGCCGTATTGATTATATTTTACATTTTGCATCGCCGGCCAGTCCGATCGATTATTTAAAAATTCCCATTCAGACATTGAAAGTGGGGGCTTTGGGTACCCACAATTGCCTGGGACTTGCAAAAGCTAAAAATGCACGGATTCTTGTGGCTTCTACCTCTGAGGTATACGGCGACCCGCTTGTTCACCCGCAAACAGAGGAATATTGGGGTAATGTGAACCCGGTAGGCCCCAGGGGTGTATACGACGAATCAAAACGGTTTATGGAATCCATTACAATGGCATATCATACTTTTCATGCTTTGGAAACCAGAATAATTCGTATTTTCAATACTTATGGGCCTCGCATGCGGCTCAATGACGGCCGTGCACTACCTGCATTTATTGGCCAGGCATTGAGGGGAGAAGATCTTACTGTTTTTGGGGATGGCAGTCAGACACGTTCATTTTGTTATGTAGACGACCTCGTTGAAGGCATATATCGTCTACTCCTTAGTGATTACACATATCCTGTAAATATTGGAAATCCGGTGGAAATATCCCTGCTTGATTTCGCAAAAGAAATAATCGCGCTTACCGGCACAAAACAGAAAATCATTTTTAAACCTCTTCCGGTGGACGATCCTAAACAAAGAAAGCCGGACATTAGCAAAGCAAAAGCATTACTGGGCTGGGAACCAACTGTAAATAGAGCGGAGGGACTTAAAAGAACCTACGAATATTTCCGTTCGTTGCCACATGATGAACTATTTAAGCAACCAAAAGAATTTAAAAGTACAAAATGAAAATCTACCAGGATTTAATTGAAAAAAAAGCTAAGCTTGCAGTAATCGGACTTGGATACGTTGGACTGCCTTTAGCATTGGAATTTGCCCGAAAAATTTCAGTTATCGGGTTTGATAACAACCAGAAGCGAATTGGAATGATGCGTTATGGAATAGATCCCAGTAAAGAAGTAAGCCATGAAGCGTTTAATAACACCGACATTGTTTTTACAAGTGATCTTGAAGTTCTGAAGGAAGCAAGGTTTTTTATCGTTGCCGTTCCAACACCAGTCGATAAATTTAATGTACCTAATCTTAAGCCAATACTTGGAGCTTCTACAACTATTGGCAAGGTTCTCAAGAAAGGCGATTATGTGGTCTTCGAATCTACTGTTTATCCTGGTTGTACAGAGGAAGATTGCCTGCCGGTTATTGAAAAAATTTCCGGGCTTTCTTTGAAAAGTGATTTTAAATTGGGCTATTCTCCGGAGAGGATTAATCCAGGTGATAAAAAGAATACACTACGTACTGTTGTTAAAATAGTTTCCGGCTCCGATGAGGAATCACTTGAAGAGATTGCAAAAACGTATGAACTTGTAGTTGATGCAGGCATACACAGGGCCACAACTATTAAAGTAGCTGAAGCAGCTAAAATTGTAGAAAACACCCAGCGTGATTTGAATATTGCCCTTATGAATGAATTGTCGATGATCTTCGATAAGATGGGCATTAATACCTATGACGTATTGGAAGCCGCCGGAACCAAATGGAATTTCCTGAAATTTTCCCCCGGACTTGTAGGCGGGCATTGTATTGGTGTGGATCCCTATTACCTGACACATAAAGCCGAAGCCCTTGGGTACGATGCAAAAGTAATTTCTGCTTCCCGTTTCATTAATGATAATATGGCCAGGAATGTAGCCCGCAAGGTGATCCAGCATGTGCTTCGAAATACTCCGGATGTTAATAATGCCAGGGTTCTGGTTAAAGGTGTAACTTTTAAAGAGAATGTGAGCGATATTAGAAATTCAAAAATTATCGACACTGTAAAGGAAATTCAATCATTCAATATAACGGTTGATGTTGAAGACCCTTATGCAGAGTCCGGAGAAGTTTTGGAAGAATATGGTTTAAGCCTGGTTCAGCCAGGTGGAAGGGATTATGATGCCGTAATCATTGCGACACCACACGACAAATATTTAATGCTTGGTGCATCTGATCTTTATCATATAACAAGACCAACCGGATTAATTGCAGATTTAAAAGGGATCTTCAAAAATAAGATCACCGAAAGAGCATACTGGAGCTTATAAAAGTTTATTTTTTTTATGGGGAAAAACCTGCTTATCACTGGCGGCGCAGGATTTATCGGGTCGCACGTTGCCAGGCTGTTCGTGACAAAGTATCCGCAATACCAGGTCACAATCCTGGATGCACTAACTTATGCCGGCAACCTTGAAAATCTCAGGGATATTGAAAATGCAGCGAATTACCGTTTTGTAAAAGGAGATATAACCGATGAAGCATTTATCACGCGGATGTTTTCCGAACATAAATTTGACGGGGTTATTCACCTGGCCGCAGAAAGTCATGTTGACCGTTCCATTATGGATCCATTGGCATTTATCAGGACAAATGTTTTGGGGACCGGAGTATTATTGAATGCTGCACGTAATTCATGGAAAGACATAAATGGAAAGTTATTCTACCATGTATCAACTGATGAGGTATACGGTTCCCTCAGCGAAACCGGTTTTTTTACAGAAGAAACGCCCTATGATCCACGTTCACCTTATTCTGCATCAAAGGCTTCATCTGACCATCTGGTAAAAGCCTATTACCACACTTATAACTTGCCGGTATTGATTTCTAACTGTTCCAATAATTATGGATCCCATCATTTCCCGGAAAAACTCATTCCGCTGATGATTAATAATATCAGGCACAGCAAAGCGCTTCCTGTTTATGGCAAAGGTGAAAATGTACGCGACTGGCTTTGGGTGGAAGATCATGCAAGGGCAATTGATGTAATCTTTCATAATGGCGTTGTAGGAGAATCTTATAATGTTGGCGGGTTTAACGAATGGAGAAATATTGATCTTATTCATCTGCTTTGTAAAATCATGGATGAAAAACTTGGCCGTGAGCCAGGTGAATCGGCAAAACTGATAACCTATGTGAAAGACCGGGCCGGGCATGATTTGCGGTATGCTATTGATGCTTCCAAACTCAATAAAACACTTGGCTGGCAACCATCACTCCAGTTTGAAGAAGGGCTTAGGAAAACAGTGGATTGGTATCTTGCCAACCAGGAATGGGTAGATCATATTACCTCAGGATCGTACAAAGAATATTATACAAATCAATACACTATAAGGTAATTATCTTTTTATATTATGGAAATTATTCAATCCAGCATTCCGGGAGTTTTATTGATTCAGCCAACAGTTTTTAAAGATGAACGGGGATATTTCTTTGAAAGTTTTAATCAGAAATATTTTGATGATTTGAACATTTCTTATGACTGGGTTCAGCATAACCAGTCATTTTCTTCATATGGTGTAATACGCGGACTTCATTTCCAACTGAATCCATTTGCGCAGGCAAAACTTGTTCGTGTTTTAAAAGGTACAATCCTGGATGTGGTTGTGGATATTCGTAAGGGGTCGCCATACTATGGCCAGGTTTTTTCTGTGGAACTTTCCGCTGAGAATAAAACGCAAATCCTGGTTCCAAAAGGGTTCGCACATGGTTTTTCCGTGCTTAGCGAAACTGCTGAGGTTTTATACAAATGCGATAACTACTATCATAAATCGAGTGAAGGTGGAATCATCTACAACGACCCTTCATTGTCTATTGACTGGAAAATCCCCGCAGATAAAGCCATCGTTTCTGAGAAAGATCTTTTGCTTCCTGCATTTTCCGACGTTAAAACTAATTTTGAATTTTCTGCCTGATGCAACAAAAAGTCCTTGTTACAGGAGCCAATGGACAAATGGGAAAAGAGTTCAGGGTAATTGCGGATCAATACCCTGGATTTACATTTTTATTTCTTTCAAGAGAAGACCTTGCCATTCATCATTTTGAATTGGTACGAAACTTCTTTCGTTCATTTAAACCCGACATCTGTATCAATTGTGCGGCATACACTGCAGTGGATAAAGCCGAAACAGAAAAAGAACTTGCTCATTTGGTTAACGCAGAATCAACAGGTGTGCTGGCTTCAGTCTGCAATGAATTTAGTACTAAACTTATTCATTTCTCAACTGATTACGTATTCAATGGCAATGCTCAAAAACCTTATAGAGAGGAAGACCTTACCGATCCGCAATCAGTCTATGGCGTATCAAAAAGAGAAGGCGAAATTCTGGCTCTCAAATTCAATCCTCAGACAATGATTTTCCGTACATCCTGGGTATATTCAGTGTATGGAAAAAATTTTGTGAAAACCATGGTCCGGCTAATGAAAGAAAAGCCTGCTGTCAGTGTGGTTAATGATCAGTGGGGTTCTCCAACTTACGCTGCAGACCTTGCTAAATGCATATTGGACATTCTCGCAGCAGGAAAATTTATACCCGGCATTTATCATTATAGCAACGAAGGCATGATTAACTGGTTCCAGTTTGCTGAAGCAATCAAAGATTTGACAGGTAGTAAATGTGCAATAAGCCCCATACCAACTACTGCATACCCAACATTGGCTAAAAGACCCGCCTACAGTGTTCTCGACAAGGGCAAATTGAATTCAGTTTTTCATATTCAACCGGAACCCTGGATGAAGAGCCTTCAAACCTGTATTTCCTTGTTAAAACAAATGGAATAGCGTTTATTTCACTACGCAAATTTTGATGAATAGTATTTTCAACTCCTTCATATTATTTCTGCTGGCATTTGTTTTGTAAATAGGGCAATTAAATTTCATACTGCCGCTACTTCCTAAACATGTCGGATTTCATCACAATAATCTTCTGTAAAAAGAACTTTTTATCCAAAAAAGAGATCGCCATTTCATTGACTGAAGCTTTTTCAGTTTCTGAAATGGCGATTTGTAATGCAAGTGATTTTGCTTTAAGAGATATTATTTAGTCTTTTAATCAACTCTTCTGCCACCTTTTAAAACGAGGGTAAGTTCTTCAAATTCTTCAATCCTGCCTTCTGCCAGTAATTTGGCTTGCTCAGGCCAGGTAGCCGGATCATGAATGCGGTAAGCTTCTCCGCCGTCATCAAGAATGGATTGCAATTTGGCAATCGATGTGTTTGATAACTGGCTGAAAGTGAAGATCTGATTTTCATTCAACATTTCTTCCAGCTTGGGCCCGATTCCTTCAATACGCTTTAGGTTATCAGGTTTGATCGGGATTGAGACTTTATCCAAAGATTCAGACAGATGATTTTTTTGAGCCAACAATTCGGTATATTTTTCTTCCTGAACCCTTAATGCATTCTGTGCCGACTCAAGTTCGCTTTCCATTTCAGCCAATGACTTAATAGAACTGGCAATCTGGTCCTTTAAGGGTTGAATCTCTGCAGCGGCAGCGGATGTGATATTTTTTTCCTTTTGTAACGTATCCAGATCCGCGATGGCTTTATTTTTCTCTTCCTTTAATTTAGATAATTCACCTTCGAGAGCAGAAACCTTTGATTGCAGATCAAGACCGGCAGCTGCATTCTTTGCCTGCACCTCTGCCTCATTTTCCCACTTGTTTTTTTCCAGTTTCAATGCTTCAATCTGAGATCTGAGGCCGGCTAATTCTGCCAGTTGTTGCCTGGTTTTCTGAAGATCAGCTTCAACTTGGCTAAGTTTATTTCTCAAACTCTCTGTTTCCCTTGATTTATCATCCATTGACATGCTTTCTGCATTAACCCGTTTCCGGGCTTCTTCCAACGCATTAGCTTCTGTCTGGAATTTTACAACCATGAGCCTGCTACTGTGCAGATCGTTTTCAAGTCGCAATAATTTTTGTTTCAATTCCACAACCTGGCTTTCATTCATGGAAGCAGAAAGTCGTACCTTTTCAGATAAAGCAATTTCGAGTTCAGCTTTGTTTTTTTGATTTTCACTTCTTGCCAACTGCAGTTCTTTTTCCTGGTTTTTAACCCTGTTACGTAAAGATTCAACTTCCGAATGGTCCACCATCATGGAAGTTACTCTCGCATGTTCGGTATCAAAATCCGTTTTAAGTTTACCCGCAAGGCTCTTTGACTGTTCTAATTCTTTCTGCAGATCATGCACTTTTACCTTGAACTTATCAAGTTCGTTTGCGGAAGCAGCGAAAGAGTTAGCCTTTGAAAGTGCAGTATCAAGCTGCGTTTTAATTTTATGGTGCCTGCTCTTTTCATCATGTAATTCCTTATCCAGTATTTGCCATTTCTGTTCCCATTCTGCTGAGACTTTACCCTTTCTGCCTAAAAAGAAATGATAAAGCAAACCGCCGAGTAGTACAGCAAGAACCCAGATTAAAGTAATTTCCGTATTAGATATCCGAACTGAAAGATCCCGCCATCCGGGATCAAATAAACCGAGAAACCACAACATAAGAATTGTTTATTTATAAGTTAAAAATTAAAAAACTGCCCCTGTTTATATTAAGCCTTAGGCTTATTTCAGGCTGGTGAATGTAGTGAAAAGGCAGAATATAAAAAAGCCTGAATATGTGCCAAAGAGAAGTTGTGGATAAGTTAAAATTTAAATAAAAACGTGAAAATCAATAATTTATATATCTATATGAATAGTCGTTTGAAATGTATTTGAATTGAATTAGTTTATTTTTTTCCGCCATTTCTGTTTAAAATGGATAATACCCGTTAATTGTTAAATTATTAAAAAATTGATTCTAAGAGGTTTTTTTCCGTTAAGTCTACTATATTTGTAGGGTAAGCAAAGGGAAAAGTCATAGTGGAGCGTCTTGAAAAAATTATCAGAAAAAGCACTAAAGCGTATCAATTTCTGCTAATTGGTTGCTGTACCACCCGAATGTGATTTATGTTGGTTACGGATTAATCAGCAACAATAATCTCAACTTTTGTATTATGCCATTGAAAACTCCGGGATACCGGGGGATTTTTTTTACAAATAAAACCTACCAATTAGGTAGACTAATAGCAAATTATGCCTGGATTAAAACTTAATTACCTGGAAGAGCTTGAAGCGGAGAGTATTTACATTTTCAGGGAGGTTGCCGCCCAGTTTGAGAAGCCGGCTTTGCTTTTTAGCGGTGGGAAGGATTCCATAACGTTGGTACACCTTGCCCGAAAAGCATTTGCGCCTGCAAAAATTCCTTTTCCTCTGGTACATATTGATACTGGTCACAATTTCCCGGAAGCCCTGAAGTTTCGGGATGAGCTTGCCAGTGAGGTGCAAGCTCAACTTATTGTTCGCCAGGTGGCAGATACCATTAAGCAGAAAAACCTTACAGAACCAAAGGGCAAATTTCCCAGCAGAAACTGGTTGCAGACTTATACTTTATTAGATACAATTGAAGAATATGGCTTTGATGCCTGTATTGGCGGTGCCCGTCGCGATGAAGAAAAGGCCAGGGCAAAAGAAAGGATATTCTCTGTGCGGGATGAGTTCGGTCAATGGAATCCGAAATTACAGCGCCCGGAATTGTGGAGCATTTTCAACGGCCGCATCCACAAGGGAGAGAATGTGAGAGTTTTTCCTATCAGCAACTGGACCGAACTTGATATCTGGAATTATATACGGGCTGAAAAAATTCCCCTGCCATCAATCTATTTTGCCCATGACCGGGACCTTGTAGATCATGATGGGCAGTGGGTTGCGGTATCAGAGTTTGTAAACCTGGATCCTGCTGATCAGGTCATCCGAAAAAAAGTACGTTATCGGACGGTAGGGGATATGACCTGCACGGCTGCAGTTGAATCAACAGCGGATAATATCGATGATGTAATCGCTGAAATCCAGGCTACCCGTATAAGTGAGCGTGGTGAAACAAGGATCGATGATAAAGTGACAGAAGCGGCTATGGAAGACCGTAAGAAGAATGGATATTTTTAGGGAGTCGGGAGTCGGGAGTCATGAGTCGGGAGTTAGAAAATAACAAAATAGCATATCCTAATTAATAATAGCATTATGAATATCCTCAGATTTATTACAGCAGGAAGTGTGGATGATGGAAAGAGCACTCTGATTGGTCGGTTGCTGTATGACAGCAAAAGCATACTGGCTGACCAGTTGGAGCAATTGGAAAAGCAAAGTTTGAAGCGGGAAGATGGTGGTATAGACCTGGCTTTACTTACAGACGGGCTCAGGGCGGAAAGGGAACAGGGCATTACCATTGATGTGGCATACAGATATTTTTCAACACCCAAAAGAAAATTCATTATCGCAGATGCACCCGGGCATGTTCAATATACCCGCAATATGATAACCGGGGCTTCAGGATCTTCTCTCATCATTGTATTGATTGATGCACGGCAAGGCGTGGTTGAACAAACCCGCAGGCATTCTATCATCGCTTCCCTGTTGAAGATCCCTCATGTTGTTGTTGCCATTAATAAAATGGATCTGGTCGACTTCTCCGAAGATGTATTTAATAATATAGTTATTGATTATTCAGCCGCTGCTAACCAACTTGGGCTCACCAACATTTCTTTTTTCCCAATCAGTGCGCTCGACGGGGATAATATCGTTGATGTATCAACGAAAATGCCCTGGTATGACGGCCCTACACTGCTGCAGTTCCTTGAAGAAGTTCCCCTTGAAAGTGATATCAATCTCTCCGTTCCACGCTTCCAGGTTCAGTATGTAATCCGGCCACAAACAGAAGAGTTACATGATTACCGGGGCTACGCAGGCCGTGTAAGCAGTGGTATTTACAGAAAAGGCGATGAAGTTGTGGTGCTGCCTGCCGGGAAAAAAACGACTATTTCCAAACTGGAAATTGCAGGCAAAGAGGTGGAAGAGATTTTCGCGCCACAAAGTGCCGTCATTCATCTTGCAGACGACCTTGATGTGAGTCGTGGTGACAGCATAGTCCTTGCCCTCAATCAACCTGTTATCAGCAATGAACTGGATGTTTTACTTTGCTGGATGGATGAGAAACCTCTGATTCCGGGTAATAAATATTACCTGCAGCATCAGTCCAAGGGTGTGCGTGCCGTAATCCGTGACGTTGCTTACAAGTTAGATGTCAACACACTTCAGCATGAGAAACCTGAGGGACCTGTTACACTTAATGAGGTAGTGAAGGCAACTATTAAAACCGCCAGCCCATTAGCATACGACCAGTTTGCGCAACTCAGGCAAAATGGTTCAGCCATCCTGGTTGATGAAACCAGCAATAGCACAGTTGCAGCTGTTTTATTTCAATAAACCATAACTGTATCATGGGATATCTTCAAAAAAAAGGAAAAGTAATTCTGGCCGCAGCCGGTCCGGGTGACGCCGATCTTGTGACAGTTAAAACTGCTAAATACCTGCAGGATGCTGATGTTGTATTAACAGACAGACTTGTAAATAAAGAAATCATCAGCAGGTATTGCAAAGCTACGGTGCAGGTAGTCGAAGTCGGCAAACAGGCTGGTAAAGAAGGTTCTACACCGCAGGTTACAATTAATAACCTGATGGCTGAATTTGCTGAAAAAGGAAATTTGGTAGTGCGACTAAAAGGGGGAGACGTTTCGGTTTTCTCTAATGTGCTGGATGAACTGGAAGTTCTTTTAAATCGAGGTATAGCCTATGAAATTATTCCGGGTGTTACCGCTGCATCAGGAGCAGCCGCATATGCAGGTATTCCGCTTACAGCCCGCGGGTATGCATCCGGGGTTCGATTGCTTACTTTTAATAATCCTGATTTGGTTTCAGAAGAAGAATGGAAAACCTGGGCCAAAACAACTGATACATTAGTCTTTTACATGTCAGCTCAGACACTTTCGGTTTTGTCTGAAAAACTTTTTGAAGCTGGAATGCCGGATTATAAACCCCTTGCAATTATTGAACAGGCAACAACGCCGGCACAACAAGTTAAGGTAGCAACGATAGGTCATTATCTGAATGGCCTGGAAAAGGACGATTATGTTTCGCCCACCCTTGTTATTATTGGCGAAGTAGTAACGCTTCACTCCCGGTTTAAATGGTTCAATGCGAGTGAAGTCACAACAGATTTTTTTACGCATGTTGGAGATAATTCCAAAGACAGAAAACAGATTAATCATGCTGCCTTCTAATAAATTAAAAACACTTCATGATCTGGTATCAACTTCAACTACAGAAGAGTTGATATGGATAAATGGGTATTTATCTGGTTTGGTTGCAGACGGAACTGCAAGGAATGGTAACGGGCACGGTAAGTCGGTAATTTCCGGTGTCAATATCAGTAAAGCCACTATCTGTTATGGAACAGAAACCGGCAATGCAAAAAAGCTGGCGCTTCAGTTTACACATGCAGCCAAACAGTCAGGTGTAACCGTAAAATGTTCCAATTTAGATCAATACAGATTCACGGATCTTGAAAAAGAAACACTTTTTTTAGCTGTGGTTAGTACACAGGGTGAAGGGGAACCGCCTGAATCTGCCCGGAAATTTTTTTCCTGGATATTTCAGGAAAGCCCCGATTTGTCTAAAGTAAAATACAGTATCCTGGCATTAGGCGATACCGCTTACCCGCTTTATTGTAAGGCTGGGGAAGACCTGGATAAAAGGTTCGAAGAGCTTGGCGCTACCCGGCTGGTTCCTATCCAAAAATGTGATGTTGACTATGAAGACCAGGCTTCGCGATGGTTTCATGAAGTCGCTAAACATTGGGATGACTCAGCCGCTAAGGAAGTTGTTCCTGAAGTAAAGACAGCCGCTCTGCATAAATCCGGCGCCAGGAAGACTTATTCCGGGAAGCTTCAATCACATATAAATCTGAACGACCGTGGTTCTTCAAAAGCAACATATCATATAGAAATTGCCGCGGATGAAGAAATTGCATACGAACCTGGTGATGCTATTGCCATCGTTCCGGAGAATGACACGGAAGTTGTAACCAGGATAATTCAACTTGCAGGTATCGATCCCGATCTATTTGTTGAAACCCCGCGCTTTGCTGATACCGTTGAGAATTTGCTCAGGAAACACCTGAATATCTGTTATCTCTTATCGGCTACCATAAAAAAATATGCAACCATCACGGAACAGGAAATCCCGGATACACGGATGGACCTTGTTGACCTGCTGCGTATTTATCCGCCTGGTTCAACTGAAAAATTCAAAGAGGTACTGGCCCTGTTGCACGGCATTGCCCCTCGCCTCTATTCCGTATCCTCTTCACCCCGTATCAACCAGAATGAGGTACACTTAACCGTTAGTAAGCACAGTTTCCATACTCAGGGCAGTAAACGCTTTGGACTTTGCAGTACATTCCTGGGAGACCTTCCTGCTGGAACAATCATACAATTTTACGTACACCACAACCGGGCTTTCAAACTTCCGGAACCGGGCAAAGATATTATCATGATTGGTCCGGGTACAGGTGTGGCACCCTTTCGGTCCTTTCTTGCCGACAGGGATGCTTCTGGCGCTGCCGGTAGAAATTGGTTCTTCTTTGGTGAGCAACATTTTATCTCGGATTTTTTATACCAGGCGGAAATGCAGCAATACCTGCAAACAGGTGTGCTGACCAAAATCAGCCTCGCATTTTCCCGTGACCAGGAGGAGAAAATATATGTACAGCACCGGATGCTTGAGCAAGCGACGGAATTTTACGAATGGATCAGCAACGGCGCTTATATCTATATCAGTGGTACCAAAGATCCCATGAGCAAGGATGTTGAAAAAACACTGCTCCGGATCATTGAAACTCAGGGATCAAAATCGCAGGAAGAAGCAATTAGCTTACTTGAAAAAATGAAAAAAGAAGGCCGATATCAGAAAGATGTTTACTAAATGATTAACACGGAACATGCCTTAAATATGATTCCGGCAAAACGATACATTTTGGCAGCTAAAAATAAATTGTCACCGATAGAAAAAATAAAAACGTCAAGCGATGGCTTGCGGGGCACATTGGAAAAAAGCCTCCTGGACGATGTTACAGGTGCAATCAGGGAAGATGACCAGGCGCTGATTAAATTCCATGGAATGTATCAGCAGGATGATCGTGACAGGAGGGAAGAGAGAGCAGAAAAAAAACTGGAATGGCTGTACTCTTTTATGATTCGGTTACGCCTACCCGGTGGATTGATGTCGGCCGATCAATGGGTAGGACTGAACCATATTGCCGGTGAATATTCCACGGGTGTGATTAAAATTACAACCAGGCAAACCGTCCAGTTACATGGAATTTTGAAATCTACCATTAAACCTACTATCAAAGCTTTTAATACAATTCATCTTGATTCAATTGCTGCCTGTGGCGATGTTAATCGTAATGTTGTTTGCAGCGCCCATCCCGCACAGTCAATCCTCCATGAAGAAGTTTTTGCTTACGCGGATAAGATCAGCATCATGGCACTGCCCAAAACAAGGGCCTACTATGAAATTTGGCTGAATGAAGAATCACTTACCGGAGATAAAAAGAAAGAGGAAACTGATCCCTTATACAAGGAAAATTACCTTCCCCGAAAATTCAAAATTGCTATAGCCATTCCGCCGGATAATGATGTGGATGTTTTTGCCAATGATATTGGAATGATCGCCATAGAAGAAAATGGTAACCTTGCCGGTTTTAATATTGCAGCCGGCGGAGGATTGAGCACCACGCATGGTAACCCCGCAACTTATGCCCGGTTGGCAACCATGCTGGGATTTATTGCAGGGGAAGAGAAAATCATGAAAGTAGTGTATGAGATCATTACTATTCAGCGCGACTATGGCAATCGTAGTGATCGCAAACTCGCCAGGCTGAAGTATACGATTGATTCAATGGGAATCGATGCTTTTAAAGCTGAGTTGGAAAAACGCTGTGGATTTACATTGGAGGCTCCCAGGTCTTTTACTTTTTCGAAAAGAGAAGATCATTTCGGCTGGCAGCAAAATCATGAAGGCAACTGGTATTATACGGTGTTTACTGAAAATGGCCTTGTTAAGGACGATGAAAATATTGAGTTGAAGAGCGGCTTGCTGGAGATTGCAAAAAGCGGCAAAGCACAATTTAGGTTTACCTGCAATCAGAATCTTGTATTGTCGGATATAAAACCGGAAGACAAAATGCTGGTGGAAGGATTACTGGACAAAACGGGCATCGGCAAGCATACCAGCCAGGCAAGCCTTTTAAGACGTAATGCAATTGCCTGTGTGGCATTTAATACCTGTCCCCTGGCTCTGGCCGAAGCACAACGTTACCTGCCGTCATTGATAACGAAGATTGAACCGCTGCTCAAAAAGTATGCAATAGACAAAGAAGAATTACACTTACGCATGACCGGTTGCCCTAACGGTTGTGGCCGGCCTTATGTGGCCGAGATTGGCCTGATAGGAACCGCTTATGGTAAGTATAATCTACATCTCGGTGGCGACCGTTTTGGCGAGAGGCTGAATATAAAGTACAAGGACAGCCTTGACGAGGAGGCTATCCTATATGAATTGAATCTATTGTTTGAGCAGTTTGCCAATGAAAAAAATGATGGTGAAGGATTCGGTGATTTTATAACCCGGAAAAAAATTGTGTAAGATGGACGAGTTGCAAAATATACTGGAGCAAAAACTTGCCGGCCTGAAGGAGAAAGGGAATTACCGTTATTTCCTCGAAGTGAATAAGAGCGCCCAGCATTTCCCTAATTTCTATTATCAAAATGAACAGGGTATTCAGCGCTCTGCTGTAAACTGGTGCAGCAATGATTATTTATGTATGAGTACGGAAGAAGAAGTAATTTCCCGGCTCAGCTTTACAATGCACAGAACCGGCACAGGCAGCAGTGGCACAAGAAATATTTCCGGTACAACTATTCATCACCGTGAGCTTGAAACAAAGCTGGCTTCCTGGCATAAAAAGGAAAGCGCCTTATTGTTTAATGGTGCTTACCAGGCTAATGTAACCAGCCTTCAAACGCTGGGTCGCCATATACCTGAGCTGGTATTTATTTCAGATGAAAGGAATCATGCATCTCTCATCGAGGGCATGCGTGCTGCAGGAAACAGAAAAATTATTTTCAGGCATAACGATATGGATCACCTGCAACAAATCCTGGCGGGCCTGCCTCTCGATCAGCCAAAGATCATCGTTTTTGAATCCGTTTATTCCATTACAGGAACAATGGCTCCCATTAAGGAAATAACATCACTTGCCAAAATATTCAGGGCAAATACATATGTGGATGAAGTTCATGCAGTTGGTATTTATGGGGCGGATGGTTCAGGATTGGTTGCCCGGGAAGGATTGCAGAATGAAGTAGATATCATTAACGGAACACTATCCAAAGCGATTGGTGTGTTTGGCGGCTATATTACCGCTTCCGCGCTGCTGGTTGATTTTGTCAGGAGTTTCGGCAGTGGGTTTATTTTTACAACATCCCTGCCGCCGGCCATCTGCAGCGCTGCAACGCGTAGTATTGATCTAATTACCTCTTATCCGCAATGGCGTACAGAACTTCTTGACAGTGTACAGTTATTGCGGGCTTCGCTGCGGCAATCAGGCGTTGTATTTGCGGAAAATGATTCCCATATTACTTCCATACCGGTTGGGGATAGCCGGTTGTGTAAATCTGTTGCCGATGCGCTGCTATACCAGCAGGGGATTTATCTCCAGCCTATAAATCCGCCAACCGTTCCCGAAGGCGAAGCATGCCTTCGCATTGTTATTACCCGTAGGCATCTCCCAAAACATATTCATCACCTGGCGCACAGCCTCAAAAAAATCCTGCATGAAAAAAATCAGGCTAACCGGCCGGAGTTCGAGGCTGTCGCTACTGCAGATTGAAAAGGTGAAGAATCAGATCCTTGTTCTTTTTCCTGACATGGAAGTTAAAGTGTTGCCCAGGGAAAGCCGGGGTGATCTCTTACCGGATATCCCCTTGCAAACAGTTGAAGGAACAGACTTTTTCACTGCGGACCTCTACGAAGGCCTTGCAAAAGGAGATGCAGACATCGCCATTCATTCGCTGAAAGACATGAGTGCGCAGCATTTTTTTGGCGAAAATTTTTTTGCGGTTGTTGAGCGGGAGGATACACGCGACATTGCCATTTTTAATGCAGATGTCAATAAGAAGATAGCAGCCGGACAAACGCTGGTCATTGGTACCTGCTCTCCTCGCAGGGAAGAAATGGCCATTGATTTTTTATCAAAGGCTTTGCCGTCTGCAGCAGGTAAAGTTTCCATAATGGTCAAGCCGATCCGGGGCAATGTTGAAAGCCGTTTACGCAAACTGGAATCAGGTGAATATGATGCTACCATACTGGCCACTGCAGGTTTGAACAGGCTCCTTGAAAGCAAGGGAGATAGAGAATTAATAAGGGAACTATTATCCGGAAAAAAATTAATGATCCTTCCCTTGATAGAATGTGTTCCGGCACCATGCCAGGGTGCAATCGTTGCCGAATGTTTGCCGGATAATAAAGACGCTGTTGAAATACTTAAAGCCATAAATAAACCGGAACTGGAAGCTGACTGTATCGCTGAAAAGAAAACAGCTGCAGCCTATGGTACCGGATGCATCCAGAAGTTCGGCGTCACCAGTCTTAATCTTGGTAACGAGAAGTTTGGTTATGCCGCAGGCAGGGATCAATATGATCATATCATCTCTAAATGGTCAGGACTTCCGGAAGTATTTGTGAAAATCAATCGCTTGTTTAGCAGTACCGATCATATGGCTGGTTTTTTTGATTATGCTTATGAACATAAATTACCTCAGATCCAATCAGAAGTGGTTTTTATTTCCAATTATAAATCGATCCATAACGAGGAAGTGATTGAATTGATAAAAGATAAAAAGGTTTGGGCCTCCGGAACTAAAACATGGTTTGAACTCGCCCGCAAAGGTATTTGGGTGGAGGGTTGTGCAGATGCTCTGGGCCTTGAATCGCTGCAGACTGTCTTTCAAATGCCACTGGTTAAAATTGAAAAAAGCCAGGTTACAGTTATTACACACCATTCTGCGGCTAAGCATTGGCGTGATAAAGGATGGCATGCCGTCGCTACATATACTTTACAACCCAGGTTAAATAAATCTTTGGGTGATGCCATCCGCCAGGCTGAGCTGATTTTCTGGACCAGCTATGGCCAGTATGAATTGTACAAAGCGCATGTTGGGCCTGATGTTCAGCATGCTTCACCATTTGGCGAAACCTCAGAACGTCTTAAGCAGGCCGGGCTTGATCCAATTATTTTTCCCACGATTAAATCATTCAACGTATGGCGCAACTCCGTTACACTATAAACCGACGACGTATGCGGGTAAGTACCCAGGTGAGAGAATTGGTAGGGTCAGTATCCCTTTCACATAAAGAATTCATTCAGCCGCTTTTTGTTGAAGAAGGTATCAGCATGCGCCGGAAACTGGAAAACCTGCCAGGTGTATTTACAGAAACTAAGGATTCCTTGTTATCGCAAATCGAGTCTGATCTGTCGGCTGGCATCAGTAAATTTTTATTGTTCCCGGTACCTTCCGCCAAGCAGCAGTCGCTTTCTGATTTTTCTTTTGCTACCGGGATATTGCAGGCTGTCAAATCAAATTTTGGAAATGATGTATGGATGTCGGCGGATTGTTGTCTTTGCAGTTATACCACTCATGGCCATTGCGGAGTCTTAGATGAAAAACAAATGAAGATCGACAATCACAAATCCGTTGAGATTCTATCCGGTTATGCATTGCAACTGGCCCAGGCCGGGGCGGATAGTATTGCGCCGAGCGATATGATGGACGGACGGATTGCGGCTATACGAAGCCGTTTAGATGCGAATGAACTTGATGAAGTAACCATTATGAGTTATTCGGCTAAATTCAGTTCACAACTTTACGGACCATTCCGTGATGCCTGTCATTCCAGCCCGGCAGAAGGAAAAATAAGAGATCGTAAATCATACCAGTTGTCTCCTTCAAATCCGGAAGACGCCATTTTGAGTTCAATCAGGGATGCTGAGGAAGGCGCTGATATACTTATGGTGAAGCCGGCAGGATGGTATACGGATATTATTTTACGAATAAAAGAACAGGTAAATCAACCACTGGCAGCCTATCACGTGAGTGGCGAATATGCGTCAATTGAATGTATGGCCGAAAAAGGAATTGTCAACAGGGATGCAGCGCACCTGGAATTGTGGACAGCACTGAGAAGGGCAGGCGCAGACATCATTATTTCTTATGCTTCCCGTGAAGCGAAGGGATGGATTCAACATATGAAATATTGAGAACAGAAAATATTATAAGGAACGAATCAGATTCATCACCAGCAAAGCAGGATTTCATTATGCATGAAACCGTAACCGCAAAAAATGTATTGTACCCTGTTTTTTTAAAACAGGATCAACTTCGGTTGTTACTTGTAGGTGCAGGCAATGTGGGTGAAGAAAAACTTCATTCACTATTATCCAATTCACCCGAAATGGAGATAACCATTGTTGCAGACCGGGTGAAGGACTCTGTAAGGCATTTTATCCGCGATTTTTCTTCCTGTTCATTGGTGGAAAGGCCTTTTGAAGAAGAAGACCTTGAAGGAAAAAACCTGGTGATTGTTGCTACCGATGATAAAGAACTTAATCTTGTTATCCGGGAACTTGCAGCCGCAAGGAATATCCTGGTTAATGTAGCCGATACACCTGAGTTATGTGATTTTTACCTGGGAAGCATTGTGCAGAAAGGGAATCTTAAGATTGCCATTTCAACAAATGGTAAATCACCCACTGCGGCAAAACGAATAAAAGAAGTTTTTAATGAAAGCCTGCCTGATGAATTAGATGAAGTTGTGGAAAACCTCAACAAGATTCGAAA
>Ga0209254_10000612_pt1 | contig 29785 bp, 26 predicted proteins | sample FrelakmetDIP11DI_FD_187148 | JGI IMG/M metagenome (GOLD analysis project Ga0209254, IMG submission 187148) | Freshwater lake sediment microbial communities from the University of Notre Dame, USA, for methane emissions studies - DIP11 DI (SPAdes)... | ecosystem: Environmental > Aquatic >... | reverse complement strand
ATGGAGCACGCGGCAACTGAAGGGAGGACCGCATGAACGAGTCGGAAGCCGGGCGTGTGACCTCGAAGTCCGAGTCCGATCGCATCTCGGTCGAACTCTCGTCGCGGCGCACCGGCATGTCGTTCCAGCGCACCCGCCTGAGCGCGGACCGTACGCTGATGTCCGTGATACGCACGTCGTTGTCCCTGATCAGCTTCGGGTTCACGATCTTCCAGGTGTTCACGAAGGCCCACGAGGCCGAGATCATCAGGAGCAGCTTCGCAGCGCGCAATTTCGGTCAGGCGCTGGTGCTGCTCGGCACGCTGATGCTCGGCCTCGGCATCGTCTACCACGTGCAGTTCATGACCGGGCTGCGACGCGAGCGTGCGCAGATGAAGGCGGACGGGCTCATCCACGGCGAGAGCGCGTTCCCGGTCTCGCTGACGCTGGTCACCGCCGTCGTGCTGTTCGCGATCGGACTGTTCGCGCTCGCGAGCACGGTGTTCGGCATCGGGCCGTTCGGCTGAGGCGGGAACACTTCCGCCTCCTGGGACGCCGGGACGCGGGTTCAGAACGTGATCCAGAGCCGCAGCAGGTGGCGCTTGCGGTCTTCCTCCGGGTGATCCACGTAGTCCGTTCGTGCGTGGATGACGGTGTGGTTCGAGAGGAGCTGCACGTCGCCCGGTTCGAGTTCCATGTCGACGTGATATTCGGGGGAGGCGGCGATCTCGTCGTAGAGATCAAGGAGTTCGTGCTCGGTCGCCGTCAGGTGAACGCCCGAATGACGCTCCGAGCTGCGGAAGTAATCCGAGTGCCAGAACGTCCGCAGCGTCCGGCCGTCGTACCGGCAGGGCGTCACGGGCAGGACCGCCGTGCCGTCGGCCGCGGCTTCGTCGCGCGTGTCGAGCATGAACGGCTCGAACAGCCGCGGTGCCAGGTCGGGCCGGCGGCGCAGCAACTCGTTGTAGACGCTCACCGAGGAGGCGATGCGGCTCAGGCCTCCTGATTTCGCACTGCGCAGGCACAGCAGGCCGACCATGTCGGCGGCATCGCAGTGGAAGGGGATGTTCTGCGTCGTCAGGTACTGGCGCACGTATCGATCGTGACGGTCGGCGCCGGTGTCGCGCACGTGGCCGAGGAGATCGCCCTTGCGGTTCTGCGCGCCCGGCCGACCGAGGTGCTGGCCCAGCCCCCAGAAGAAGATGGAGGACTCCTCGACCGACCACTCTTCCACGGGCACCCCCGAGATGACCTGGAAGCCTCGTCCGGTGGCGACCTCGGCCCGCCATGCCGCGATCTTCGACGCGAGCCTCGGCAGAGGGAAGTCTGCCGCCGTGAGGTCCGCGAGCGGTGCGTCGCCAGCCTGCCAGGCCGCGACGGCCTGGCGCAGTTCCCCGACGTCGTCGGAGCCGAGTCGCACGCGCCAGGGCGCCGACTCGATGTCACGACTCTTCCACGCCGCGGGTGAGGCGACCGACGCCAGTGCCGGCCCCGCGTGCGGGCGGTTGAAGTAGCGCAGGGCCTGGTGCAGGAAAGGCAGATAGGCGGGCTCGGTCAATGCGGTCTCCTCTCGTGCGGACAACTCTACCGCCGGAAGTCGGGGGCCTGCGAGCTGCTCCGGCATCGCCGCAAGGGGCTGCCTGGTACCGCGGGCATGGACCATAATCGGCGCGCATACGACGCTGCTGCCGGAACGAGGGGACTGCCGTGTCCGACTTCCTCGCCAACTCCTGGGTCCAGGATCTCGCCGTCAATCTCGCCGCGTCGCTGGTGCTGTTTGGTGGCGGCTTCCTGATCGGCAAGTGGCGAGGCCGGCGCCAGCGCCTCGGCCGCAACCTCGAGCAGTACGACTTCTATCCCTTCGTCGTCGACGCCCAGGGCTTCCCGCAGTTCAGTCTCGAGCTGTTCGAGCGCGGCGTGAACCACCTGCTCGAGAACGAGGACACCCAGGCGGCGGGCCAGATGATCATCATCGGGGAGCAGAACGGCGTGCGCTACCAGCTGAAGCCCGACGCGCTCGCGGCCTACGAGAGGTTCCACCAGCGCTACCACGGCAAGCAGCTCCTGCAGGACAGCAGCGACTACCTCGAGAACTACCGGCGCATCGTCCGGCTGTTCGGCAACACCTTCCGCGGCATGGGCATTGAGATCCTGCTGCACGACCTCGTCAATCCGTCGCGCTCCATCACCTGCATCGCCGGGGGCGAGGTGACCGGGCGCTCGGAAGGCATGGGCACGACGCAACTCGTGATGGATCTCAAGCGCCGTCGGCTGCTGAACCAGGACAAGCTCAACTACGGCCTCGAGATCGGTTCGCGCCGCTTCAAGTGCACGACGGTGCCGATCGTCCGCGAGCCCTACGGGATCGTCGGTGCGATCTGCATGAACATCGACACGAACTACGTCCGCGACCACGTGCTCGCCTCGCCCGAGGCCACACAGGAATTCCTCCGCAGCTACTGCGCCACGGACATGAAACTCGACGAGAACATCCTGAGCCGCCCGGAGTACGACAAGGCCGTCGCGGGCAAGCGTCACTGGCGTGACGAGCGCGGCCCCGAGCTTCTGCCGGGCGTCTGACCGCGGCCCGCGCTCAGCCGCCGCGCCGGGAATCCCGCATGGACATCTTCGATTTCATCGCCGAGCAGCGCATGGCCAAGGCAGTCGCCCGCGGTGAGTTCGACAACCTGCCGGGCGCCGGCCGTCCGCTGTTGCTCGACGACGATGCGCTCGTACCGCCGGAGTTGCGCGTGGCGTATCGCATGCTCAGGAACGCGGGCTACGTCCCGGAGGAAGTCCGACTGCTCGCCGAGCTCCGTTCCGCCGAGCAGTTGCTTGCCGGAGCAGTCGGGCATGAGGAGCGCGCCGCAGCTACGGCGCGCCTGCACTACCTGCTCGGACGACTCGGCACCAGCCGCGTATTGACGCTGCGGTCGGAGTCGCAGTACTTCGAGCGACTCGTTTCGACATTGGGAGGACACCCATGAACCTGCAGGACTGGGGATCGATCGGCGAGGTCGTCGGCGCCCTCGCCGTGGTCATCACGCTGATCTACCTCGCGAAGCAGATCCGTCAGAACACCCATGCGATGGAGGAGGCGCGAAGGCTTGCGCTCGCCCAGACCTACCAGATGCGTTCCGACGCCCTGCAGGCCATGCTGGTCCAGGCGGCCGACTCCGAGCACATCGGGCCGATCATCATCAAGCTCACCGGACTCGGCTATCCGGAGGACGTCGCGGCGCTGGATCAGCTGACCGACACGGAGCGTCGGCGGTTCAGGATGTGGCAGATCGCCCAGCAGACCCACTGGGACAACATGCACTACCAGTACCAGCAGGGCTACCTGGACCGGGAGTACTACGAGGACGCGTTCAAGGACCGCGTCGTGCGGCTGGCCCCGACCTGGAAGGCGCTCGGGCTCACCAGCGGTCGCCGCAGCTTCTTCGCCGAGATCGACCGCCTGCTCCGGGAATGACGGGTCGCATGAGCCTGACGGCCGACCATCCGTCGTGCCGCCCGGCCCCGGCGATCACTTTTTCGGGTCGTCGCCGCCGGCCCACGCAATGAACTTCCAGCGGCCGCCGTCCTTGATGAGGACGTCCATGTAGCGCCCGCTCACCATCTCGCGCTCCTGCTTGAGGTTCTCGCGCGCGGACTGGTAGTAGTAGTTCACCACGGCGATGTTGCCGGTGATGACGATCGAGATCGGAAACAGTTCCTGCTCGAGCGTGGAGCTGTTCGACGCGTTGAAACGGTTCCAGCGCGCGAGCGACGCGCGGTTCTGCGGCATGGCCTGACTGGTTTCCCAGTAGCTGACGTTCGGGTGGACCATGGTGTCGATCCACGTCAGGTCCTCGGCCGCCGCCATCTTCCACTGCTGCTCCTCGAGCTGCCAGACCTCCTGCTGCTCTGCGTTCCAGTTCTGCGCCGTCGCAATGTCCGGGACACCACTTAGGAGCAGCAACAGCACCGTCGACGCGACGATTCGCTTGATCATGGTTTTCTCCCCGTTCGTGTTGGTATGGTCGGCCACCGATCCGAGGATGTGGCGGCCGTGGCCTGATGGTACGCCTCCAGCGGCCATGCTGCTTGCTGCGCGGACGGGCCTCGGCGTACCGTGCGCAGCCGGGTCCGGCGTCCAGGAGGAATCGCTGATGAGCAAGTCCGCGGAAATCGGCGCCATTGGGGTCGCATCGCCAGCGCCAGGCTGGGCGCAACGGCTGCGCCGCACCAACGACCACCTGATGTTCGATCTGCTCGGCGGGCCACGCCCATGGAAGCTGAGCTGGGTGATCAACCTGCAGAAGGCCGGCACCTTCCCCGTGCTTGCGCTGATGATGTGGCATTACAGCGCGCTGACGCCGGCCGCGACGTCGCCGGCCGCCTGGATCTACCTCGCGCTGCACGGCTCCTACGGCCTGGTCTGGCTGCTCAAGGACCTCGCATTCCCGGACCCGGGCTGGCAGCGACGCGCCACCATCGGCGGCGGGCTCGCGACCCTCGCGGTACTGCTCACTTACTGGTCCTTCGGCTGGCTGTTGATCTCAGGCACCGCAGAGCCGAGCTATCCGCTTCCGGAACCGGTGTGGTTCGCGCTCTGCATCAGCCTGTGCATCCTTGGCTGCGCGGTGATGATCGCCGCCGACGCCCAGAAGTACTTCACGCTCAGGTTGCAGCGCGGCCTGATCAGGGACGGCGTGCACCGCTACGTCCGTCACCCGAACTACCTCGGCGAGATGATGGTGTACGGCTCGTTCGCACTGCTGGTCTGGCACTGGTGGCCAGCGCTCGTGCTTGCGGTCATCTGGGGCGGGCTGTTCGCGACCAACATGGCCATGAAGGAAGCGAGCCTTTCGCGCCATCCCGGCTGGAAGCAATACCGGGAACGCAGCTGGTGGCTGGTGCCATACCTGTTCTAGCGTCGGGGGAACTCGACTCTCACGCGACGCTGCCTGACCCGGCGTCCGGTATGCTCGCGCGTGGAACAAGCAGGGAGATCACCTTGAATCGAGCATTCCTTGCGGCCCTGGCGCTGAGCCTGGCCGCGACGACATCGACCGCCGCCACGGCTGCGCCGGACGCGGCGGCCCGCGAGATCTATGCGCGCGTCATCCAGTTCCGCACGTCGGCCGGCCACGCCCAGACGCCGGCGATGGTGGATTATCTCAAGGACGTGCTGACGCGGGCCGGGGTACCGGCCTCCGACATCACGACGCTCGATCATGGCGAGGCGCGCTCGATGATCGTTCGCGTGCCCGGCCGTGAGCGCGGGAAGCCAATCCTGTTCTCCGCGCACATGGACGTCGTCGACGCACGTCCCGAGGAGTGGGAGCGCAGCCCGTTCGAGCTCATCGAGGAGAACGGCAATTTCTACGGACGCGGCACCTCCGACAACAAGGCGGGCGTCGTAGCGATGATGTCCACGATCCTGCGCCTGCGCGCCGAGGGGCTGCAGCCCTCGCGCGACCTCGTGTTCGGCTTCGTCGCCGACGAGGAGACGGGCATGGAGACCACCAGGCTCATCGCCGGCCACGAGTGGGTGCGCGGCGCGGAGTTCGCCATCAACACCGACGCGGGCGGCGGACTGCTCGATGACGCCACTGGCAAGCCCCTCATCTACCTTGTGCAGGGCGCGGAAAAGACCTACGCCAGTTTTGTTCTCACGGTGACCAACCCCGGCGGTCACAGCTCTCGCCCGCGCTCGGACAACGCGATCTACCAGCTCGTGCGCGCGCTGGGCAGGGTCGAGGCCTACAGGTTCCCTGTCATGTCGAACGACCTGACGCGCGCCTACCTCGGCGCGGTGGGCCAGGCACAGGAGGGCGAGGTGGGAGCGGCGCTGCGCAGGTTTGCAGCGGACCCGAACGACGCTGCGGCTGCGGAGGCGCTCGCGAAGTCCCCCGAGTTCGTGGGTACCACGCGCACCACCTGTGTCGCGACGATGCTCGAGGCCGGTCACGCCGAGAATGCGCTGCCGCAGACTGCGAAGGCGACGGTCAATTGCCGCATCTTTCCCGGCGTGCCCGTGGAGACCGTGCGCGAGGCGCTGGTGGCCGCGATCGGAGACGACGGCGTCAAGGTCGCGACGCTCGACACGCCTGAGGCCAGTCCGGTATCGGAGATGCGACCGGACGTGATGGCCGCGATCCAGCGCGCCGTGCACCACTACCATCCGGGCGTGCCGGTCGTGCCCTACCTCGAGTCTGGCGGCACGGACGGCAAGGTCTATCGCACCGCGGGTATCCCGACGTTCGCGAGCTCCGGGCTGTTCGCGAGGCCGTCGGAGATGTATGCGCACGGCCTCAACGAACGCCTGCCCGTGACGTCGTTCTACGAAGGGCTGGACCACAACTACCGACTCGCCGTCGAACTGGGCGGCGCGCGGCGCCAGCCGTAGCCGGTCGGCTCCAGCCGTCCGGTTCGCTCACTCGAACCCGCCGGGCGCGGGACCGGGCGAGCGTCCGCTGCTGCAGCGCGGCGGGAACCCGGGGGACTCCGGTGGCATGATCCGGCACGGGGACAGCGGACCAACCAGGCTGGAGAAACGATCATGCGTTACGCAGATCCCGGCACCACCGGTGCCAAGGTCACTTTCAAGGCGCGCTACGACAACTTCATCGGCGGCAGGTTCGTGCCGCCCGTGCGCGGGCAGTACTTCGACAACCCGTCGCCCGTGAACGGAAAGACGTTCTGCCAGGTGGCGCGTTCCACGAGCGAGGACATCGATCTCGCGCTCGACGCAGCGCACGCCGCCGCAGACGCGTGGGGTCGCACGGCGGTCGCGCAGCGCGCCGCGATCCTGAACAAGATTGCCGACCGCATCGAGGCCAATCTCGAGATGATCGCGGTCGCGGAGACCTGGGACAACGGCAAGCCCGTGCGCGAGACGCTCGCGGCGGACATCCCGCTGGCCGCGGATCACTTCCGTTACTTCGCGTCCTGCGTGCGCGCGCAGGAGGGAACGCTCGCGGAGATCGACGAGACGACCGTGGCCTACCACTACCACGAGCCGCTCGGCGTGGTCGGCCAGATCATCCCGTGGAATTTCCCGATCCTGATGGCGGCCTGGAAGCTCGCGCCGGCGCTGGCCGCCGGCAATTGCGTGGTGATCAAGCCCGCCGAGCAGACGCCGGTGGGCATCCTGCTGGTGGCGGAGCTGATCGCGGACCTGCTGCCGCCCGGCGTGCTCAACATCGTCAACGGCTTCGGCCTCGAGGCCGGCAAGCCGCTCGCGTCGTCGAACCGCATCGCGAAGATCGCCTTCACCGGCGAGACGACCACCGGCCGGCTGATCATGCAGTACGCCAGCCAGAACCTGATTCCCGTGACGCTCGAGCTGGGTGGCAAGAGCCCGAACGTCTTCTTCGAGGACGTCATGGCGCAGGACGACGACTTCCTCGACAAGGCGCTCGAGGGCTTCACCATGTTCGCCCTCAACCAGGGCGAGGTCTGCACCTGCCCGAGCCGCGCGCTGGTGCAGGAGAGCGTCGCCGACCGGTTCATGGAACGCGTAATCGCTCGCGTCGCGAGCATCAGGCAGGGCCATCCGCTCGACACCGATACCATGATCGGCGCGCAGGCCTCGACGGAGCAGGTCGAGAAGATCATGAGCTACCTCGACATCGGCCGGCAGGAAGGCGCGCAGATCCTCACCGGCGGCGGGCGGGCCACCGTCGGCAGCGACATCTCGGGCGGTTACTACATCCAGCCCACTGTGTTCCGCGGGCACAACAAGATGCGCATCTTCCAGGAAGAGATCTTCGGGCCCGTGGTCTCGATGACCACCTTCAAGGACGAGGCGGATGCGCTCAGGATCGCAAACGAGACGCTCTATGGCCTGGGCGCCGGAGTCTGGACGCGCGACGGAAGCCGCGCCTATCGAATGGGCCGCGGCATCAAGGCCGGGCGCGTCTGGACGAACTGCTACCACCTGTACCCGGCGCATTCGGCCTTCGGCGGCTACAAGCAGTCGGGAATCGGGCGCGAGACCCACAAGATGATGCTCGACCACTACCAGCAGACCAAGAACCTGCTGGTGAGCTACAGCCCGAAGGCTCTCGGTTTCTTCTGATGGTCGAGCGGGTCTCGGCGACGCCCGAAGCAGTGGCGCTGATCGCCGTGCTGCGCGCGCAGCACGGCGACCTGATGTTCCACCAGTCCGGCGGCTGCTGCGACGGCAGTGCGCCGATGTGCTACCCGCGCGGCGAGTTCATGGTCGGGGATTCCGACGTGCTGCTGGGTGAGATCGGGGGTTGCCCCTTCTACATGAGCAGGGCGCAGTTCGAGTATTGGCAGCACACGCACCTGACCATCGACGTCGTGCCGGGCCGCGGTGGGATGTTCTCGCTCGAGGGCCCGACCGGCCGCCGCTTCCTGACGCGTTCGCGGCTGTTCACCGACGAGGAAGCGGCGCTGCTGGCTGCGCAGACGGCGCCGTGAACCGATCCAGATTTCCATTCCACCCACGCGAAGGAATCCGACCATGAATCGTAAAGCTGGCCTGGCGGCGCTGGCCGCAATCGGGGTGTCGTGCGTCGCCGGCGCACAGCAGGCGCAGATCACGCCATCGGAGGCGTATCTTCCGGCAGATCCCTCGAAGTTCCACAAGGTTCCGGGGTACTCGCCCTACGCCGGTCGGCGCTATCCCACGCGACCGCTGTTCGGTGACCAGCACGTGCACACTGGCTGGTCGGCCGACGCCGGCATGAGCGGCACCACGCTCGGACCCGAGGACGCGTTCCGGTTCGCTCGCGGCGAGGAGGTGACCGCCACCAGCGGGCAGCCCGCACAGCTCTCCCGCCCGCTCGACTGGATCGCGCTCACGGATCACTCCGACGGCATGGGCGTCATCGACCTGATCCGCAAGGGCGATCCCGAGATGATGGCGGATCCGACCCTCAAGCGCTGGCACGACATGATGGCCGAGGGAGGGGCGAGCGGGCAGGCCGCGGTCATGGAACTGATCGCCGCGCAGTCGAACAAGAAGCTGCCGCCGCTCGTCACGGATCCGAGGTTCGCGAAGACCACCTGGGATCGCGCGACCGAGATCGTCGAGAAGTACAACGAGCCGGGTCGCTTCACGGCGCTGATCGGCTACGAGTGGACATCCAACGCGGGTGGCGGCGACAACCTGCACCGCAACGTCATCTATCGGGACGGGCGCGACAAGGCACTCATGGCGCTGCCGATGACGACATTCGAATCCGAGAACCCCGAGGATCTCTGGAAGTGGATGGACGCATGGGAGAAGAAGACCGGCGGCAAACTGCTCGCGATCCCGCACAACGGCAATCTCTCCAACGGCCGGATGTTCGAGCTGCAGACGTTCAACGGCGGACCGCCTACCAGGGAATGGGCCCAGCAGCGCGCGCGATGGGAGCCGTTGTTCGAGGTCATCCAGTTCAAGGGCCAGAGCGAAGCCCACCCGAGCCTCTCGCCCACCGACGAGTTCATCGCGGGTTACGAGCTGTGGGACCGCGGCAACCTGAACCTCGTACCGAAGAAGCCCGGCATGATCCAGCACGAGTACCTGCGCGAGGCCCTGAAGAACGGACTGAAGTTCGAGAAGCAGCTCGGCGCCAACCCGTTCAAGTACGGCATGGCGGCGGGCACCGACACGCACAACGCGCTGGTAGCCGCCGAGGAAGACAGCTTCTTCTGCAAGTTCGTCTCCTGCGAGCCGCGCCCCGACCGCTGGAGCGAGAACGCGATGAAGTTCGGGGACCGCGTCGTGAAGGGCTGGGAGGTCACCGCCGCCGGCTACACGGCGGTGTGGGCCACCGAGAACACGCGCGAAGCCATCTGGGACGCGATGAAGCGCCGCGAGACCTACGCCACCTCGGGCACGCGGCTGTGGCTGCGCTTCTTCGGGGGCTACGATTTCCAGCCGGGCGACCTCTACGCGCGGGCTCCGGCGATCCCGGGCTACGCCAAGGGCGTGCCGATGGGCGGCGAACTGCCCAGGTCGCCGGGGGGCAAGGCACCCACCTTCATGGTGGCGGCGCTCAAGGATCCGTACGGCGGCAATCTCGACCGAGTGCAGATCGTCAAGGGCTGGGTGGACGCATCGGGCGGGACGCGCGAGAAGATCTACGACGTCGCCTGGAGCAGCCCGGACAAGCGTAAGCCCGATGCGACGGGCAAGCTCCCGTCGGTCGGCAATACCGTCGACGTCGCTCGCGCAACCTGGACCAACACCATCGGCTCGCCCGAGCTGGGCACGGTGTGGACCGACCCCGATTTCGATGCCTCGGTGCCGGCGTTCTACTACGCGCGGGTGATCGAGATCCCGACTCCGCGATGGACGGCCTACGACGCGGCGTACTTCAAGGTGAAGATGTCGGCCGACGTGCCGATGGTCACGCAGGAGCGGGCCTGGAGTTCGCCGATCTGGTACACGCCGGGGAATTGAGCGCGCTGCGCCGCCGATGGCAGGGCCGGTCACGCCGCGCGCATCCGAGACGACGTGCGTGTGCTCGCCCCGGACGAGTTCGCTGGGCACAGTCCGTGCCGCTTGCGGCCAGGCGTATGATGCCAGCACCCGGACACCCGTCCGGCGATCCGTACTTCGATTAGAGGGGAGAGATCATCATGGCGAAGAAGAAGTCCGACAGCGGCGTGTACCGCGTGACGGAGATCATCGGCACGAGCGCCGTGTCCTGGGAGGATGCGGCGAAGCGCGCAGTGGAAACGGCCGCCGGATCGCTCCGCGACCTGCGCGTTGCGGAAGTCAGCAAGCTCGACATGAAGGTCGAGGGCGGGAAGGTCGTCGCGTATCGGGCGCGGGTTTCACTGTCGTTCAAGTACGAAGCCTGACAGGCTGACGCCGGGGCTCAACTTTCCGCTGCCGGCCCCGGCGTTGTTCGCTAGCAACGGGTGCCACGCACTTCGGTCTGATTCCATGGGCCCCATCGAGGAGCCACCATGAGCCTTTTGTCTCGCCGAGCCCTCATCACCGCATTCGCCCTTGCGCTGTCCATAGGCACATCCGCCCCGGCGCTCGCGGCATCGAAGTCCGAACTCGAAGCCGCGTCGAAGAAGGCGCTGGACAAGCTGGTCGCGACGGTCCCGGCAGCCAAGACGCTGAATTCAAAGGCCGTCGCGGTGCTCGTGTTCCCCAGCATCACCAAGGCCGGGCTCGGGATTGGCGGCCAGTTCGGCGAAGGCGTGCTCTGGCGCGGCGGCAAGGCAGTCGGCTACTACAACACGGCCGGCGCCTCCTACGGACTGCAGGCCGGTGCGCAGCAGTTCGGCTACGCGATGTTCTTCATGACGGAGAAGGCGCTGAAGTCCCTTGAATCCACGGAGGGATTCGAGGTCGGCGTCGGCCCGAGCCTCGTGGTCATCGATTCCGGCATGGCCAAGAACATCACGACCAGCAGTCTGACCGAGGAAATCTACGCCCTCGTATTCAAGCAGCAGGGATTGATGGCCGGGCTCGGGCTGCAGGGCAACAAGATCACGAAGATCAAGAAGTAGCAGGCCCGCAGGCCCGCTGCCCGCGCAGGTCCGTAACCATTGTCGTGCCTACCGCAGGTCCACAGGGCCCTGCGGCAGGCTGTGGAACATCTGTTTCTTGTCCTGGCGACTGCGCGTTTCCAGCCAGCGCGCGTTCGCGGAACTGACTCCCGCGTCGGCCATCGCCGGCACCCTGGCCGGCGCCACGAGCGGCTCGACGCCCACGCCCTGCAGCGCCCGGTTCAAGCCCGGCAGGTCCGTCGACAACAGATTCTCGAACTGCCGTTCGATATCGGCCAGTTCGGCCTCGAGCACGGCAATGCGCTCGATCTGGTACTCAGCCGGAGCGCCTTCGTAGCTCATAATGGCGCCGTAAAGCTGGTCGGTGTGCTCGCGCAGCCGTTCCTCACCCGTGATTGCACCGCCTTCCTTGGTCGCGACGATGCGCTTGCGGACCTCGTCCAGCCTGGCGTCGAAAGCGGACAGTGTGGACCGGGTCGTCGCGTCGAGCGCCGCATTGGCGCCGGCCGCCGCGACACTCGAGCGCATCTGCCCGATGCGTTCGAGCACGGCGGTCTCTTCGCCGAACAACCTTCGCACCCGCATCGCTGCATCGTACTGCAGCTTGCGGTCGGCGACCGTGAACGCCGCGCGGTCGTCGAGCTTCACCTCGAACGGCGCTTCGTAGACCGCAGTGCCCTTGGTCAGGCGCGCGGTGTAGGTGCCCGGCAACACGCGCGGGCCCTGGGTGCCGGCGTACGCGAGCTGCACCGCCGGCGGGACGCGCGGCGGCTTTTCACGCATCGACCAGACGACGCGATTGAGCCCGCGGCGCTTGCTGGCCGGCAGTTCGTCGACCACCCGGCCGCTGGCGTCGAGGATCTCGAGCTTCTGCTTGCCGAACAGGTGGCGCGTACGCTGGTAGTACGTGATCACGGCGCCGTCAGCGGGATTCTTGCCGACGAACACCGCCGAGCCGTTGGCCCAGCCTCCCGGGCCGCTGATGCGCTGTTGCGTCGGGCGGGCGCCGACGAACGCCGCTTCCTTCGCCAGCAACTCCGCGCTCAGCGAGCGCAGCGGCGTGATGTCGTCGATGATCCAGATGCCGCGGCCGTGCGTGCCGATCACCAGGTCGTTGTCGCGTGGCTGCAGCGCGAGGTCGCGCACCGCGACCGCGGGGAAGTCGTCGCCCTTGAAGGCCGCCCACGCCTTGCCACCGTCGATCGAGATCCAGAGCCCGAATTCCGTGCCGAGGAACAGCAGGTTCGGTGCCTGCAGGTCTTCCTTGATCACGTGGGCGTAGCCGCGAACACCGCGCGTCTCCTTCGGCGTCACGAGCGGCTGCCAGGTCCGGCCGTAGTCGCGAGTGACGTAGAGCCACGGCGCGTGATCGCCGAAGGTGTGGCGGTCGAAAGCGGCGTAGGCGGTGGCCGCATCGTGGCGACTCGCTTCGACCCAGCTGACCCAGCTCGCCGGTGGCAGGCCCTCGAGGTTGCCGGTCACGTTGGTCCAGCTCTTGCCGCCATCGCGCGTGACCTGCACGTTGCCGTCGTCGGTGCCGACCCAGATCGTGCCGGCGGCCCGCGGCGACTCGCTGATCGAGTAGATCGTCGTGTGCATCTCGGCTGCGGAGTTGTCGACAGTGATGCCGCCGGTCTCTTCCTGGCGCTGCTTCTGCGGGTCGTTCGTCGTCAGGTCGGGCGAGATGCGGTCCCAGGTCTGGCCGTGGTCCCGCGTCCGGAACAGGAACTGGCTGCCCATGTAGAGCGTGCCCTTCTCGTGGGGCGAGAGGTGCAGCGGCGTGTTCCAGTTGAAGCGCAGCTTTTCGCCGGCACGTGCCTTGGGCTGTATGTCGCGAGCCTCGTGCGTGTGCTTGTTCACGCGGCTGAGGAACCCGCCCTGGTACTCGGCGTAGAGGTAGTCCGGGTCGGCCGGATCGGAGAACATCCAGAAACCGTCGCCGCCGTACATGTTCTCCCAGCGGCTGTTGGTGATGCCGCCCGGATAGGCCGAATCGCCGATCCAGCTGCTGTTGTCCTGCAGGCCGCCGTAGACGTGGTACGGATCCTCGTCGTCCACGCTCACGTGGTAGAACTGCGAAAGCGGCAGGTTCTCGCCCTTCCACCACTTGCTGCCGCCGTCGTGGCTCTGCCACAGGCCGCCGTCGTCGCCCGAGACCACGTGCTTCGAGTTCCGCGGGTTCACCCAGACGTCGTGGATGTCGCCGTGCATGCCGACGAAGCCACCCACGACGCTGAAGCTGCGGCCCGCGTCCTCGGAGAGGATCAGGTTGCCGTTGTCCTTGAAGACGCGGTCGGCGTTGTTCGGGTCGACGGTCATCCGCGAGAAGTAGAACGGCCGCCAGACCATCCACTGGCTGCGGTCGCGCGCTTCCCAGGTGGCGCCGCCGTCTTCGCTGACGTACAGGCCACTCTGCGTCGATTCGACCGCCGCGTAGATGCGCCGCGAATCGCTCGGCGCGACGTTGACCGCGATGCGCCCGTAGGGCTTGGTCGCGAAACCCTTGTTCGTCTCCGGGGTGATCTCCGACCAGGTCCGGCCACCGTCGCGCGTGACCATCAGCGCACTGCCCGATGCTGCAGTCGGCGATTCGCCGCCGGAGCGGAACGTCCATCCCTTGCGGCGGAAGTCCCACAGCGCGGCGAAGAGCACGTCGGGGTTCTTCTCGTCCATGCTCAGGCTGGCGCAGCCGGTCGACGCGTTCGGGCCCTTGAGCACGTGCTGCCAGGTCCTGCCGCCATCCGTCGTCCGGTAGACGCCGCGCTCGGTCGAGTCGCTCCACAGCCGTCCCGTCACGCAGGCGAACACGGTGTCGCTCGCACGCGGATCGATGCGGATGTCGGCAATGCGTTCCGAACCGCCGAGGCCGAGGTTCTGCCACGTGTCGCCGCCGTCGACGGTCTTGTAGATGCCGTCGCCGATCGACACGCTGTTGCGCGTCCAGGCCTCGCCGGTGCCGACCCAGACCGTGTCGGTGTTGCGCCGGTCGATCTCGACCGCGCCGATGGACTGCACCGGCTGGTCGTCGAACACCGGCGTGAACGTGGTGCCGCCGTCGAGCGACTTCCACACGCCGCCACTGGCGGCGCCGACCCAGACCATCAGCTTGCCGTCGGGCAGCGTGGCCGCGTCGAGCGACGCAATGCGGCCGCTCATCGCCGCCGAACCGATGTTGCGAACGCCGAGGCCGGAAAAGGTGGCGGAGTCGAAGACCGGCGCAGTGTCCTGCGGCGCGGCTGCGATCGACAGGCACGGCACGCACGCGGCCGCGACCATTAAGGTGCGCAGTGATTTCATGGTCGGCAGGTCCTTACTTGTTCGGCGCGGCGGGGAACGAGAAATAATCAGCGGCCAGCTCGGGATTGACGACCGCAGAGTCGTACTCGTACTTGGCCGGATCGCCAGCGCCCTTGATGCCGGACTCGATCGACAGCGGCCAGAACACGCCGCCGACCTTCTCGTAGTTGCCGTAGTCGGTGACCGCCGTCCGCTTCACGCCGCGCACCGTGCGCTGGCTTTCGACCCGGATCTCCAGGAAGTAGTCCGGATCGAGGTAGACGTACTGCACGCCGCCGTCCTTGCGCACGACCTTGAGCTTGTGTGCCTGCGTGCCGTCGATGTCCTCGGTACCGAGGTACTCGATGCTGCTGCCCGCGGCCCTCGCGTCTGCCAGCACGCCGTCGATCGACGCGTCCTCCGCATATTCCCTGACGTCGTCGGCCGGCATGCGCTCGGGGTCCTTGCGCCCGCCGAACGGGTCGATGCGCCAGCCTTCCTTGCCGTCGTACGCCTGCACCTGCGACAGGCCCTGCAGGCTGACTTCCGTACGGACCGACCCGGGCCGTTGCTTGGTCTCGACGAGGTTCATGACGTATTGCCCGCCGTTGACGATGAGCTTGCCCTCGCGCCGCAGCGACCTGACGGATTGCAGGGCGGCCGCGCCGCCCTTGGCTTCCACGTTCCGGTCAACCAGTTCGGCCGCCGTCAACGCATGGGCCGCGGATCCGGCGAGCAACAGGGCGAGGCCGAGCGCGGCCCGTTGGAGCATCTGCATGCGAGTCCCCCGTCAGGTGATGCGAGCGAAAGTAGCCGGATTTTACGCGGCGCGGTGCCAGACGAAAGCGCAGAGCAGGCAGGGCGCGTGCAGCTCAGGTCGTCCCGCCAGCAACGCGGACGAAATGCGCCAGCGCATCTGCATCGCACCTCCGGCACACCGCAGGCGGAGCGGGCGCCGCGCACCCGCGGGCGCCGCCGGTTCATTCGGTTGAGCCGCCCGGCCGGCCGGTGCGTGAGCGCCACAACTCGCGCAAGAGGACGACGCCGAGCCCCAGCACTGCGCCAAGCGCGGCGAGCGCCATGTCCTTCTGGGCGTCCCATTGGTCGCCCTGTGTACCTAGGTAGGCCACGCCGAGGTCGCCGCCGAACACGCTCGCCGCTGCCCATTCGATCAGCTCGTAGATCGTCGAATGCGACAGGATGAAGAGGACCGGCAGCAGATAACGCCACATTCCGCGCGGTGCGGTCCTTGCGCGGAGCACCTCCCAGGCCGCGGGCATCACGAGCAGGCCGTAGCAGAAGTGCACCAGGCGGTCGTAGTGATTGCGCCCCGGCACGCGGGGTTCACCGTCGACGCCGAGCGCGGCCAGCCACCCGCGCCACGGCACCTCGCTGTAGGTGTAGTGCGCGCCGATCTCGTGCAGCACGAAGAACGCGAACAGGCAGGTGTAGGCGAAATTCGACAGCGGCAGGCGACGGTGGTTGAGCGCCAGCAGCGGCACCGCGACGAGCACCAGCAGGTTCTCCAGCAGCCAGTCCTGCCGGTACCAGGGCGCGACCGCGAGTGCGGCGAACACGACGGCGAAGGCGGCCAGCAGCGCCCGCGGGTAGCGATCCGCGCGCCTGCCGTCCGGCGCTGCGTCGCGGACCGGCAGGGTCGGTGGGGTCGCGGCGGTCACCTGCGCTGCCTCACTTTGCGCAGGGATGGCGCTGCGTGACGGGCTTCAGCTCGAACGGCGGCAGTGAATCGAAGCGGTCCTGCCAGGGCGACACTGGCTGCAGGGCGAGTCGGCGGCCGTAATCGTACTGGCAGCGCATGAACGCCGAGTTGAAATAGTCCTCCGGGGGCGGCACGGGCTGGCAGAGGTCCCCGTCCGGCGTGACGTACTGCGCCTTCCAGCCACGCCGCGCGGCGTCGGTCAGCGCGAGCGCCAGCGAGTCGTTGGCACGCTCACCGGTCCAGATTTCGCTGGTGCGCAGCGCCACGAGCAGCACGTGGTCGGTAACGCACTGCGGGATGGCGATGCGCGGGCTATTGACGATGACGTAGAGGTTGACGCGCTGACCCGCCCGCTCGCGACCGGCCATCAGCTCGGCCACCTGGCTCGGGAACGGTATGTGCTGGCGCAGTGCGCCGTCCACCAGCATGCGACCGTCCACGAACTCCGGGGGGAATGCGACCGGACTGGCCGAGGAGGCCATCAGGTAACTGATGTAGCGCGCGACGCGGCCAGGGCGATCGCGCGCCAGCGCCACGGCCGAGAGGTCGAGCAGCATCGGCCTGCCACAGTCCATGTCCACCGCGATCACGGCCAGCCGGCGGCCCTCCGTGAGCCACGCGTCAGCGACGCGGTCGAGGATCTCAGGCGTGATCACCGCCTCGAGTCGCTCGCGAAGCGGGCTGGTGGTCGCCACCGAGTCGCCGGCCAGCGAGGCAATTAGCGGCCTGCGGCGGTAGACGGCGGAGGTCGAGAGCGTGAACAGCTGCTGGCGGATCACAGGATCGTAGTCGGCGCCGAGGAAGGCGTGGGTCACGAAGACCGCGCCGGTCGAAACGCCGATCGCGATGTCGAAACGCGGCCGGGCACGGCCGGTCGTGGCGGCGACCTTCGACCACCCGTCGAGGAACCCGATGCCGAATCCTCCCCAGGGGCCGCCGGCCGACAGGGCCAGTACGTTGATCTCATCGCGGATCGGTGCGGTGGTGGGCTCGGTGACGGCTGGCTCCACGTCCCCACAGGTGGCGCCCTCGACCGCGCGCTTCGTCATGCAGCCGGAAAGGGCAAGCAGGACGCATCCGAAAGCAAGATGTCCGACCCGATTCCCTGGTCGCCGAGATCCCATGGGCATCGAGATTGCAGGGCGGCCCCGGCGCTGACCATCCGTGCTACCCCGTAGTCGTGCGGCGACCGGACCACGGCGCCTGTTGGGCCTCGACCGGGATGAGTCCGCGCGCGAGGGTACGGACGGCTGCTGTGACGCTGCAGAGGTCGTCGGGGGCGTTCGAAAGTACTATCCGCTTCTCCATCTTCCGCTGGAGATGGCGGCCGGCAACGATCCCAGCCGCGCGCACTTCAGCCCCGACGAGCTGGCCGCGATCGTCGACGAAGCCTCGCGCCTCGGCGTGCCTGTCGCGGCGCACGCACACTCGGCAGCTGGGATCAAAGCGTCGATCCTCGCCGGCGCGCGCACCATCGAGCACGGCACGTTCATGGACGACGAGAGCATCAGGCTCATGAAAGAGCAGGGTGTCTACCTCGTACCGACGCTCTATGTCGGCGACTACTACCTCAACGAGCAGCCGGGCAGCGCGGCGCAGGCGAAGATGAACGAGCTGACGCGCAAGTACCGCGCGCAGCAAATCGCAGCCCTGGGCCGGGCAATCAAGGCGGGCGTGAACGTCACCGTCGGCACGGACTACGTCGGCTTCCCGGTGCAGCAGGGCGTGCGCGAACTCGGGCTGCTGGTCGAAGCTGGCATGACGCCGATGCAGGCCATCCAGGCCGCCACGCGCGTGAATTCAGAGCTGCTCGGCTGGCAGGATCGGGTCGGCACGGTCGAGGCGGGCAAGCTCGCCGACATCATCGCCGTGCCGGGCGATCCGCTGCAGGATCTCACGGTGCTCGAGAAGGTGTCGTTCGTGATGCTCGGCGGCCGGGAGATTGCCACGCAGTGAGCGCGGAGTCGCCATGCGCCATTGCCCAGCACCGCCAAGCCGGCCACCGAGCCTGGGCGACGTTGTGGGCAATGCGAATTTCCCCGGCGACGACACCGGCCCAGACTTGGGCGTCGTTACCTGCCGACAGGGAACCCGCCATGTCCGCCGACCCCCTTCTGACTCTCGACCACGCGAGTCCGATCATCACCCTGCAGAGCCACCTGCTGTCCGAGCAGTCGCGCATCCCCGGCGCCACGGGCACGCTGTCGTGGATCCTGTCGGCGATGTCGATTTCGGCCAAGATCATCAGCAACAAGGTGCGCTGCGCGCGCCTCGAGGATGTGCTCGGCGAGGCCGGTTCCGGCAACGTGCAGGGCGAGCAGCAGCAGAAGCTCGACGTGATCTCGAACAACGTCCTGCTGCGCCTGCTCGGCGGGCGAGAGGGCGTGGCGATCGTCGCCTCGGAGGAGAACGAGGAGCCGGTGATCATCCGCAACGATCCGTCTGGCGAGCACCGCTACTGCGTGCTGTTCGACCCGCTCGACGGTTCATCGAACCTCGACGTGTGCGGCGGCGTCGGCACGATCTTCAGCATCCTGCGCCACGACCCGCAGGCGAGCGACGCACAGGCGGCGCTGCTGCAGCCCGGCCGGGATCAGGTCGCAGCCGGCTATGTGCTCTATGGATCGTCGACCGTATTCGTGCTCAGCGTGGGCCATGGCGTCGACATGTTCGTGCTCGACCCGGCGGTCGGCGCGTTCATGCTGGTGGAGCGCGGTCTGCGCACGCCGGCGACGTGCAAGAGCTACTCGGTGAACGAAGGCAATCGCCGCACCTTCCCCGACGGCTACCAGCGCTACCTCGACTGGGCGCAGGAGCGCGGCTACTCGTCACGTTACGTGGGCTCGATGGTCGCCGACGTGCACCGCATCCTGCTCAAGGGCGGCGTGTTCCTGTATCCCCCGACGAAAAAGGCGCCGGCCGGCAAGCTGCGGTTGATGTACGAGGCGAACCCGATGGCGATGCTGATCGAGCAGGCGGGCGGCAAGGCGCTGGCGGCGCCCGGGCAGCGCATCCTCGACGTGCAGCCGAAAGCCATCCACGAGCGCACGCCGGTCATTCTCGGCGGTGGGGACGAGGTGGACCATGTCGCGGCGCAGCTCGGCTGAGAAGCGGGCCTCAGGCTGATTCTCCCGGATGGCCAACCGCCCGCTCCGGGTATAGCGGGACGCCGGCACCGACGGATTGCCGGTCGCCTTCCGCGTATCGCCGCGCAGGGCGCCGTGGTTCGTCAACCCGTTCGCTGGCGCAGCGAGGGCGACCTTCGACGCGGTCCTTGAAGCGCCTACTCTTTCACCGCGACCTGTAACTGCTCGAGCTTCCCGTCCGGCATCTCGTAGGTCCACACGCGCAGCGTGCGGTCGCCGAACTTCGCGTCGTAGGAGCGGCCGGTCATGCCGCCGCGCAGCCAGCGCCGCGTCTGGCGGAACTCCGTGGGCGTGCCGAGCGGTGCGAGACTCGACTGGAAGTCGGCGATCGCCTGGTCGGTGAAGTAGAAATTCGCGTTCGACGTGAACTGGCTGCGATCGAGCTGGCCCTTCTGCAGTCCCTCGAAGAGGGCACGGGCGCGCGCCGCGGCAGCGACGTCAGCGGGTCGCGCATCTTCGAACAGGATCTCGGCGAGCTTGCCCGAGAGCTGCGACGGAGCCGGGGAGGCGTCCTGGTTGGTGAGCACCACGATCGCCGCGCCGTCGTCCGGGTAGACGAGGTTGTCCGACGTGAAGCCATTCACCGCGCCGCCGTGCGCCAGCTTGCGGCGGTGGTTCTCGATCTCCACGTCCGTGCCGAGCCCGTACTGCGTACCGGCACCGCTCGCGAGCCGGGTGTCGGTCTCGAGGGCCAGGTACGACGCCTTCTCGAGCAATTCACGCTTGATCAGCGACACATCCCAGCGTGCAAGGTCCTCGGCGGTCATGGCCAGCTGCCCCGCCCCGAACAGCCAGCCCGGCGCGCTCGGCGTCACGACGCGCGACGGTCCCAGCGCATACTGCGTGTAGCCCTCGGCCATGCCGTCCGCGTGCGGCTCGCGGTCGAAGTCCAGCACGGATTTCATCCCGAGCGGCTCGAAGATGCGCTGCTTCAGGAACTGGAACAGCGGCTGCCCGCTCACCTTTTCCACGATTCGGCCTGCGATCACGTAGCCGGTGTTGCTGTACTGCCATTTCGTGCCGGGCTCGTAGTCGAGTGGCTTGCGCGCCCAGCGATCCATGATGAGCTCGGGCGCCGCGGGCTCGGTCATGAGCGGGAACATGTAGTCCTGCGGCCAGTAGTCCTGATAGCCCGAGGTGTGCGAGAGCAGCTGGCGGATGGTGATGTCGCCGCCGCGTGTCAGCCCGGGGACGTGCTTCTCGACGGGCTCGTCGAGGGACAGCTTGCCGTCCTGCACGAGCAGCAGGATCGCCGCGGCGGTGAACTGCTTCGAGATCGAGCCGATGGCGTAGCGCGTGGCGGCCTGCGCGGGCTGCTTCGGATCGCGCCGCGCGTCGCCGTAGGCCTTCGCGTAAGCAATGCGACCGTCCTTCACGATCGAGACCGACGCGCTCGCGGCCCCGGTCTTCGCGAGCACCTCGGCGGCGGCCTGGTCGATGCGACGCTGGGTATCGGCGGAGAGGGCGACGTCCGCTGCGGGGGCATCGGCCCTTGCGGGAGACAAGAGGAACAGCGTCGATGCGGTGACCAGGCACAACAGGCGACGGGCAGGTGAGGTATTCGGCATGATGCAATCCTGCGGTACCGGCCTCGAGAACGCTTCCACGAGGCGCGTGGCCGACGGAAGCCTAGCGCAGATCGCGCTCCGGACGCGCGTCCTATAGGCCACGATATGCTTGCGCTCGAATCCCGCAGGAGGAGACCACCAATGACCGTGGCCGACGGCAGGGCGATCGGGCTGCTCGGCGTCCCGTTCGACGCGAACTCGAGTCATCGCCGCGGCCCGCGCAAGGCACCGCGGGCGATCCGGGCGGCCATGGGGTCCGAGGCCGGCAACGCCTGGAGCGAGCGCGGCATCGAAGTGTGGCCGAGCGCGCGCGTGATCGACCACGGCGATCTGCGCGTCTCGCCCAAGGCGGCTTCCCGAAAGCCGATCGAGCAGATCGAGCGGGGCGTCGCGAAGGCGCTCGCGGTCACGCCGCGCCTCGTCGTTCTCGGCGGCGATCACGCCGTGACCTACCCGGTGTTGGGCGCGATCGCGGCCGTCCACGGTCCGCTGGGCGTGCTGCACTTCGATGCCCACCCGGATCTCTACCCCGAGCTGGACGGCAACCGCTATTCGCACGCCTGTCCCTTCGCGCGCAGTCTCGAGGACGGCCTGATCGACCGGCTGGTGCAGGTGGGCATTCGCAGCTACGCGCCGGTGCAGGCGGAGATGACGCGCCGTCACGGAGTCGAGACCTGGCGTGCCTGGGAAGTCGGGCAGATGAAGCCGCTGCGCTTTCGCTCCCCGCTCTATGTTTCCATCGACCTCGACGCGCTGGACCCGGCGTTCGCACCGGGCGTTTCGCATCGGGAACCGGGCGGGCTCACGGTCCGCCAGGTGCTGGATGTGCTCGCCGCTGTCCGCGCGCCGCGGTTCGTGGGCGGCGATGTCGTGGAACTCAATCCCGACTGCGACATCGACGGCCTGTCTGCGACCGTCGCCGCCAGGCTTGCGCGCGAGCTGCTGGCGACGATGCTCGTTTCGCGCGTCGCGTGAGCGGACAGCTGTCGCGCCGCAGCGTACCGACCGTTATCGTGTCGCCTCCGACGCCACAGAGCCCGAACCCATGGAGCCACGCGTGAAGCGCCGATCACTACTCAAGGCGGCCGTCCTCGCCGGCGGCGCCGCCGTTGCGGCACCGGCCATCTCCAAGGGCCTGATGGAATGGCGCATGGTCACGAGCTGGCCGAAGGGCCTGCCGGGACTCGGCGCCGGTGCGGAGCGGCTGGCGGCCAACATCACGGCGATGAGCGGCGGGCGCCTCACGATCAAGGTGTACGCGGCGGGCGAGCTGGTGCCGGCGCTCGAGTGCTTCGGCGCGGTCGCCAACGGCACGGCGCAGCTCGGGCACGACGCGGCCTACTACCACACCGGCAAGTCCGAGGGGGCCCCGTTCTTCACCGCGTTCCCCTTCGGCTTCACCGCCAACGAGATGGACGCCTGGGTGAAGTACGGCAACGGCCAGAAACTCTGGGACGAGCTCTACGCGCCCTTCGGCATCCGCGCCTTCCACGCGGGCAGCACGGGCACGCAGATGCTCGGCTGGTTCAGGAAGGAGATCCGCTCGGTCGATGATCTCAAGGGCCTCAAGTTCCGCGCGCCCGGGAACCAGGGCCGCGTGCTCGCCAAGCTCGGCGTCACGCCCGTGAACCTGCCGGGTGGCGAGATCTTCCCGGCCCTGCAGTCGGGCGCGATCGACGCCGCCGAGTGGATCGGCCCGTACAACGACCTCGCACTCGGCTTCTACCAGGTCTGCCGCTACTACTACGCGCCCGGTTACCACGAGCCGGGTCCGAACCTCCAGCTCATGATCAACGAGCAGGCCTGGCGCTCGCTGACGCCCGAACTGCAGGCCATCGTCCGCACCGCCGCGGACGCCGCGACGCGTGACCTGCTCGCCGAGTACAACGCACGCTCCGGCCCGGCGCTGCGCGCGCTCGTGAAAGACCACGGCGTGATCGTTCGCCCGTTCCCCGAGGAAGTACTGATCGCCTGCGGCGAGAAATCGAACGAGGTGCTGAACGAGATCTACGCCGCCGACACCTCGCCGAACCGCATCGTGCGACGGATCATCGAGGACTTCCTCGCATTCCGCAGCGAGGTCATGCCGTGGACGCGTATCGGCGAGCAGGCCTACCTCAACGCTCGCCGGCTGCCGTTCGAGTTCAAGCTGAAGGCCTGAGTCGGGTCACTCGGGCCGGTCGGCGCGGTAGGTCTCGCGGCCGCCCACCACCGTGAGCAGCACTCGCGTGTCGAGCAGCTCGGCGGGCGGTATCGCCAGGATGTCGCGCGACAGCACGACGAAGTCCGCGTACTTGCCGGCGGTGATCGTGCCCTTCACGGACTCTTCGAACTCCGCGTACGCGGCATCGCGCGTGTAGTGCGTGAGTGCCGCCTCCACGCCGATGCGGTTCTGCGGATACCAGCCGCCCGCGGGCGTGCCGGCGCGCGTCTGGCGCGTGACCGCCGTGTAGATGCCGAGCAGCGGATCCATCGGGTAGACGGGATAGTCGCTGCCGAAGGCCTGCACCGCGCCGGCGTCGTCGAACAGTCGGAACGCGTAGGCACGCGCGGAGCGCTCGGGACCAATCAGCGGCGCGTAGTTCTCGAGCGTGTTCGCGTCCGGCACCGCACCGTATGCCGAGGTCGAGGCGATCACCCCGAGCTGGCGAAAGCGCGGCAGATCCGCGAGCGCCGGGACCTCGACGTGCTCGATGCGGTGGCGGCGCCGGCTCGTGCCGTTCATCCTGGCGGCGTGCTCGAACGCGTCGAGCGCCATGCGGATCGCACCGTCGCCGATCGCATGGATCTGGACCTGCAGGCCTGCGCGGTCGTAGGCCGAGACCGCCCGCTCGAGCTTCTCGCGCGACAGGAAGGCGAGACCGTTGCCGCCGCCCACGTAGGGCTCGAGCATCACGGCGGTCTTCGCGTCCACGGTGCCGTCGAGGATCAGCTTGGCGAAGCCGCAGCTGTGCAGCGTGCCGCGCGCGGCCTCGCAGTCGGCGACGTAGTGCCTCAGGCGCTCCGCGTCCGGTCGCTCCTCGAACGGCACGGCAGAGCGATAGCGCACGAGCATGCGCTGCCCGGCGATGGCCCGCGTCACCGCGGCGCGCTCCTTGTCGTTGAGCCCGCCCTCGGTCGCATCCTGCAGCGACGTGAGTCCGAGCGATGCGGCGGCCGCGAGCTCGCCCAGCAGCAGCTGGTAGGTGTCCTCCGCGGTCAGTGGCGGCAGCAGGTCGCGCACCAGGCTGGCCGCGCCTTCCTTGAGCAGCCCCGTCGGCTCGCCACTCGCGTCGCGCACGACGATGCCGTCCGCAGGGTCGGGCGTGTCGGGCGTAACGTTCGCCAGTTGCAGCGCGCGCGAGTTCGCGAGCGCCTGGTGCCCGTCGCGGTCGCGGATCAGCACCGGGCGGTCCGGAAAGAACTCGTCGAGATAACGTTTGTGCGCGGTACGGTCGGGAAAGTCGGGCGGCATCCAGCCGCGGCCGGTCACCCACGCTTCCGCGGGCAGCGTGGCCGCGTATTCCTTCAGGCGCTGCTGGATCACCGCGACCGATCCGGCATTGTCCAGTCGCGCGTCCTTGCGTGCCGGCAGGTGCCAGTGCGCGTCGTTGAATCCCGGCACCACGCGCCTGCCACCCAAGTCGACGATCCCGGTGCCGGGTCCCGCCAGCGCCTTCACCGTGAGCGTCTCGCCGACCGCGACGAAACGGTCGCCGCGCACGGCGAACGCTTCCGCCGAGGGTTGCGCCGGGTCGCCGGTCCAGACGCGGGCATTCACGTAGACACGTTCCGGCGGCGCGTCCGCGGCGAGGGCAGGGCACGCGATCGCGCCGAGCAGCGATGCCGCGATCGCCGGGAGCAACCGGCACGGACTCGCACGATTCACTTGGCCGGGTCCTCGGGCAGCAGGTCCTCGAAGTTGTCGAAGTAGGGCGGCTCTCCACCGACCGCCGGCTCCTCCAGCAGGTCGCTGAAGTCGTCGGCTACCGGCGACCCGGACGTGACCGTCGGTGCCGCTCCACCCGAGTCTTCCTCGGACAGTGGCGCCTCGCCGGCGAACAGCCGCTCCGGCAGTTTCGTCGCCAGCCCGGGCGCGGCCCAGAGCAGCGCGAGACCGAGCACCTGGAGAGCGACGAACGGCACGACACCGCGGTAGATGTCGGCGGTGCGCAGCAGCTTGCCCGCCACGCCGCGCAGGTAGAACAGCGCGAAGCCGAAGGGCGGCGTCAGGAAGCTGGTCTGCAGGTTCACGCCGATCATGACACCGAGCCAGACCGGGTCCACGCCGAGCTTGATCAGCGCGGGAGCCGCGATGGGCACGACGATGAAGATGATCTCGAAGGTGTCGAGGAAGAACCCCAGCACGAAGATCACCAGCATCACCGCAAAGACAGCGCCGAATACGCCGCCCGGCATGGACGCGAGCGCGTCGTGCACGAGGTTTTCGCCGCCGAGTCCGCGGAACACAAGGCTGAACACGCTCGCGCCCAGCAGGATCACGAACACCATCGAGGTGATGCTGAGTGTCGTGCGCATCACCTCGTGCAGGACCCGGCGGTCGAAGCGGTTCTTGACGCCGGCGAGCAGCATCGCGCCCACCGCGCCCACCGAGGCCGATTCGGTGGGCGTGGCGATGCCGGCGAGGATCGAGCCCAGCACCGCGAGGATCAGCAGCAGCGGCGGGAGCAGGGCGCGCAGCACGCGGCCGGCGAGCCCGGCGCGCTGCTCGTCGCTCATCTCGATCGGCGGGCAGGACTTCGGATCGAAGATCGACTTCGCGAGGATCCACGCCAGGTAGAGTCCCACCAGCACGAGGCCCGGCAGCATCGCGCCCGCGAACAGCTGGCCTACCGAGATCGGCTCGGGCGCGAGATTGCCGAGCTCGAGCTGCGCCCGCTGGTTGGCCCCCTGCAGGATGTCGCCCACGAAGATCAGCACGGTCGAGGGCGGGATGATCTGCCCGAGCGTGCCCGCGGCGCAGATCGTGCCCGCGGCGAGCTTCGGGTCGTAACCCGCGCGCATCATCGCCGGGAGCGACAGCAGGCCCATGGTCACCACCGTGGCGCCGACGATGCCGGTCGAGGCCGCGAGCAGCGCGCCCACGATCACCACGGAGTAGCCGAGCCCGCCGCGCAGCGCGCCGAACAGCTCGCCCATGGTGGTGAGCAGCGCCTCGGCGATCTTCGAGCGCTCGAGCATCACGCCCATGAACACGAACAGCGGCACGGCGACCAGCGTCTCGTTGGTCATCGTGCCGAAGTAGCGGCCCACCAGTGCCGAGAGGATCGCGACGTCGAACACGCCGAGGGCCATGCCGAGCGTTGCGAAGATGAGCGCCACGCCGGCGAGCGTGAATGCGACCGGGTAGCCGATCAGCACCGCGCCGATGGTCGCGAGGAACATCGCGACCGAGAGGATCTCGCCGATCAGCACGGTGCTCATCGCGCTGCGGTCCCGGGCCCTGGGCTAGATCCGCTCATCGGTCACCAGGTCCTCGTCGTGGTCTTGCAGCCCGTGCCCGGCGAGGAACAACGCGCGCCGCGCGATCAGCGCGAGGCCCTGCAGGAACAGCACCGCGCAGAACACCCACAGCAGCGACTTGAGCAGATACAGCCCCGGCATGCCGCCGGCGGTGCTCGAGGGCTCGCGGATGTCCCAGGACGACAGCACGAAGGGCGCCGAGGTCACCGCCATGAGCGCGAGCCACGGGAACAGGAAGACGAGCGTGCCGAGGATGTCCACCCAGGCGCGTCGTCGCGGGCTCATCTGGCCGTAGAGCACGTCGACGTTGACGTGCCCGCGATGCAGCATCGTGTAGCCTGCACCCGCCATGAACACCGCGGCGTGCTGCCAGACGTAGAGCTCCTGCAGCCACGGAAAGCCGAGGCCGAAGAGGTAGCGCAGCACGACCACGGCGAAGCAGGTGAGCACGCAGCCCATGGTCAGCCACGCGACCGTGCGCCCGAGCCAGTCGTTGAGTGCGTCGACTCCCTTGACGAAACCCGTGATCGCGCTCACCCGTCCCCCGTCGCGGCTGGGCGCGATGGTACGGGCAAACGCGAACTCAGGCGACGGGTCATGGGTCCGGGCTATCCTCGCGGCGTGGCCCGTCCGGGCCCGGGCTTCGAGGAGGTCGTCGACCGTGCATCCAGCCATTGCAGTGAGCGTCGTCGCGCTGGCTCTCTCCGCCTTCGCATCGCAGGCGCCGGCGCAGGATCGTGCCGCCGCCGCGACGGTCGCACCCGGTGGCTCGCTCGCCGCCGACCCCGCCGTCCGCGATGCGCTCGCCAGGCTCGACGTCTGGCTCGAGGGCCAGCGTTACCGGCTCGACCTGCCGGGCTTCGCGGTGGGGGTGGTGCACGACCAGCAGCTGCTGTGGAGCAAAGGCTACGGCTACGCCGACGTGGCGCGGCGCATCCCGAGCACGGACCAGACCCTCTATCGCATCGCCTCCATCAGCAAGACGTTCGCGGCGACGGCCGTGGTGCAACTCGCCGAGCGGGGCAAACTCTCTCTCCACGATCCGGTGAGCCGTCACCTGAAGTGGTTCGCGCCCGGGGACAGCACGCTGGCGGCGCCGGCACGCGTCTGGAACCTGCTGTCGCACAGCGCGGGCCTGCAGCGCGAGGTGCCAGGCTCCGACTGGGACGCGCTGGTGAGTCCCGATGCCGAGTCGATCGAGGCCGCCACGCGCGACACGCCGCTGGTGCTGCCGCCGCAGACGCGCCTCGCGTACTCGAACTACGGCTACGCCGTCGCCGGGCAGCTCGTGCGGCAGGTGTCGGGGCTGCCCTACGCAAAGTACCTGCGTGACAACGTGCTCGAGCCCCTGGGCATGACGGCCACCGACGTCCTCGACGGCCGCGAGACTCGGCCCGGCCTCGCCGTGCCCTACGGTCGCCGCAGGCTGGACGGCCCGCGCGCGATCGAGCAGCAGATGCCGCGGAGCGACGCCTTCGATTCGGTCGGCGCGCTCGTGTCATCGGTGAGCGACCTCGCGAAGTGGGCCTCGTTCCAGTTCCGTGATTCGGACGCGAACACCGGCCCGGTGCTCACCGGCGCGTCGCTGCGCGACATGCACCGACCGCATTTCCTGCTGTCCGACTGGAGCCAGGGCTGGGGACTCGGCTGGCGCCTGACGCGCAACGACGCCGGTGCGCGCATCGACCACGGCGGCAGCCTGCCCGGCTACCGGTCGAGCCTGCTCCTCGACCCGTCGAGCCGCGTCGCCGTGATCCTGCTGATGAACGCCGACGACGGTCCGCGGGAAATGAGCGCCGGCATCCTCAAGCTGGTGGCCGAGCCGATCCGCCGGGCTGCGGCGTCATCGCCCGCAGCGCCGGCGCCGTCCACGGATCTCGCGCGCTTCGCGGGCCTGTATCGCGATCGCTTCGGCGGGCAGGTCTACGTGCTGGCCGTCACCGGCGGTCTGCAGCTGCTCGATCCCGAGGCCGCCGACATCGAGGCGAGCGCGGTCATGCTCCGGCAGACCGGGCCCGCGAGCTTCGTGACGGAGTCGCCGCCCGGTTCGATCACGCGTGCCGTCGCCTCGCGCGTGCAGTTCACGCTGGACGAGGGCGGGCAGGCGGCCTCGTTCACCATGGACGACGGGGCCTATCGGTACCGGCGCGTGCGGTGACCGACGAGGCCGGGGCCGCGCCGGCCGTCAGCGTTCGAGCCCGAGTGCGCGCCGCACCTCGCTCCACGGCACCAGCTTGAAGTTCTGGGCGTCGGACGGAGCCGTATTGCGGTCGTCCTGCACGACCAGCAGGCCATCCGCGAACGGCGCCGGCAAGGGCTGGCTCGTGGCGTCGAGTCCGTCCGTGCTTGTCACGCCGTCGACGACACCGTCGATGATTCGGAAACGCCCGAGGTACTCGTTCGGCGGGCGGCGCCGGTACACGGCATAGGCGTCGTCGCCCTGGCTCGACACGATCACGTAGCCTTCGCCACCTGGCCGGCGGTAGATCGTGATGCCCTCGACGTCGGCGACCAGTCGGCCGCCGCCGGTACGATCGACGCGCTCGAGCGTGACGGCCGCATCCGGCGCGGCCGCGAGGCGATAGAAGCCCGTGTCTTCCTCGCCGACGTACAGCCAGCCGAGTTCGTCGTCGGCCGCACAGCCCTCGGGCTGCCTCGCGAGCCGGAACTCGCGCACCAGCCGCGTGCCGATCCGTCCGCCCGGGCGCGCCTCGAGTTCGTGCTGTTGGTAGCGTCCGTCCTTGTCGTTCACGAACACGTACTGCCGGCCGCTCGCATGCTCCGCGTACATGCAGAGCCCGTAGATCCGCGTGAGGCCGGTGCGGAGCACGCCGTCGCCAATGCCGTCGAGGGTCTGCGTCGCGGGGTCCAGCAAGTACAGCGCGATCGCGTCGCGGTCGCGATCACTGGCGGCGACGACGGTGACCGTACGCTCGCCGAGTGCGAAGCCGTCGCGCAGGTCGACGTTGTTCATGCGTCCGTCGGGCAGCGACTGCACGACCGTGCCGTCGAGGCGATAGAGCACGAGTCCGCGCTTCTTGTCGGTCCCGATGATCACCGAGGCCGCGGGGTCGGCCGGGTTCACCCAGATCGCCGCGTCGTCCGCGGCGTCGCCGCGGGAGGCAACGGGCTCGGTCTCGAGCGCGGCCTGTACG
>Ga0209254_10000611_pt1 | contig 29794 bp, 27 predicted proteins | sample FrelakmetDIP11DI_FD_187148 | JGI IMG/M metagenome (GOLD analysis project Ga0209254, IMG submission 187148) | Freshwater lake sediment microbial communities from the University of Notre Dame, USA, for methane emissions studies - DIP11 DI (SPAdes)... | ecosystem: Environmental > Aquatic >... | reverse complement strand
TAGGTTTGTAGTTCACGGAGGTATTTCCGCCATGATCTAAGCCAAGCGCATGTCCCAGCTCGTGCATGAAGACGGCTGCTTGATCTTTACGAACTCCAACCCCGTCATAGAAAGCGCCGAAGGCCAATATGAAATCGTCACAGACGACGCCTTCGGCGACTCCAGGACACTTGGGATCGATTCCATTAATTGACAGCTTGTCCGCGAAAAGGCAGTAGCGATAGGTCATCTTCTTCGCTTGGATCGCGTTGACATCCAGACGCTCATCCACTGTACCGAAATATGTGTTCTTGAGGGCGTAGTAATCCGAAAAACTAGTAAATTCCTTCCAAGGGATGCCCTCATCGATCAGGATGTGCAGGTTGATTCCTTCGATGTTATCTGGGTTCGACACACGTGCGTTGGCGAAGGCAGCTTCGACGTCTTCTATGGCCTCTGGGTTAGGCCTTTTTCCGTTCATGTAGTCAGCCTCAACGAAAATGTCCTTGTGCTCCCAATCGGCGCCGAGCGCGGAAAGGTTGAGGTCGATGTTGCCATCGAGGTCAAAATCTATGCCTTTCTTTTCCCAGGAATCATAGAGGCCATCCCCATCGGTGTCCTTATCGACGGCTTCGATAGTGACCTTGATCCAGCCATCGTTATCAGTGAACTTCGAGGCGGTTCCAGAGAACATGAGGTAGGAAGCTCCTGACGGGATTCTGATGCTTGTCCCGGATCCAGGGACAAAAAAGTCCTCTGGGATGTCTGTGGGGTATCCGTTGAAAGTTGACGCTGTTTCGTATGGCTCTCCCGCATCTATCGCACCTGGAACCCTGTGCAGAGGTCCTACTTCATTGCCTTGACTTTGCCAGAGAACGGTGCTGGAAGAGCTAAAGACGCACCACAGTTCACTAGTGCCGGACCAGAATAGACTCCAGTCTTCACATGCTGCATAGTGGACTGCACCCGTAGCATTGATCAAGATTTCATCGCCTGGTTCGAATCCATTTGCGGCGAGATTCACGATCAAGGGAGCTTCAAGACCGTGCCATTCCATTGTACCGTCGCCGTTATCGTCCCATTCAGCGGGGTCATTATCAGCGAAAAGGTACGTGCCCCTCACTGGAACGCCAGCTTCGAATTTTATGGTTGGCTCGGCCAGCTGCCCCGCTACGTTAAACGTTAGGTTTGCGTCTTCCTGTGAGCCCATGAGTGGCGTCAACGCACCCAGTAGCAAACATACGACTATGATCACTGATGTGGTTCCACCTATCATTATTGCTCCCCCTCGATATCCCTGAGATCTACCCAATTTCACTTACATGAATCATGTTTATTGCTTGCATATCAATATTTCGAGAATCGAGGTATCAATCAGCCTTAGATGTTACTATGGCAATGTAATCATGATGTAAGAAAAAGGAAAGGGTCTTTTTCATCCCTCTTTCCATCGGCAAGGATAGCCTTGTTCCCGAGAATAGTAACTTTTAGGCTCTAGCCATTCAGTCTGGTGATCTGTGATCCCGCTCGGCCCACCAGTGATGGAACATCATCAATGCAGCGCCGCTCGACGCCCCAGCTCGTACGCTTTCTCATTGATCTGCTTGGCCTTGGCGGGGACACTGGACATCAGGGCGGAGCGCAGCGTCCCCTCTTTGAGAGGGAACTCAACCAAGGTGGAGACTGCGCCAATCAGCACCGAGTTCACCGTCACCCTCGCGCCCGCCTCCTCCGCGGCCTGGGTGGCGTCCAAGGAGATGACCTTCAATCCAGATTTCCTCATGGCCGATAGCAGCTCCCCCACCTCGGGGTACTTCTCGTTGCCGCTGGTGACGGTCATGGGCACGATGCGGTGGACATCGGTGACCACCACCGTTCCCTGCTTGGCGTAGGCGAGCGCACGGTAGGTCTCGACCGGCTCGAACCCTAGGAGGAGGTCCGCGCCAGCCTTGGGGACCAACGGCGACAGCGCCCCCTTTCCGAAGCGCACCGCCGCGCTTACGCTTCCCCCGCGCTGCGCCATGCCGTGCACCTCGGACATGACCACCTCCCGGCCTTCCCTCATGGCCGCCTCCCCTATCACCCGGGAGGCGAGAAGGACCCCTTGGCCTCCCACGCCGACTATCAGGACGTTGTAGGTCATTTCCTCACCTCGATGGCCTTCTTGGGGCACACCTGGGCGCAACAGCCGCAGCCGATGCACATCTCCGGTATGATGCTCACGTCCTTTCCGTCATAGGCCAGGGCGGGGCAGGTGAACTTGGTGAGGCAGGTCTTGCAGCGCACGCACTTGGCCTGGTCGATGGCGTAGAGGCTGCGCTTAAGCTTGGCCTTACGCATCAGGGCCAAGGGGCAGGCGCGCCGGGAAACCACGACCGAGAAAGCGTCCCGGTCCAGCGCCTCCTTCAAGGCGGAGGTGGTAGAGGCCAGGTCGTAGGGGTCGACGGTCTGGACGTGCTTCGCCCCCAGACCCCTGAGCATGGCCTCGATGTCCATGGGCGGCGTGGGACGGGCATGCGTCCTCCCCGTACCAGGATGGGGCTGATGGCCGGTCATGGCCGTGGTGCCGTTGTCCAATACCACCAACAGATAGCGGTGGTCGTTGAACACGGCGTTGACGATCCCTGGAAGCCCGGAATGGAAGAGGGTGGAGTCCCCGATGAAGGCTATCACCTTCTGCTTGGTGCTCTCGCTGAACCCTCCCGCGGCCCCGACGCTGGAGCCCATACACAGAAGGTAGTCGGCCGCGCTCAGGGGAGGGTTGATGCCCAAGGTGTAGCAGCCGATGTCCGTCGAGAAGACGGCATCCCGATTCCCCAGAGCCTTCTTGACCGCATAGAAGGTGGAGCGATGAGGGCAACCTGCGCAGAGGACCGGAGGGCGGTTGGGCAGGTCGATCGGCTCGACCTGGATTGGCCTTCCCATCTCCTTGACCTTGAGCTCGCCCCTGAGCGCGGTCACCGTCTCCGGCGAATACTCGAAGGCCATGGGAAGATGGCCCGAGAGCTTGCCCAGCACGCGCAGCTCGCACGCCTCCTCCTTGGCTAGCTGAATGACCCTTTCCTCCACCAGTGGGGTGAGCTCCTCGAAGATCACCACCTTGTCGAAGGAGGAGATGAACTTGCGGATCTTCTGGTCCGGAAGGGGATAGGTGAAGCCTAGCTTCAGGAATCTGGCATCGTCCAAGAATTCCTTGGCGTATGCATAGGCCACGCCCGAGGCGATCACGCCCACGCTCCCCTCTCCCGATTCGAAGTTGAAGGGGGATTGCTCGGACATTTCCTTGGCGATCCTCATTCGCTCCAGCTGCTTGACCCTTCCCCTCCTGGCCACCGCTGGCACGGGGACGAAGCGCATGGGGTCCTTTTCGAAATGGCCCTCGAGGCTGACCTTCTTGGCCTCTCCCAAGGTGACAATGCCCCGGGCATGGTTCACTCGCGTCGAGGTCCTCAGGAGCACTGGGGCCTCCAATTTCTCGGAGATGTCGAAGCCGGCGATGGTCATCTCCCTGGCCTCGGCCGGCGTGGTCGGCTCGAGCATCGGCAGGTTGGCCAGTCGGGCGAAGATACGGCTATCTTGCTCGTTCTGGCTGGAGTGCATGGAAGGGTCGTCGGCGGTCAGTATGACCATCCCCCTCCTGACTCCCACGTAGCCTAGCGACACGAAGGGGTCGCTCGCCACGTTCAGGCCGACGTGCTTGAAGAAGACGAAGGAACGGAGGCCAGAGGCCGCCGCGGCCGCCCCTACCTCCAGGGCGACCTTCTCGTTGGTGGAGTATTCGAAGTACATCCCTGTCTCCTGGGACAGGGCCTCAAGGTTCGTCCCGATCTCCGAGGATGGGGTGCCGGGATAGGTCGCGGCCACCGCCACCCCAGCCTCCAGGCAGGCTCGGGCTATCGCTTCATTGGCCAGCAGGAGGGCCTTGCGCCCGCTCTCAACCAGAAGCGCCCGCTCCCTTGCATTTGGCCTTCAAGGCGGCGTAGTCCTCGTCCACTCTCCTCTGCACTTCGGCGATCATGGCGGGGGTCAGGTGCTTGAACCTTCCTTGTGACATCAGGTACTCCTCCACTGGCTTGGTCTTGACGTCCTTGCTCAGCATGTAAGCGCCATTCTCGTACTCATAGAGCGGGAAGATCCCGGTCTGAGTGGCCAGGCGGGCCACCTCCACCGATTTGGAGGAGGGGATCTTCCATCCCGGAGGGCAGGAGGACAGCGCGTGGATGAACTTCGTCCCTCTGATGGTCTTTGCCTTCTTAACCTTGGCGACAAGGTCCTCTGGATAGGCGATGGAGACCGTCGCACCATAGGCGATCCCGTTGGGGATGAGCATCTCCATGATCGGCTTCTTGCCCACCTGCTTCCATTCCTGGTTCTTGCCTCCTGGCGTGGTGTTCGTCCAGGCATAGAGGGGGGTGCAGCCAGAGCATTGGATGCCCGTGTTCATGTACGCCTCGTTGTCATACATGATGTAGATGAAATCGGTGCGGCGGTCTATTGCCCCGGACAATGCCTGAAGGCCGATGTCCACCGTCCCTCCGTCCCCCGCCCAGCCCACCACCGTCACGTCCTCTATCCCCTTCGCATCCAGGGCGGCACGTATGCCGGAGCTGACCGCTCCCGTGCACTCGAAGGCATTGTCGATGACGGGTACCTTGAGCGCCGCCCGCGGCCAGACCCCCTGTACCACGGACCAGCAGCAGGCCGGGGAATTGATCACGGTCTTGGGGCCGAGGGCCTTCAAGCACATGCGGGCCAAAAGAGTGGCACCGCAGCCAGCGCATCCGGAGTGGCCTTTGCTCACGAGCTCTTCCTTGGGCACGGTCAATCTCGGCACTAAAACCACCTCCAGCTCCCATCCTTGAGGGCGACCCATTCCACGTCCTTGGTCATGCTGCCGCTCCTCGCTATGGCTAGCAGGTCCTCGAACATCTTCTCGAACTCCGCCTCGGTGATGTCCCTTCCCCCCAGGCCTCCGATGTAGCCCTTGACCTTGACGTCCGATGCCAGGGGATAGAGGGCGTTGCGCACCTCACCGTAGATCGCTCCTCCCTGGGCGAAGGTATAGCTGCGGTCGAACACCCCGATGGTCCTCACCCTCTCGCCCAGTCGTAGGAGCTCCTCGGTGGGGAAGGGGCGGAAGGTGCGAAGCTTGGCCACCCCGACCTTCCTTCCCCGCTCCCGCATCCGGTCCGCGGCCACCTTCGCGGTTCCAGCCGCTGAGCCGGATACGATCAGGGCCACGTCCGCATCCTCGCAACGGTACAGTTCCACTAAGCTGCTGTAGTCGCGCCCGAACGCCTTCTTGAAGGCAATCCCCGCCTCCACCCACTTCTTCTTGGCCTTCTCCATGGCCAGGGCGTTGTTGTACCGGAACTCCATGGCCCAGTCCGGCATGACCAGGGAGCCGTAGCGGCGCGGCTTGCGGAAATTGACCTTGACATCTGGGTTGAAGGGATGCAGGTAGAAGTCGATCTCCTCGATAGCTGGCACGTCGACCTTCTCGAAGGTGTGGGACAGGATGAAGCCGTCCTCGATGATCATCGCGGGGAGCATGATCTCCTTGTCCTCGGCCACCCGATAGGCCATGAGGATGAGGTCCAGGGTCTCCTGGTTGTTCTCGCAGAAGAGCTGCATCCAGCCGGTGTCCCTCTCCCCCATGACGTCCATGTGGTCCGTCCAGATGTTCCATGGCGGCCCTAGGGCCCGGGAGACCACCGGCATGACGATGGGGCGGCGCGCCCCCGCGGCCCAGAATAGCATCTCGTGCATCAGGGCCAGTCCCTGCGAGGACGTGGCGGTGAAGGTCCTGGCGCCTATGTACGAGGCCCCAATGAGGGCGGCCATGGCGCTGTGCTCGCTCTCGACCTTGATGTATTTGGCATTCATCTCGCCGTTGGCCACCATCTCGGCCAGTTTCTCCGAGATCGAGGTCTGGGGGGTGATGGGGTAGGCGGCGATGACCTCCACTCGGGCCAGCATCGCGGCCTTGGCCGCGGCGGCGTTCCCGGTCATCAGGTCTAGCATATCGAATCCTCCCTGACCATGGTGATGGCGACGGTGGGGCATTCGTTGGCGCAGATGCCGCATCCCTTGCAATGGTCATAGTCGACCTTGGGATAGTCACCCTCCTCCCTCAACTCGATGCTGACGTCGGGGCAGAACTTCCAACAGGTGTAGCAGCGCGTGCACTTCTTGGTATCGATGATGGGACGGAACGTCCGCCATGTACCAGTGCGCACGCTCTCGGTGGTCTGCAGGCTATAGGTTGACTGAGGAAGGTCGCGATAGGTCTCCAACTTACCAAACCCCCTTGACCGTCTCGAAGGCCTCCTTCGCCGCCTCGGCGTTCGCTCGCTTGTCGCCTGGGGACGCCTTCATTATGCTTTCGATCACGGACTCCAGCGGGACCTGGGGACATATTTTGGAGAAGGCCCCGATGATGGCCGTGTTCACGATCGGCGCGTTCTCGGATCCCAGGCCGTACTTGAGGGCGATGCTGGTGGCGTCCACGGTGGCCACCTTGCCCCATTTCACATGCTGCAGGTCGCAGCTTTCCTTGGCGCTGTTTATCAGCAGCGCCCCATCCGGCTTGAGGCCCTGGAGCACGTTGGTCATGCTGACCAGGTCGGGGTCCAGGACGACCACGTAATCGGGGAAGTAGATCTCGGAATGGGTACGTATGGGCTTGAGGTCGATGCGACAGAATGCGGTCACGGGTGCTCCCCGCCTCTCCACGCCAAAGAAGGGGAAGGCCGCAGCATGCAAACGGTTCATGACCGCCGCCCTAGCTAGCAGCTCTGAGGCGACCACCGCCCCCTGACCGCCCCTGCCATGGAATCGTATCTCGATCATATGCAGCTCCGCTTCCCACTAGGCCCTTCTGCATATTTATTCTTCATCGGCCAGCGTGTCAAGGGCTAGCATTAGTCAAACCGAGGAAAACGATATTAGCGTCATCAAGGATGTTGTGGGCGGCAATGACCCTGCACAACCTATGCTTCCGTGCCTTCTGCCAGGCGACTGAGGACGAGGCGAAAGTCAAGGCGGCGCTGCTATTCGCCTCCGGTGGGAAGGTAGAGAACATAGAGCGAACCAAGTGCGAGGGATATTATGGGAACCCCATCGTCATCCTGGATTTATGCATCCAATCCTCGCGGTCCATCAAATCCTTCTTCCAGCGCATCTCGGAATTGGACCGACGGGCCCTGTTGGAAGACCTAGAGAGGAGGATCGACGAGGATTGTGCCGTATATTTCAGGCTGGACAAGCAGGAAGCGTACCTTGGAAGATTGGTCCTTGGGGAGAAAGGGGAAGAGCATGACATCATAGCGGTCCATGGAAAGGTGAAGTCGTATCCGAAGAACAGGGAATCTTCGCTTCGTTCCATGGCCGACTATCTCTCATCGTTTGGTTAGGCGCCAAGGAAAAGGTTCTTACACCTCACCAGTATATCCGCAGACCAACGCAGGGGTAGCCAAGCTTGGCCAACGGCGCAGGACTTAGGATCCTGTCCTTAGTGGTCCGTGCGTTCAAATCGCACCCCCTGCACTATTCTTTCTCAACCAGCGTCTCATTTTAAAGAGAAAAGAAAAAATACTCCACAAACCGAATACGACTGTGGTGGGGAAAAAATGTCCACTATGAAAAGGACAGGTGTAATACTCCTGATCGCGACGATGTTGCTGATGGCCTTCCCGCTATCGGTATCTTCGTCCTCCGGAGAGGTGCCCATCGCCGGGACAAGCGATGGAGAGAGCTCGATCGATTACTCCGTAGCATCTGGTGGAGGACAATCATCAGTCCAGAATTCCGTTGATGGAAACCTGAGGCACTTCACGCACTCGGTTTACAACCTCCCTTGGAGCCTGGACCCCACCTCGGTCTTCTTACAATCAGATTATGGGGTGATGCAGAACTACTATGAGACTTTGGTCTGGTACGATAATGGTGATCCCAACACGCTCATACCTTGGCTAGCTACCCAGGTGCCGAGCGTGGATAATGGCCTCATATCCCCTGATGGCTTGCACTATGTCTATCCCATCAGGCAGAGCGTGCTCTTCCACGATGGAACCCTAATGGACGCTTATGATGTCGAATATTCCATCGAGCGCTTTCTCATCAGGAACGACCCGAACGGCATCAGCTACCTTCTTGGCGAGGCTCTGTTAGGATATGCTCCCGATTATGGCACCCCGCTCGATCCAAGCCTGATAGATACGACCGTGAACGTCCTTGACCAATGGACCGTCCAGGTAAATCTGGCGGAGCGCTTCCCTGGGTTCAATGCCCTCATGGCCACTCAGGCGATGTCCATAATCTCCAAGGATTACATTATCGCCAATGAGCCGGACGTGTTCGGGACCCAGAACTACTGGATGTCCACGCACGAGATGGGGACTGGGCCTTACACCATATCCGCCACGGAGCCCTACTCCTACATGACACTGGCAAGGTTCGATTATTATTGGAGGGGACAGGCAGCAATCCCATCGGTTGATCTCATCGTCAATTGGTGGTCGCCGATTCAATTTGAGGAAGGGGCAGTCGATATTACAGGATTGCCATACAATGAGCTACCCAACTTCATCTCCTACCCAGATGTGAACGTGTATTGGGGAGAACCCACCTTCACCTCGTACCATATCGGCATGAACCAGGACATCCAGCCTGGTTTGAACTTCGGCGATGTCCCTAGCGACTTCTTTGCAGATGAGAACGTGAGGAACGCCTTCATCTTCTCTATGGACAGGGACGTCTTCATCTCCAGCTATTTCGGCGTGGATATGCCAAGGCCTAATGGGCCTATACCTCTAGGAATGTGGGGTTGCCCCAACTGGCCTCCGCAAGGCTTCAACCTGAGCCTTGCAGGGTTCCTGTTGAGCCAAGCGATTAATCCAGCGACCGGCAATTCGTGGGCCGAGGACGGCTTCCATATAGTGTTCTATTATGAATACGATAACTTCTACCGCGAAACCCAGTTCAACATCTGGAAAGCCGGCCTGGAAAGCCTAACGGACCTAGGTTATGTCAGCGGGGAGATTGCCGTGGACGTTATAGGCCTGGACTGGCCGGTCTTTTTGGATGCCCGAAGCTCAGGGATGCTGGCCGTAAGCTCCCGTGGTTGGTCTTGCGATTATGTTGATCCAGATAATTTTGTGCGCGCCTATGTCAGAAGCGGAGGACAGATAGCGTCGGAATATCATATCAGCGACAGCTCATTGGACGCGATGATTGACGCAGCAGCGCAAGAGCTCGATAAGAGCGTCAGGACGGGCCTATATGAGAACATTGTTATAGCCTCCTATCAGAAAGGGCTTTACCTCTGGACCTATCAAGAAATGTCTTCCACGATAACCCAGGCCTGGGTACATGGTTTCCATATTAACCCAGCTCTGAATGGCCAGGATTGTAATGCCTACTACTACGACCTGACCTGGGATCCACAACTGCCAGGTGCCCCTGAATCATTGACGGCAACGACCGCCGCCGATCATATCGACCTGAGCTGGGAGACGCCATCGTCATCTGGAAGCCGTCCGGTGGAGACTTATTACATCTACCGAGGTCAAGGAGGGGCGCCGAGCCTCCTGGACTCGGTCTCGGCCCAGTCAGGGTCTCCCTTCCTGTATCGGGACTATTCCGTGTTGCCGGGGGTGGAGTACACCTACTATGTGAGCGCCCTCAACCAGCTGGGCGAGAGCGCATGGGCTGGCCCAGCACATGCCACATTTGTCGTTCAGATGAACATCGACATCGGCCCTTACCAGTACCCAAACGTAATTGTCCTAGGCAGCAGGACCATCATTAAGGTCGCCGTCTTTGGTTCACAGGACTTGCCCGTCCCGAACATTAATCGGAAATCGGTGAAATTCGCAGGTGCGGCCCCCTTAACCTGGAGTTTCTCTGATATTGACAGGGACGGCATCACCGACATTGTGTTCTCCTTCAAAGCATCGTCCTTGGACCTGAACCGATGGAGCACCTCGGCAACCTTGACCTTGATGACCTTCGATGGCAGATCCTGGACCGCGATGGACTCGGTCAAGGTGGTGACCAGGGCTAGCAATTGGCTGCTGTGAAATCGCCCCAATACAGGCCCGTGACGAAGGCCTGTCTTTTATTTCTTTTTTATTAATAAAAGATGAAGACAAGGATCAGTATTTCTGTAGGATGACTCGGCATTTGGGGCATCTCTCAGCCTTGATGTGGACTATCCCCCAGAGATTTGATTCGTAGATGCGCTCTCCTCCCACGCCTATGCGGGAAAGCGAGTTGATCTCCTTTCTCCATTTGACGCCAGAGACCAAGCTCTCGGTTTCAATCCAACCTTCCTCCATCGGCTCACCGCAAGAGGGGCACTTCATGGCAAGGTTGTATCCCCTTCCTGGCTATTTATAATAAGACCATCAGCAAGGACCTTATGCAATTCATCCGTTTATTACGGTTCCTTGGAGCTGTTGCAGTCACGCTATAAGGACTTGCTTATGAGGTGCACGATTTATCGCTGGATACATTTTAATATGAAGTAAACCAAGAAAGAAGGATGAGGAATAAGCAAGGATGACAAGGATATTCGATATAGAAAGGCATGCAGCGTTATCAAAAGCGATAACGAAGAGGATTGGCGTCAAGCAGGACGCGGCGGACGACCTAGCCATGCGAATACTGAATTATTTCGGCTATGGGGAAGAGGTCATAGACAATTCGTTGGATCAAGAGGACAGACGGCTCTTCTATTTCCTGCAGGATGTCTCATTACTGAAGACGGCTTGGGAGGAGGCCATCCTCCAAAGTGGACGTACCTGGCGCATATTCTATTGGTACCTAAACGTGGAGAACATCGAGGAGTACTCGATTGAGGAGGACGCCCCCAAGCACGAGGAGGGGCTTTATGATGCCCTCCCGCAGGGCGTTTGGTCCCGAGAGGAGATCAGGGAAGAGAGCTCTTGAGCTATTCCCAACCGCTTTCTTTTTACTCGATTCGCTCATACCTTGGCCTGGTAACATGCAACCGCGTAAGATCCTTGTCGTGGTCATGGATGGCCTGGGCGACAGAGCGGTCAAAGACCTGCACTGGAAGACGCCGCTCCAGGCTGCCAACCGGCCCAACCTCAATTGGTTCGCTGAGCACGGGGCCACGGGCATCGTGGACATAATAAGCCCAGGGGTGAGACCTGGAAGTGATACCTCCCATCTAGCCATATTGGGATACGACCCATACCAGGTCTACACCGGCAGGGGACCTTTCGAGGCCGCAGGTACTGGATTGGTGGGTGAGAAAGGGGATGTTGCTTTCCGATGCAACTTCGCCACCGTGGATCCGAACATGGTGGTAACGGACCGGCGTGCCGGTCGAATCAAGGAGCCAGACACCACTATGCTCGTGGAGTCCCTCTCAGGAATGAGTGTGGATGGAGTGGATATCGTCGTCAAAGAGGCGACCGAGCATCGGGCGGTGCTGCTGCTCCGGGGAAAGGGGCTCTCCGCGAAGGTCTCGGACGTCGACCCCCATACGGAGGCAAAGATCCATGAGGCCCAGGCTCTTGAGCATGAGGCCAAGAAGACCGCGAAGGTGGTCAATCACTTTGTTCAGCGTTCATATGAGCTTCTTAATGACCATCTGGTCAACCAAAGACGGAGGTTGGAAGGCAAGCCGCCCGCCAACATCCTGCTGCCCAGGGGAGCGGGGGTATTCCCAGACATCCAGGCATTCCAGGAACGCTACCAGATGACCGGAGCTTGCGTCGCCGGGGTCTCCCTGATCAAGGGGATCTGTCGCGTTTGCGGCCTGGATGTGATAGAGGTGCAAGGCGCAACCGGTGGCATGGACACCGACATGGTGGCGAAGGCCAAGGCGGCCGTTCGTCTACTAGATACTTATGACTTCGTGCTCGTGAACGTCAAGGCCGCCGACGTGGCCTCACACGATGGAAATGCCAACCTTAAGGTCAAAGTGATCGAGCGGCTGGACGAGATGGTGGGTGTGATCCGTTCTGAAATGCCCGAAGGCACGGTGGTCGCATTCTTGGCCGATCATTGCACCCCCATCGAGGTCAAGGATCACAGCGGGGACCCTGTGCCGCTCCTCATCTATTGCCAGGGCATGGTGCGGGACGCCAATGCCAGCTACGATGAGGCATCCTGCGCTCATGGAGGTCTGGGAAGGCTGAGAGGGAAAGACGTCCTCCCCATACTCATCGATAAGGCGGGGCGGTCCGAGAAGTTCGGCGCGTGAGGTCGGCGTAAAAGAAAATATAGCGCAAATCGTAATGCAACAGCGTGAAGTATTCCTATTGCCCACCATGCAACCGGCTCCAGAAATGGAACTGGTACTCGAGGAGCAAATGCGAGAACTGTGGCAAGGATTGCGTTATTTTTGAGGTCGAAAGGTCCGCGTATGGCATATTGATGTACGCGCTTTGTGCAATGGCTGTGGTCTTCATCATATTGCACGCCTCCTGGTACACCTTCGGCCTCGATTGGGCATCCTTCTATTCGAGCGTGCCGAGCGATGTATCGACCTGGCTGATCTTCGGGCTGATTTTCCTGGCCATCGCATTCGCTTTTTTGGACCTGTCCAAGACACAGAAGAAGGCTGAGGAGAGGGTGCAGAGGGGGATCAACAAGCCAAAGTAGGTTCACCCTCGCCATGCCTTCAGGATGAAGCGTAGGGTTGCGTTGTCTCGGCTGGACCCCTCGATCCGAGAGGCGAAAACCTCTCCGGCATCCGTGGGTTCGCGAAGAGCTACGAGGGTCGATTCCACCCCTCCGCGATCCACGCCCCATTCGAAGCCCCAGCTAGATCCGAGGAGCCCAGAGATGACGCCTTCAACCTGTGGCAGCGCCCAGTCGGGCAATGCGAGGTTTTCGCTTGTTTCCACGGCTTGGATTAGGGAGGTCAGTTCGACGCAAGGAGCGTCCCCTCCTTGGCCATCATCCACGGGCACCCTCAAGGTCATAGAGATCAGGACGGCGTGCGCCCTATCGACCAATGCTTGCGATTCTTCATCCTCCATACCTCCCAAGTCTTCCTGACTGCTTAGGAGGAAGGAGCCTAGAGCGATCATGGCCAGTAGGAACATGAAGGCATCCATGATCGAGGCTAAGCCTCTGCCGTCGCCAAGGACGCGTCTCACCATACCACGACCACAAGCTTGGCGGCCATGACCTCGGGCCCATCACCGATGAAATTGATTGGCACCATCAATGAGTAGCAGGTATCGACCGCCTCCGGTAACTGGCCCAAGGTGATGAGCTGAATGCGCGATGTTTCCGAGCCAATTACATGAATCTCGGCCCGCATGCCCATCCCCGCCCCTAGCTCCCAAGCGATATCTTGGAGTCGATCGATATTCTTCTTCTCGATGGTAGAGCCGTCATCGGATATCGTGCCGATGATTCGTGACCTCCAGGCCTCGGCCTCACGCTCAAGGTCTTCGCTTTGCCGGTAGTCGAAGTCGACGGCTGAGATGGAGGCCAGCACCAAGGTGACCGACGAAGAAATCACCATGATGGCAAGGATGGACTCCAGGTACCCCGAGGCCTCGACGTCCCGCTGAAGTCCGCGCCATCGCTTCATATGCCTTCGAAAGCCTCAACAATATCTCCAGATTTGGGCTACTAGCAGGCTTTCCAGATCGAAGACCGGGCCCGGTTCAATCCACGCCTTTGAGGTAATGGCCAGTGGTGATGGCGCCGCACTTCCTCTTGATCGCGCTCTTCTTGGAGGAATCCTTGTCCTTGAACGCCCTGGCCACCATCTCCGCCACATCGGGGTTCTTCCTCCTCAGGTCCAAGGCCAGCGAGTCGACCCCCATCTCTCCCAGCTCCTCAATGAATTCGAGCAACATCAGGTCCGCTGAGTTGAGGATGTGCGCCAGGCCCTGACCATCTCGATAAACAGTGAAGCTCAAACCGGCTGGGTCGCGCAATGCGCCCTGTGCTAGGCTCGGGTCCTTGGTGACCATGAGCTCGATCCTACCGAAGACCAGGACCTCCAACCTATGGGCAAAATGAGCGAGCAGGTCCCTGATCTCCTCCCGCGATAGCTCGACCGAGGCCATGCATTGGTGCATCTCTGGGATGGTGAGGCCATTGAACAGGTTCATGGAGTAATGGCCGTAGAGCTTCCTGTCCTGATACATGCTGGCCTGGTCCACAGAGCACACCATCACCGCCTCATGGTCGACGTCGGGGATCCGCGGGGTCACCCTAGGCAGCATGGGAACGAACTCCACGCCTTGTGATCGGCAGAGCTCCTCAGCCTTCTCCATGCGGCCTGTGAGCTCGAAGTAGGCGCGGTCCACCAGAGGAGCGACCCTCTCCAGGACCTTGAGGGAGGATACGATGGCTGAAAGCTCTGGCTCCTTGGGACCTCTCGGCTCTTGCATGCGATCCAAGGGGATCCTATGCCTTTTCACCGAGCGAGGACGGACGCTGAGCTGACTAAGGCTGGTCTCGATGGACTGGAACTCATGGTCCTTGGTCTTGTAGATGGTGTATCGGCCGTCCTTCAAAGGGAACGGGCACCTCAACTCCCTGGCCATGACCATTCTGGCCGTCACCTCGAAACCGCCCGCCTTCTCTGCCCCTTGGTATAGGGTAAGACCGTCTCCCTGGCTGAGGCCTTGAGGGAACGGCACGATCGTTCCAGCGGCCGCATCCGCTAGACCCAGAGGAAGCCCCCTCGAATCGGGATATTCCCGCTGCATGACCTCTGGCTCCATCATGTAGCCACGAGAGAATCCGCGGTTGAAGGCCACGGCCAGCAGCTCGCGGTCCCTCTGGCTCACCAGCTCCTTCTCTCCCTTCGCGGCCCTCCTGACGGCTTCGGAGTAGGCCCTGGCCGCCAGATAGACGTACACCGGGCTGCGCATCCTCCCCTCGATCTTCAGCCCTTGGATGCCCATCCTCATCAGTTCCGGGATGGCATCTACGCAGAAGATGTCGGCAGTGCTCAGCAGGTATCCCTGGCTCTCCCCCAGGCTGTAGAGCTTCCTGCAAGGCTGGGCGCACGCCCCACGGTTACCGCTACGTCCGCCAGCGAAACTGGAGAATAGGCATTGCCCGGAGAAGCAATAGCAAAGGGCGCCGTGGACGAAGACCTCGAGACCGATCTTGCTGCTCTCCCGGATCTTGGATATCTCGGCCAGGGACAGCTCCCTCGCCAATATTACCCTCTCGATGCCGTTCTCCTCGGCCCACCTCGCCCCTTCTGGAGTGTGTATGCCCATCTGGGTTGATGCGTGCACCGGGATCCGCAAGCGCTCCTTGGTCGCCCGCAGCAGCCCCCTGTCCTGAACAATGACCGCGTCCGTTCCGATGTCCTCAAGGAGCCCTACATAAGTAACCGCATCCTCCAGTTCCTTCTCCTTGATGAGCGTGTTCACGGTAATGTAGACCTTCACGCCCTTGGAATGCGCAAGATCCACCGCTCCCGCCATCTCCTCATCGCTGAAGTTCCGGGCGAACCTCCTGGCCCCAAACCTCATTCCGCCCAGGTACACCGCGTGCGCTCCCCCTAGGATCGCAGCCTTGAGGGACTCCATCGACCCGGCCGGAGCGAGGACCTCCATGGCCCTACATCTACTGTCACTTAGAAAAAACTGCACGAGGTAGCTTGCAGGTAATTGATGCCGGGATAAGCTCTGGTCCCTTTGCCTGTGGCGGGACGAGAATGAGACCCTCCAGGCTAATTGGCAAGATCCCTAAGGCCAGAGTAAAATCACTTTCCCAGGTCCAGGACAAGAGCATAGTCCATCTCCGGGATTTATCCTTGATAATCGACTGCCGAGGTTGCCCGGGGGCGAAGGACCTGGTTGACCAGGGTTGCATGCGCTGCGCCCTCAGGGCCCTCTCCCGCCTCCCCAATTTCGACAGGCTGGTGCTCTCCGGCAGCCTGGACGTGGCCTATGAAGGTGGCTGCGTCCAGGTGTTACGGGAGATGGCAGAGGCCGTTCGCCTTTGTCGCGACGCCCCCTTGACGAATGAGCGCTCCTGTTCCAGCTGCCCTAATCGCCCCTCCATGGTGCTGGAAAGGTTGGCCGACTCCATCCCCTACTACTGGGATGGGCAGGCACAGAGGCTCCAGCCGGCTCAGGCGAGGGCGAAGTGCGCCACGTGCTCTGATAAGGTCAACACCGTCATGTCCGCGGTCCTGGCCAAGATGCGCCACATCGAGAGGTTCTCCTCACGAGAGGCCTTCATGGTTGTGGGGGAATCGGGAAATGCCTAAGGTGCTCATGCGCAGGTCCGTTCCAACCCCGGCACCCTCGGGGATCAAAGGCCTGGAACGCATGCTGGAGCAGGGGAAACGCTCCTGCCCTCGTTTCTCGCATTACTGGTTGAATTTGGTGCCGCCCGCCAAAGCCCGATTGGTCGAGGAGTACGCATTGGGAAGCTCGAAGGTGCGCATCTATGCTCTGCGCGAGAAGCTCGACCTGCTCTACCAGATCACCCCTTGGGAATACACCCTTCCGCTGGCGGAGCTGGACCTGTTGGCTTCCGCCACCGATTGGGTTAAGGGTTCATCCCCGCCCGAGAGCGTCCTCGAGGGGGAGGGCCTGCGCCATTGGGTCTCCTCGATGGCGATGGCCCAATTGCGTCAGCACGCCAAGGAGGCAAGGGCCTTCCCCGGCCTGGATCCCATCGCGACCGAGGTCAAGCTCCAATCCCTGGCCGATGTCGTAGCCAGGTACACTGCTGGCCTCGGGCTTTTCGAGGTCCTGCTCCAAGACAAACGGCTGGAGGACATTTACGTGGACGCCCCCTGTCGCCAAAATCCTCTGCACGTCAGCATCTCCGGTCTCGCAGGACATAACTCTCTGGCGAGATGCGCCACCAATATCGTCGCCGATGAGACCGAACTGAAGGCCCTGATCGCTCGATTGAAGCTAGGAAGCGGCCGGCCATTCTCCGAGGCCTCTCCGGTATTGGAGTGCGACGTTCATGGGATGGAGGCGCGGGCCACCGTCGTCGGTCCTCCGTTGAGCCCCCATGGGATGGCCCTGGCGCTCAGGCGTCATGCCAGCGAGCCTTGGACCTTGATGCGGATGGTGCACGCAGGGACGATGGATTGCTTCACCGCCGCCCTCATCTCTTTCCTGGTGGACGGCAGGTCGACCATCCTCGTGTGCGGACCTCGCGGGGCTGGCAAGTCCTCAGTATTAGGGGCCGCGCTCTTCGAGTTCCCCCCGGGGCAGAGGATCCTCACCATCGAGGACACGCCCGAGCTTCCCGTCCTACAGATGCAGTCCATGGGCTACAAGGTCCAATCGCTGCTCATCGAGAGGCGAGCTGGTGAGGAGGAAGGAACGAAGGCGGAAGAGGCGCTCAGGGTCTCCCTGCGCCTGGGCGAGTCCGCCATAATCCTGGGGGAGGTCCGCGGCCGAGAGGCGCAGGTGCTTTATGAGAGCATGAGGACGGGCAAGGCGGGCTCGAGCGTGATGGGTACCATCCACGGGGAGAGCGCACGTTCTGTGTTCGAGCGAGTGGTCCATGACATGCACATCGACCCAGAGGCCTTCATGGCGACGGATGCCATCCTGACCTTGGGGCTGGTCAGACCCGGGGGCTCCCAGCGACCGGTGAGGAAACTGGTGGAGCTGGTAGAGGTCAGGAAGCCCACGGGAAGCTTCCATCCTCTGGTGAACCGAGAGGCGGGCGCAGCGAATGATGACCTCCTCGAATCCTCCCTGCTCATCGCCAGGATCGCGAGGTCTTGGGGCATGAGCCATGAGGAGGCCCTGCGCAACATCCAGGCCCGAGCGGGGATCCGGGAGGTCCTCCTGCAATGCGCTCAGGAGCGGGGGGCGGAGTTCCTCTCTCCATACTGGACCTCGCGCGCCAATTCCTACTTCTGGGAAAGGATGGAGGCCGGTCAGGCGGACTATGAGGGGATGGTAGAGGGATTCCGAAGACTCCTGCACCTAGGCCAAGGGGGGTGAAGCGTGCGCGCCATGCCGTTCGTGCGCGTCACCTCCATCCCTAGGTTCCTGGTGCCCGCGCTCCGTCCGCCCCAGGACCCCTCGACCCGGGCCTGGATGGCAAGGAACATGGTGGAGGAGGAAGATGTCCTTCTCCTCGCCTGGTCGGCCTTCCTCCTCGCCGTCCTCGTTGGAGTGGTGGCATCGTTTGCCCTGATGTTGGTCTTTGGACCTGTGGAGGGCTTCGTGGGGGTCGTGGCAGGGATCGTCTCTCCATTGGTGGCATCGTCCTGGATTTCGAACCGGCCGTCGAGAATGGCCAAGCGCGAGGCCTTGTCCTACCTGCGACATGCGCCTGCGGTCATCGGCGCCATGGCCATGAGCATGAGCGTCTCCCCTTCCTTGGAGAAGGCGGTCCTCTTCGCCTCGCGCTCCAGCCACGACCCTCTGGGTAGGAGATTGGCGCAAGCGAGCTGGGGCGTGCTCACCCGCTCTTGGCCGGACGTGGAATCCGCCCTCGCCGACCTCGCAAGCTCCTTGGAGCAGGGGAACTATGCGCTAAGGCAATCGCTGTATTTGTTCGCCGCCTCCTCCCATGAGCCGACCAAGGCGGGGATGGAGCAGCTGATGGAGAAGGCCCATGAGATCTCGGTGCAAGGCCTCAAGGACGCCGCCGAACGTTATGTTGCCGGGCTGAGCACGCCCGTGATGGTGATATTTGCCCTGGGCATCCTGCTTCCCATCATGTTGCTCTCCATCGTGCCCCTTTTCGCCTTGTCCAGCCCCCTTCCCAATGAGGCGACGGCCGTCAATCCCCCGGCCCTCCCCCTCGCCCCCATGGCCTTCCTCATCCTGGTGATCATTCCCTTGTGCTGTCTGATGTACTCCCGCTCCCTGCTGAGCTCCAGCCCGATGGCCGAGGTGACGGGGCTCAGGTTGAGGGCTAGCCGTGCCAACGCCTGGCCCTGGTTCCTCTGGCTCATAGCTCTGCTGGCCTACGCCCTGGTGGTCCCGGTGGAGACCCAGCCTTACCTGACGCTGGCGATCGTCTCCATCCCGCCCTCCCTCATGCTATGGAGGATGGGGGAACGAAGTCCTCCTGCCAGGACCGAGACCGAGCGGGAGAGGGACTTCATCCTGGGCCTTTACCAGCTGGGGAACCGGCTCTCCTCTGGGGCCAGTCTGGAGAAGGCCATGGCCGAGGCCGCGGACACCCGGTCGAGGAACGTGTTCGGGGACTGGTGCTCGGCCGTGCTCCATCGGGCGAGGATGGCGCGCATGCCCTTGGAGGAGGCCATGCGGACCAACGACCCCGTCCCTGACCGCCCCTTGGTGGCCGAGGCCTTCCAGACGGTGGCGAGATGCGCGCTGGGCGACGGCGCGGCGGCTGGAAGGATAGCGGTCAGGCTGGCCAAGAGCCTGGGGCAGATCAGGGATTGCGAGGATGGCGTCAAGGAGAGGATGAGGGGCGTGATGGACATGATGCGCTCCACCAGCCTGATATTCGCGCCCATCGTGCTGGGCGTGACCGTTGGCCTCTTCGGCCTTACCGTCTCCTTCTCCGAAGGAATGGACGCCACGGGATGGGTGACCCTCCTCGCTGGCATCTACGTGATCGAACTGGCCTTCGTGGTATCGTACCTCACGACCTTCATCGTCGAGAACAAGGGAGCTAGCCAGCTCGCCCACGTATTCTCCGCGCGCATGCCTCTGGCAGTGCTGGCCTTCACTTTAGTTTCAATCTCATCTCGTGCGGGCTTCGCTCTATGGTGGTGATGCGGAAGAGGTCGGTCTCCGGCTCGTAGAAGATGGTGACCGCGAGAAGTTCCTCGGTGTCGCGGCTCATGCTCTTATTGATGCTCTCCCAGACGCTCTCGAGCAGGCTGACCTCCATGAGGTGCTTCTCGTCCATGAACTGGACCCGGGCATCGCCTGCCTCGAGGACGGTGATGTTGCCCTTGCCCAGGGTACAGGAGGATGAGAACTGAACGCCGTCCACGATGCAGGAAAGGGGGGTCTTGGTGCCGGTGAAGCATATCGCCTTGAGCTTGCCTTCCAGCTTATCCCTGGCCAACCCCCCCATACGATATCCGACCACCACATAGGGCCCGAGATGCCCGTGGAACTTCTTCAAGAGCTTGAGCTCCTCAGGCAGGCTGACCATGTTTGCATCAATGCGCAAAGCGTGATATCACCTTTTGCAATCGACTATCATTCGCGGACAGGCACCCGGCCCACCATAAGGTTGATAAGCAGAGGATTGGTGGCTACGATGATGCCGAGACGGCTGTCCCCGTTGCAGAGGGCGGAGGCCCCAGTGCTGATACTGTTCACCCTCTGGCTCCTCTGGGTCCTGGTGGCTCCCTTCACCTTGCCCCCTGGCAGCGTCACGGACCTCTCGGGCAGCGTGGGGACCATTGACAACTCGCATCGGATCGAGGAGATGAACCCCTTCGCCGCCGCCATCTACTGGCTTGGTGACGCCAACTGCCATCAGCTGGCCTCGCGCTCCTACTACCTCAACGGCAACCAGATGCCCTTCTGCGCGCGCGATCTGGGCATCTTCCTGGGGATGGCCCTGGGCATGGTGTTGGCATTCATGATCAAAGCCCGCCCCCCGTTCCTGCTCGTGATCCTAGGCCTGGTGCCCATGGCCCTGGATGGCGGGATCCAGCTTCTGACCGACTACGAATCGACCAACCTGATGCGCTTGCTGACGGGGGCATTGGCCGGGGTCTCCGTGGCCTTCCTGATCCACCTGATCGCCTTGAACATAAGGGACAGTAGGCGGGCAGGGGCGTCCGACCGCACCTCCTGACCCCTCGTTATTGCAATGCTGAAAGATAGGGTCCAGATAGGAAACCTATTTATATCATAACTTTTATTTGCCCAGTGTCGATTAACATATCCATCTTTTCGGCATGTTTTGTACGGGTGTGATGGAATGGCGTCTGACCAACAATTGAAAACAGGAACAACCACAATCGGCCTCGTCAACAAGGAAGGAGTAGTCCTAGCCTCCGAGAGAAGGGCCACCATGGGGAACATTATCGCGCACAAGGACGTCCAGAAGGTCTACAAGATTGATGAGAACCTTGGCCTGACCACGGCTGGACTGGTGGGCGATGCCCAGCTCTTAGCTCGCTACATCAAGGCGGAGGTAGAGCTTTACCGCTTGAAGCGCGGGGTCAAAATAAGCGTCAAGTCAGCTTCCACTTTGCTGTCCAACATCCTCCACCGCGGGGGAGGGTCCATGGGCTTCTACTACGTCGGCCTGATCATGGGCGGCGTGGACAAGACCGGTGGTCATGTGTATTCTTTGGACGCGGCCGGAGGCTCCATCCGCGACGACTACGTTAGCGTCGGATCTGGCTCGCTGTTCGCCTATGGTGTCCTGGAGGACAACTATGAGAAGGGCATGACCATGGACCAGAACGTGGACCTGGCCATCAGGGCCCTGAACGCGGCCATGAAGCGCGACTCCGCGTCCGGCGATGGCATGGCCATCGTATGCATCAACAAGGATGGCTACAGGGAGCTCTCCGAGGAGGAGATCCGCAAGAAGGCCACCAAACTGGGGATTGATTATCCCAAGGCGCGGTAAACCTCTTAGAAACCTCATTTCCTCATTGTCCATATCTCATCCATTTGATGAAAAAGGAACGCGAAGTGTGAATAGTTCATGAGCGCAGATAGAATCCTAGACGAAGCCCGAGAGCAGGTACGCAAGATAGTACCATCCACCGTGGACATCACCTCCATCGATTTCGAGGGACCGGTGGTGGTGATCTACACCCAGGACATGGAGGCCTTCGCGTCCAACAACGACATCGTAAGGCAGCTGGCCCAAGGGCTGAGGCGCCGTGTGGCCATTCGGCCTGACCCCAGCACTTTGGCGGATCCCGAGGCGGTGGAGAAGCGCATCCGCGAGATCATCCCCGTCGAGGCGGAGATCACCGACATCTACTTCGAGCAGGACACCGGGGAGGTGACCATAGAGGCACTGGCCCCTGGATTGGTCATAGGCAAGCAAGGCGCGGTCCTCAACGAGATCAAGAAGGAGGTGGGCTGGGCCCCCAAGGTGGTACGCGCTCCCCCCATCCCGTCCAAGACCGTTTCCGACATACGCAAGTACCTGCGCCAGGTCCAGGACGAGCGCAAGGACTTCCTCAGGAAGGTGGGGAAGCGCCTCTTCCGGCCCAAGCTGGAAGGTAGCGAGAACTGGCTGCGCATGACCGCCCTGGGCGGGTTCCGCGAGGTCGGCCGCAGCTGCACGCTCCTATCCACCCGCGATTCGAAGATCCTCATCGATTGCGGGGCGGACCCCACCAGCACGGAAATGCATCCCTACTTCAGCGCTCCCGAGCTCATGCCCCTGGACTCCATCGATGCGGTGGTCTTGACCCATGCGCACTTCGACCATTGCGGCATGCTCCCGGTCCTGTTCAAATATGGATACAAGGGGCCGGTGTACCTCACCCCCCCGACCCGCGATTTGATGGCCTTGATCCTCCTGGACTCGATAAAGGTCCGCAACGTCAAGGACGAAGACGACAAGAAGGACCACGACGACGATTCCGGGCCGAAGAAGCCACCATATTCCTCGGCGCACGTGCGCGAGGCTGTGACCCATTGCATCCCCCTGAAGTACGGCGAGACCACCGACATCGCCCCGGACATCAGGCTAACATTCCAGAACGCTGGCCACATCCTGGGCTCCGCCGTCTGCCACTTCCACGTAGGCGACGGCCTCTACAACATCGCCTTCACCGGCGACATGAAGTTCGAGCGCACCTGGCTCTTCAACGCCACCGTGAACAAGTACCCCCGCCTCGAGACGTTGGTCATAGAATCCACCTACGGCGGCTACCACGACATCCAGCCCTCCAGGACGGATGCGGCCAACCAGCTCAAGTCCATAGTGGAGCGCACCTTGCAGAACCGGGGCAAGCTGGTAGTACCGGTGTTCGCGGTCGGACGCTCGCAGGAGGTCATGCTCGTGCTGGAGGAGCTCATCCGCACCGGCAAGATCGAGAAGCTCCCCATCTACCTGGACGGGATGATATGGGAGGCGACGGCCATCCATACCGCCTATCCCGAGTACCTGAACTCACAGTTGCGCACCCAGATCTTCCAGATGGGACAGAACCCCTTCCTATCTGACATATTCAAGAGGGTGGACAGCAAGGAGATGCGCGAGAACATCTGCAACGACCCCAGCCCCTGCATAGTGCTCGCCACCAGCGGCATGATGAGCGGGGGACCGGTCATCGAATACGTCAAGGCCTGGGCCACCAACCCTGCGAACACTCTGATCTTCGTGGGTTATCAGGCGGAGGGGACGCTGGGAAGGAGGATCCAGAAGGGCGCCAACGAGATCAACATCATGGAGAAGAAGCAACAGGTGTCCATCCCCATCCGCATGAACGTGGAGAACGTGGACGGCTTCTCCGGGCACTCGGACCGCAGGCAGCTTATCAACTTCATCGCCACCCTGGAGCCCAAGCCGGAGAGGATCATCGTCGGGCATGGGGAGGAGCATAAATGCACCGACCTGGCCTCCGCGCTCTACAAGAAGTTCAACATCGAGACCCGGGCCCCGATGAACCTTGAGACCATAAGGATGCGTTGACGAGATGGATTCGGTTTAATGCCATTGCTCGACCTAGGTAAACCTCAGCTCGGTGCTGGCTCCCTCCTCGCCCAAGAGCACCACCCTGCTGTCCCTCTTCTCCTTGAGCAAACACAGCCCCAGCAATGATGCCAGCTTCTGTCCGAACTCCACGACCTCCTCGTGCGGAGGCATGTTGTCGATGCTCATCCGCTGCCGCGCACCACCGACGAACACGAAGCCCTTGGGCTCGATGAAGGTGGGCTTGGCTCGCTCGTCCAGCTTGGCGTACTCATCCTCCCAGCCCAGGTTGTATTCCCGGACCAGGGTGTGCCTTATGACCGTCCTGGTATCGAGAGAGGGCAGAAGGTCCAAGGTGCGCATCAGCCTCTCCCATCCATCAGGTATCCGGGGCTGGCACACGTCCTTGTACACGTACTTGTTGGGCGCCGCGACCGTCACATAGAGCTGGGACGGCAGTGGGTCCAGCGCCTCGAGGGCCTCGGGAAGCGTCCCGTTGGTCACCAGGAAGGTGGTCATGCCGCGCTTGTGGCATTCCTCGATGAACTCCCCCAGGTAGGGGTAGAGGGTCGGCTCGCCTGCCAGCGATATCGCCACGTGCTTGGGGTCCTTGGCCTCCTTGTACTTGGCCAGGTCGCAGCGCGCATCTCCAGGGAATCCGGTTATGAGATTCCGCTGGTGCTCGATGAGCTTGTCCAGCATGTCGCGGGGCGGGTCCCACTTCCTTTCAGCGCTCTCAAAGCCCCGGACGCGCCAGCAGAACACGCAATTATGGGTGCAGTCGTGGACCACGGGGGTCATCTGCAGGCAGCGGTGCGAGCCGATGCCATAGAAATCCTGCTTATAGCAATGGCGCTTGTTCATGAGGGACTGGCGCATCCAATGACACAGCTTGACGGCCGCGGTCTCGCCCGCCATCCGATACTGCTGCCTGTCCAGCTTCTGCTTGAGCTCCTGCCTCATGCTCGGTCCTCAATATTCGAACAAGCTTCTCTGCTTTAGGCTTTCCTCAGGAGCTTTCTCTTCTTTGGTTGCTTTCTCCGTGACCTCTTCGATCTTGGTCGAACGGAGGTCGTGCTCCTCCGCCTCGCCTGACCGCTTCCTCTGCAGCGCCTGCATCAGATGCTTGACGGAGGAGGAGTCGATCTTCTCCTCCAGGAGGAAGGCGGCATCCTCCTCGTCGAGGTCAAAGAGGGACATGGCCGCCAGCCTGAACTCCTGGTCCTTCTGGAACAGCTGGCGGACGTAGGGCATGATGTCGATTACGGCTGAGTGGGCCGAGGTATGGCAGACGGCGCCAAGCCTCAGCCCCACCGACTGCTTGGCCCCGCGCATGGCCTTGCTGCGACCCATCTTCAATAGGTAACCGGGGAACTGGTATCGGATGAAGCCATGATAGGGCCTGGACTTTGCCGCGCACATGCCGAAGCTGATCAGGTCGTTGGCATAGCTCCAGTATCCGAAGTATTGCCGCTTCATCACCCTGCCCAGCATGACGTCGGCTCGGGCCAATAGCTGATAACCCCGCCAAAGGTCCTCGCTGTCGCGATAGGCGATGGGCAGGTTCTCATCCACCCAGAGCATGACGAACTCGGGGGTTTCTTGCATGTCCCACATGTGCTTTTGCGCTTGGCGGGGGGACGTTCCTTGGAAGATCTCCCCCATAAGGTCATACATGGTCCGCGATGTGAGTCGATTGTCGAGGGCCATGGCCTGCTCATCCTTGAGCTCGAGGCTGCCAAGGCCGATCGCCTGCAGGTCACGTAGGGCTGCCCTTAGGTCCCCATTGGAGTTCTTGGCTATGATGTCAAGCACGCTGTCTGGAGAGGATAATCCCTGGTCTGCGGCGACCTTGCGTAGCAGTGTCCGCACCGTGGGAGCGGGGATCCTGCCGAACTTAATCTGCAGCGTCTTTTGTTTGATGGCCGAGCTCTTCCGACTGAGAGCGTAGAAGTCGTTGACGATGAGGATGACGGGGTGCATGGTCTTGGCGATGAGTTCGACGATTGCTGGCACTCCTCCCTTGTCCTCTCGGCCGAAAATATTGTCCGCCTCGTCCAAAATGATGAGCTTCCTGCGGCCTTGGCGATGGGATAGATATTCCCCTTCACTCGTGAAAGTGTCAGTGAGCGCGCCTCGCAGTGCGACGTGCCTGATGGCCTCTCCGTTCCTCTGGTCCGAGGCGTTCATTTCTACCACGCCCCAGCCGAAATCATTGGCTAAGGCCAGGGCTGCTGAGGTCTTCCCCACGCCTGGGGTACCGATGAGGACCACGACGCGCTTTGGTGGGATGCCTGCCTCCCATGCCACTGCCCATTCCTTCAGCTCCTTAACCGCCTTCGAATTGCCCACGACATCTTTCAAGGATTTCGGTCGATAGAGCTCGGTCCAATCGTCGGACATCAAATTACCTATCTCCAGCTCCATTATAAAGATGCCCAATGGGCCAATGAAATTAATCCTTTTACGGTGCGAGGATAGAATTAGTCGAAGGTCGTTTGCTGGCTAAGGTGACCGTCTGCCTCCACTGACAAGGAATGCGGTGCTTTGCGACTTCGATGGAACAATTACGATCCAGGACACTGCTGAATGGATCCTCGATAAACACGCTATCGGAGATTGGCGGGCTTTGGATGACTCATATGTCCAAGGTAAAATCAGCCTCCTTGATTGCATGCGCGAGCAATTCGCGCTGGTTACGGCCGATGAATCCCTCATACTGGATGAGTTGGACAAGGACATCGTTCTTAGGAAAGGATTCCCGGATCTGGTCGACATATGCTTGGAACATGGTGCGAAGGTGTTGATAGTATCTGCTGGCTTGGACTTTGTAATAGAACATTTCTTGAGGAGGCTAGGAATCGATGAAAAAGTGTCAGTCTATTCGGCAAGCACTTTTGATGATGATGGCCGCATAGGATTCAAGTTCCCTTCACTGGTCATGCCAAAATCCGTAACGTTCAAGGACGACCTTGTGCTGCAATACAAGGAGAAGGGTTATCGAGTGATATACTTCGGAGATGGAGTGCCAGATGCTGAAGCTTGCGCAATCTCAGACAACAGATTCGCAGTAAAAGGCCGGAGGTTGGAGGCAGAGCTGACCAATAGAGGTCTTCCGTTCAAGAGTTTCGAGGACTTCTACGGCGTATTATCGACGCTGGAAAGAATCCTTGACGGATGAATGGCATGATTCCGTTGCGAATCAACCAATATATCCTTAATATTTAACGCTTGTATCGATATTTAGTTATTAATTAAATTAGAAATAGAATTGCAGCAATTTCTGTTTTTACTGGGAGAGTAGATTTCTAAAAATAAAGTCGATTTTAGGTCAGAGATTAATTAATTATAGATAATGTCGATAACTGCTAATTAATTTAAATCATATCTTAAAATGTACAATCTTGTACCAACGTCAGTCGAGGAAGAATGGCACGATGCGTACCATATTCCTGGCCCAACCAATCATCTTTCGTTTTCCTTGGCCACATCTCGCTCGTAGAGGTCACAGAGCTCGTTGATGAATTGATCATAGGTCCTTCTGAACTTTAGGCGATACAGTCTGTCCCTTGTCGATGAAGCTAGTTGGATGCTTGTCTTATCCTCTTCTATGGGTGTATCTCCTGCTTGGTCTCGACCTGCCTTCGAGTTGAGGACTTTGGGCTTTCTGTTTAATCTTGCCATAGTTCTATAGATGTTATGTATTTTTATAGGATATATAATTTACATAATTTCATTAATCTTAATGGTTTCAATAATTCTATGTATTAAATGTTCAAAAGAGCTCATTTTAGTCAACGACGGTCTCCCGAATATCAACTTGAAACCGGTATTATGAGGCCGTTTGTCCGGACTTGTGCAGTGTTTTAAGGCTACTAGTTGAAGAGAACTGCAATAATGAACGATTACGGAGCCGGTTGTCTTCCGATTGACTCTAGCATCTGCAAGTACACCCTTCTTCTTGATTCGTAAGCAACCTTGTTCGCTCCAAAGGGCACATACTCAGAAACCCTCCATTTGTTCTTGATGAAGTCCAGTTTGGTCTTGTCGGAGAGGCCTTTGAGCATGCCGAATTCTATCCTCTCACTGAAGTCGGCAGCCTTGATGGTTGTCCAAACTATCAGCTCAGGGTCATGAGTACCGACGCAGAATGACGATCCCTTTTCCATAAGGGTCCGGGTTAGATTCTTAAACCTTCCCTGCACGTCCATAAAATCTGTCGCATCACCTCTATATGCACCCTTGACTAGCCTGACCCTTATTCCAGAGGCGATTGCGGTATCCAAGTCCCTTAGTGTCCTATCTAGATAGGCTTGAAGGGCGAGGGTAATTGGATATCTTGACTCAGTGCAGGCACCGGCCGCTTCAAGAGTGAAGTCGATTAAAGATCTGCCTTCCATATCAACTTCGAAGCCAATTCTCCTCTTGGCGGATTCTTTGGCGATGGTTAGAATGTTGCTTAGACATGTGGCCTTGTTCAGGGTATAACCAAGGGAACTTACTTTTACGGAGATGGAAGCATTGAGCCGTTCATTGGAAATGGCTTTAATCAAATCCAAGTAAGCTTCTTTCGCTGCCTCTGAATCATCCTGGGTTCTGGAAGCCTCGCCGAGGATGTCGAGCACTGCCTTCATACCTTGGGCATTCCTTGCACGCGTCCAAAGAAGAGCACTTCGCCAATCTGGAAGGGCCCATCTGTTCTCATATTCAGTCACAGAAAAGCATTGCTGGAAGGCGTTAATAAGCTAATTCATGAGCGATCAACGAGAGCGGAAGGATTGCTATTAGAAATAGAAAAACAATTTCCTGGAGGGGGTTTCCCCTCCTAAGGGGTTTGTGCTTCCTGAAGCTAATACGCCTTCATCCCTTGATGAGCAGGGGCAAGACTGGCTTACCCTTGAGCAGCAAGATTCCGATCGCTGCTACCAAGTAGAGGGCGATCAGCATGGTCCCCATTGCGAAGACGCCAGTTAGCATCTTGTAGGTCTCGTTGCTTAGGTCGCCCCACCAAAGTCCTATGAAGAAGAACATGAGGGCGGCAACGATCAGGAAGATTGGCACTAGCCTGATCGGTTGGGCGAACGCTACGAAGGCCAGAAGTAGCAGGATTACTCCTACGAATAGGGTAGCCATGCCACCGTTGGCGAATGAATCCTGTTCCAATATGGCCGCAAGGGCCATAGCGGGGAATAGCAAGCAGAATGCGCCCAATATTCCGAATGCGCATGTCATCAGGTAGTTTTCGTTGATGAAACATACCACGGTCACGATTAAAAAGCCAATGCCACACCATTGTGCCACGCCCAATATGGCGGCGCCTGGGGTTACTTGGTCAAAAGCCCACATCGCGACCATGAAGGTCAAGTAGGCTACGAGAACGCAACCCAAGCCTTCGCCCATCGCGAGCTTCAAGTGCATATTTCTTTCATCTGCCATTTCAACTCTCCTCCTTATTGGACAAACAGAAAGGACGAGGTATTGTGCAATCCCCCTCGATATGCCTCAGATTGAAATCAGACAATCTAGCAACGCATATCTCTTTGATTGCGATCCCCCTTTCCCTTTCGATGATGTCCCCGAACTGCACTCGCAGTTCCTTAGGCGATATCATTCTGTTTGAATATATTTAACTTTATCCATGTTGATAAGCCTGATGGCCATTTCTTAAACGCCCCAAAGCTTTTTTATCGCAATATGCGTAAATTCAAGATAATCATTATATAATGAGGCTCGAGTTACGGGGCTTTAATGGCAATGGCCTTAAGTTTACTTTCTTACGATGAATCGTAGGAATGGATGTGAAATTCATTCTTATTTACGCCAATTAAGTCATCTTTATCACTTAGACGGAGATCGCGTCGATTCTTTGGGTGCCTAGTCATCTCCGCTATCTTCGATTGAACGAGATTGAATACCTCCGTGCTCACGATCGGTTCATGGTCAGTTGGAATTATCCTACCATCCCAACGCATCTTGCCAGCGTAGATGGGATTATGTAGGATGTGACTAATTGACCAGATCGTCCAAGGGTTTCCTCTTCGTGTCATTACCCCCTCCTGGTTTAGGCGCCAGGCGATATCACTCATCGTGTTGTCAGCAAGATAGCTTTGGAATAATCCTGCGACGATCGGCGCCTCCAGTTCCACCGTTACGAGATGGCCATTCTTGAGATGATACCCGAAGGGCGGATAGAAGCCAAGGATGCCTCCGAAGCTCTCGGCCTTCTGAGCCATGCCCATGTACGTCCGCTCTCCGA
>Ga0209254_10000610_pt1 | contig 29797 bp, 29 predicted proteins | sample FrelakmetDIP11DI_FD_187148 | JGI IMG/M metagenome (GOLD analysis project Ga0209254, IMG submission 187148) | Freshwater lake sediment microbial communities from the University of Notre Dame, USA, for methane emissions studies - DIP11 DI (SPAdes)... | ecosystem: Environmental > Aquatic >... | reverse complement strand
TGCCCCGCTCGCGCTCCTGGGGCATAAAATCGGTAACGGTCGTGCCTTCGTCCACGTTGCCCAGGCGGTGGGTGTGGCCGGTGTAGAACAGCACCCGCTCGGTGACCGTCGTCTTGCCGGCGTCGATGTGGGCGATGATGCCGATATTTCGAATGGCAGTCAGTTGTGTGTTTTCCATATCAGTCATTTCATCTCTCGTGTTTTGTGTTCCGTGCCCGGTCACGCAACACGCAACACGCAACACGCAGCACGAATTAGGTCTAGAACGCCAGCCAGTCCGCCCGCCGGAAAAGCCCCGGGCTTGCCAGGCTTTTGACGGCCAGGACGCGGCCGTTGGCAAAATACTCGAAATCAAAGGCGGTCAGATCGCCGGCCTGCGCCCCCGGCACCGGCATCAGCCGCGCCGTCAAGGGCTTGTCGAGCCGGAGTGCCAGCGCCGCCATATCGAGCAGGATGCCGGCCAGCTCCTCCTCGGTTACGTCTCCCGGCAGTGGCACGGTGTCGAGCCCGGTGCCGCACACCGCCGAATAGAGGAGCAGGTCGTTGACGGTGTACAGCCCGTCGCGGCTGCGCTCGGCCAGCGTGGTGTCTTCGAGTACCGGCAGCATCAGCCCGTTGAATCCGCAGCGCGTATAGTCCGAGCGGCGCAGGCAGTCGGTGATGAACGACGCGGCAAACAGCGTGCCCGGTGCGCCAAAGCGGTCGACGCCCAGCCGCTCGACGGCCTGGCCGATGCTGCAAGCCTGCTCGGGGAACGGCGCGAGCGAAAAATCGATGCCGGCAAAACGAAAGCCGTGACGCTCGGCCAGCGGCCCGATCAGCGAACCGATTTGCCTGCCTGCCGCCTCGACTGCGCCCACCAGCCTGTCGCGCGCCTCGTCCAGCGAGCCGGCCTGCGAAAAGGCAGCCACGGCCAGGTCGGCCGACTCGGTGGCCACGGCTACGGCCGGCGGGCCGCCATCGTGGTAGGCCGCCGGGAAAAAGGGCGCGCCCGGGCCGACGTTGGCCAGGGCCGCCAGCCGCAGGTTGCCAAAGCCCAGGTCGGTGGTGTGGGCGATGTCGCGGATGGCCCAGGCGGTGCGCCGGATCGCCGCCAGGTTGATGCCCCGGCCCCGCCGGGCGACCAGCACGCCGCAAAAGACGGCGCCGGTTGCCCGGATCATCTCTGGGATCCGGTCGATGAGCGACACGCTCTGCGCGGCGTCGGGTGTGTCGGCCAGGACCGGCCCCAATGACATATAGTCCATCCCGGCGGCGGTGCACTGCGCCCACATCTCGTGCGCCAACTGCACCGGATCGCCGTGCAGGAGCGACAGCGGCTGGGTGGCCAGGCGGGTGGTCTGCACCGCCAGGCCGGCCTTTTCAAACGCCATCCGCGCCTCGCCCGCCAGTTGGCCGGCTGCCTGAACGGCCTCGCCGCCGGCGTTCACAAGACAGGTTATCGATCGGATTCTCATCTTGCTCTGCTCTGGCGGGCTGCCTCGAATAGGATCACCGTGGCGGCCATCGCCGCGTTGAGCGATTCGGCGCCACCGGCCATCGGGATCGACACCCGTCCGGTAGCCAACGCCGCGGCCTGTTCCCCTGCCCCGGCCGCTTCGCCGCCGACGATCAGCGCCGATGGCACGGTCCAATCTACCCGATCGTAGGCGGTCTCGCCGGCAGCATCGGCCAGCCACACTGCCCGGTCTGTAACGCGCCCGGCAATCGCCGGCCAGTCCAGGGCGGCCACCGGCAGGCGAAAGTGGGCCCCCATCGCCCCCCGCACCACTTTGGGATTATAGAGGTCCACCGTGCCGGGCGCCAGGATCACCTGCCCCGCACCTGACGTTTCGGCAGAGCGGAGGATGGCGCCTATGTTTCCGGGATCGCGGATCTGGTCCAGGATCAGGATCAGCCCCGGCCGGGCCTGGATCGTCAGGAACGGAACGACGATCAGCACTCCCTGAGGCGTCTCGGTGTCGCTGCAAGCGGCCAGGACGGCCTCGTTCACCGGCCAGTCGCCCTGCTCGGCCGGCCTGAGCATCGGCAGCAAGCGCCGGCCGGCCGGTGAGGCGGCCCACACTTCGGTGTAAAATACGAGAGCGGGCCTCACGCCCGCTCTCACTACCTCTTCTGCCAGCCGGGTGCCCTCGACAACAAACCGGCCCTCTCGCTGGCGCACCTGCCGCCGGGCGAGGGACCGGACATATTTGGCTTGATCGTGGTGAATACTGGTAATCACCGGATCGGCGAATCGGCCAGGCGTCCGATCAGTTCGCGGCTGCCTGCTGCGCTTTCGCCAGTTCAGCCAACCGGGCAAAGGCCGCTTCGTCGCGGACGGCCAGGTCGGCCAGCGTCTTGCGATCCAGCTCGATGCCGGCCTGCTTTAGACCGTACATGAAGCGGCTGTACGACAGGTCGTGCAGATGGGCAGCAGCGTTGATGCGGGCGATCCACAGCCGGCGAAAATCGCGCTTGCGGTCGCGCCGGTCGCGGGTCATGTACCACATCGACTTCATCATCGCCTCGTTGCCGCGCCGGAACAGGCGATGCTTGCCGCCAAATTGGCCCTTGGTGAACTTTAAGACTTTGTTATGGCGATCGCGGGTCCGGGGCCCGCCTTTTGCTCTTGGCACGTCGATACTCCTTTGACTATCAGCGCTCAGCGTGTTGTGGTCCGCCGATCACTGGTCGCTTACGGTTTGTTGCTCGTTACTTGGCGTACGGGATCAGGCGCCGGACGTTGGCCTTGACGCCCTTGCATGTGACCTCATGCATCTCGTCGAACATGCCCCTGACGCGCTTGGATTTGCGGCGGCGCAGGTGGCTCTTGCCGATCTTGGTCCGCATGAGCTTGCCCGAGCCGGTGTACTTGAAGCGCTTGGACGCTGCCTTGTACGTTTTGAGTTTTGGCACCATTCCTCCTGACAAAACGATTGCCCCTCACCCTGCGGGGGCAATCGATTTTGGATTTGCGATTCTGGATTCTGGACTGGGGCGGTGCTTCAGCAGCCAACCCTCGAATCCGATCCAAACTCGGCAATCTAAAATCTAAAACCCAGAGTCAACAATCACTTGCTGCGGCTCGGGGCCAAGACCATCAGGATGGTCGGCCCTTCAAAGCTCGCCGCTTGCTCTATGACGCTCACATCAGCTAGGTCCCTGGCGAACCGCTCCAACTGTTTTCTGCCAATGTCCACATTGCCGATCTCGCGGCCGCGAAAACGGATGCGCACCTTGACCTTGCAGCCCGCCTGTAAAAACTCTCGCGCCCGGCGCTCCTTTGTTTGGACGTCGTGATCCCCGGTGATGGGCCGCATGCGGATCTCTTTGACTTCGATCTCTTTCCTGGTCCGGTGGGCCTCTCGCTCACGCTTGGCCTTCTGATACTGGTACTTGCCAAAGTCCATCAACTTGACGACCGGGGGATCGGCCTGTGGGGCCACCTCCACCAGATCGAGAGACCGCTCCTCGGCGAGGCGAAGTGCCTCACTTCGGGGCAGGATGCCCAATTGCTTGCCGTCGGCATCGATTACACGTAACTGCCTGGCGTCGATAGCCTCATTGATGCGAGTTCTGTCCTTGCTGATCTGTGCGCCTCCTTGTCCTAATCAAACTAAACGGGGTCACTCCTTGCCCCCCATTCAAGACATGGCGCATTATACCTAAAAAGCCGTTATGGGTCAAATGGGAAGGGCACAAGTGCGAATTACGAGGTGCGACGCACACGCTCGAGCGCGTGCGTCGCACCCTGTCCTACAGGTCTCGCCTGTCGGCCACCGCCTCCTGAGCCATGGCGATGAACTCGGCCACCGGCCGGCCGCCCAGGTCCTGGTTGTTGCGCAGGCGGACCGACACGGCGCCGTTCTGCATCTCCCGGTCGCCCACGATCAGCATGTAGGGCACCTTCTGGAGTTGCGCTGCGCGGATCTTGGCCTGCATCCGGTCACCCGAGTCGTTGACCTCCGCCCGCAGGTCGGCCGCCTTTAGCTGGGCGGCCACCTGGTGGGCATAGTCGTTGTGCCGGTCGGCGATCGGGATGACTGTGGCCTGCACCGGGGCCAGCCAGGCAGGAAAGGCGCCGGCATAGTGCTCCACCAGCACCCCGAAAAAGCGCTCGATCGAGCCGAGCAGCGCCCGGTGCACCATGTAGGGCCGGTGGTCCTGGCCATCCGCGCCGACGTAGGTCAGGTCGAACCGCTCTGACATGTTAAAGTCGAACTGGATCGTCGTCATCTGCCATTCGCGGTTGAGAGCATCGCGCAGCTTCAGGTCGATCTTGGGCCCATAGAAGGCGCCGCCGCCCTCGTCGATCTCGTAGGGCAGCCCCTCGACGGCGATGGCCCGCTTTAGCGCCTCGATGGCCTGGTCCCAGCGGGCCGGTTCACCCACCGCTTTCGCAGGTCTCGTCGCCAGGTAGGCTTTGAACTCGACAAAGCCAAAGGCCTTGAGCAGACCCACCGAGAAGCGCAGCACCTCCAGGATCTCATCTTCGATCTGCTCGGGCGTGCAAAAGATGTGGGCGTCGTCCTGGGTGAAACCACGCACCCGCATCAGCCCGTGCAGCACCCCGCTGCGCTCGTAGCGGTAAACGGTGCCAAGTTCGGCCCACCTCATCGGCAGCTCGCGGTACGAGCGGCGGCGGCTCTGGTAAATCATGATGTGAAATGGGCAGTTCATCGGCTTGATATAGTAGTCCATGCCATCGATGTCCATCGGCGCGTACATACTGTCGGCGTAGAAATCGAGGTGCCCGCTGGTTTGCCACAACTGCGCCCGGCCGATGTGCGGCGAGTAGACGATCTCATAGCCGCCCTTGTAGTGCTGCTGCCGCCAGAAATCCTCGATGATCGCCCGCACTCGCGCGCCTTTGGGGTGCCAGTAGACCAGGCCGGCACCTGCCTCCTCGTGGAAGCTAAAGAGATCCAGCTCCTTGCCCAGCCGGCGGTGGTTGCGCCGCTCCACCTCTTCCAGCCAGGCCAGGTGATCCTTCAGCTCCTGCGGCGTGAGCCAGACTGTGCCATAGATGCGCTGCAGCATCGGCTGCTTCTCGTCGCCGCGCCAGTAGGCGCCGGCCACGTTCAGCAGCTTGAAGGCATCGGCCAGGATCTCGCCCGTCCGCGCCAGGTGTGGCCCGCGGCACAGGTCGGTGAACCGGTCGTGGGTATAGAGCGACAGGCTGCTGACCGGCTGCGCGCCGGCCTCGCCGTGCTCGTCCTCCTCGCCCGAGGCCAGCTTGTTGATCTGGTCCAGCTTGAAGGGTTGGCCCGCGAACAGCTGCCTGGCCTCCTCGGGGCTTACGTCACGCGACACAAAGGGATAATCGCCGTCGATGATCGCCTTCATGCGCTGCTCGATCTCGGCTAGGTCCTCGGTGGTCAGCGGCCGGGGCAGGTCGAAATCATAGTAAAAGCCGTTCTCGACGGGCGGCCCAAAGGCCAGCTTACCCTCCGGGAACATGTCCAGCACCGCCTGGGCCATCACGTGGGCCGTCGAGTGGCGCAGGCGGTATAGTTTGTCCTCGTCGTGTCCGTTTCCAGATGCCATCGTCTCATCCTCCTTCGTTGGCTGTCGCGGCCAGCCGGCCGCGCACATAAAAGAGCCTCTCGCCCATGGGGCGAGAGGCTCGTCACGCGGTTCCACCCATGTTCGACGGCACACGCCGTCCTCGTGGGGCCGATAACGGGGCCGGCCGGGGCTCTATACTCTCGGTCCTGATTTCGAGAGCCCACTCACAGGTGGTTTTCGGCAGTTTCTGGCGAAGCGGGCTCTCAGCCGGTGACCCGCACTCTCTGGCGCTTTTCGCCGCCTACTCGTCCTGCTCAACGTGTTCAGGATTTCTATTGCACACTATTATAGCCAAATCGCGAATTTTGTCAAATCGGGTGTGGCGCCCATCAACTGCCGAGCAGGGCGACCACGACAACCCCGGCGATCAACGACAGCCCGACGGCGAGAAAGATCAGCGCCGGCAGCCACAGCTCGACGAACGAGCTGACGACGGCGTGCTGCGGATTGTGCGGATCGTAGACCACCTCGATCGGCCGGCCCGATTTCTGCCCGGCCCATGGCGTCCCGGTCCTGGCCTCAAAGCGGACCGTCTGGCCGCCGGCGGATTGGAATTCGACCAGTGGGTGGGCAGTACGCCGGGGGGTCACGTTCAGGTCTGAAGCCGAGTCTCCCCATTCCGCACCGACGTACCGGCCCTGGGCAGTAGCAGCCCGCCGGAGAAACGCCCTGGTGCGGGCGAACAGAACGGCGCCGATGGCGGCGACCCCCAGTCCGGCCACGGTGAGTAAACACAGGAGCAGTCCGGTCATTTTCCAGTCTCAAAAACAAACCTGACGGGCTTCGGCCCACTCCGCTTCGCTACGGGGTGGAAAAAACCTGTCAGGTCCGGCTAGCAGGTGGGCGATACAGGACTTGAACCTGTGACCTCGTCGATGTCAACGACGCGCTCTAGCCATCTGAGCTAATCGCCCGCAGCGGGTGCGATTATACCACACTCATCCTATTATGCAAGTTGCACGTTGTAGCAAGTAGTAATCATGCTCGGCTCCCTCTCCCCCTTGGGGAGACCGCTGTTCAGTGACGCAGATCCCCGTCAGGGGACAGTCCGAAGGGCAGCAGGGGGAGATCTGTTTCAGGCTTTGTCCTCCTCCGGTTGGTAAAAGATATACCCCGCACCCGGCTGCGTCAGCAGGTAGCGCGGGTTGGCCGGGTCGGGTTCCAGCTTCTGGCGCAGGTAGCGCACATAGACCCGCAGGTACTCGCTTTCCTCGCCATACTCCGGCCCCCACACCGCGCGCAGCAGCTCGCGGTGGAGGATGACCCGGCCGGCGTTCGAAGCCAGGTAGGCCAGCAGGCGGTATTCGGTGGGGCTGAGCTTGACCGGCTGGCCGTCGACGGTGACCTTGTGCCCGGCAAAGTCGATCTCGATCGGCCCGGCCTTGAACCCTTGGCGGGCCAGCACCTCTTCCGGCCACTTGCTGCGGCGGAGGACGGCTCGCACCCGCACCAGCAGCTCATTGGCGGCGAACGGCTTGGTCAGATAATCGTCGGCGCCCACGTCAAAACCGTGCACCAGATCTACCTCCGCGCTGCGGGCGGTCAGCACGATGACCGGCACCGGCGAGAACTCACGGATCCGCCGGCAGACCTCATAGCCGTCCATCTTGGGCAGCATGATGTCCAGGATCACCAGGTCGGGCGACTCGCCCTGGACGGCCCGTAGCGCCTGTTCGCCGTCGGCGGCGGTCAGGATTTTATAGCCGGACGGCTCCAGGTTGGCTTTGACGAGTCTGACGACGTGCGGTTCGTCGTCGACGACGAGAATGGTTGCTTTTCTAGCCACAGTGGCTTTTTCCCTCCTCCTTGAGAATCAGGTTCACTGCGCCAGGGGCAGCGTAAAGTAGAACGAGCTGCCGATCCCCACCCGGCTGTCGACCCAGATACGCCCCTTGTGGGCCTCGACGATCGCCTTGCAGATCGACAGGCCCAGCCCGCTACCGCCCACCTTGCGCGTTGAGGCGCTGTCTACCTGGTAAAAGCGGTCAAAGACGCGGTCGAGATGCTCTGGTTGGATGCCGATCCCCCGGTCGGTCACGCCGATCTGGACCGCGTCGGGGTGCACCTCGGCGGTGACTGTGATCGAGCCTCCAGCCGGCGAGTATTTGACGGCATTCTCCAGCAGGTTGCGCAGTACCTGGCGCACCCGGCCCGGATCGGCCATGACCTGCGGCAGGCGCCTGGGCATCTCGATCTGAAACTGGTGTTGGCTGGTCATCACCGAATAGGTCCTGACCGTCTCTTCGACGATTGGGCGCAGGCTGGTCGGCTCTGGCTCGACGCGCAGGGTGCCCGCCTCGACGCGGGCCATGTCGAGTAGGTTGCCGATCAGCTCCGACAGTCGGTCGCTCTCCTGGTCGATGATGGCCAGGAACTCACGGCGGGTGTCGTCGTCCCAGGCGACGTCCTGGCGCAGCAGGGTGGTGGCAAAGCCCTTGATGCTGGCCAAGGGCGTGCGCAGCTCGTGGCTGACAGTGGACAGCAGTTGCGACTTGAGCCGGTCGAGCTCCTTTTCGACGGTGACGTCGCGCAGCAGCAGGCCCCGGCCCAGTTGCCCGCTGTCAGGGTCGCGGATGGGGAAAAGCCGGGCCTGCAACGTGCGGACCTTGGCTTTTTCCGATTCGCCCGGAGCGTCCAGGGAAGGCAGGTCAAACTCGACTGCCGGCACCTGCCCTTCGCCGCCGGTCTGCACACCGGCCGCCGGGAGTAACCCGGTCAGCAGCGGCCCAGACTTGCCGATGCACCCGGCCAGCAGGCTGTCGATCCTGGACAGTGGCTGTCCGACCAGATCGGCGGCGGTCAGGCCCAGCATCGCCTCGGCGCAGGGATTGGCGTAGGTGACCTGCCCCCGCCGGTCTATCAGCAGCAGCCCATCCACCAGGCTGCGCATCACACTGTCCAGCGTCGCTCGGCGTCGCTCGGCGTCGTCGATCAGGCGGGCGTTTTCGATGGCGATCCCGATCTGGTTGCCGATCGCCGTCAGCAGCTCCTGATCCTCTGGGCCAAAGTCACGCTGCGCCCGGCTCTGCACGTTCAGCAGGCCCAGCACCTGGCCGCGCGCCCGCAGCGGCAGGCAGATCAGCGATTGAAAGCCCTCGCGCAGGCAAGCTGGGCGGCTACGGGCCGGGTGGTCGATCACGTTGGCGGCGATTACCGGCTGCCGTGATCCAGCGGCCAGACCGCACAGGCACTCATCTGGGCCGAGGATGGCCTCGTCAGAGACAAACTGATCCGACAAACCATGCCCGACCGACAGGATTAGCTTGCCCGACTCTTGGTCGGTGATAAAGATCTCGGCGGCGTCGACGCCGGCCACCTCCACGGTGGTCTGCAGCGCGCCGCTCAAGATCTCATCCAGGTTCTGGGTGCAGTTCACCTGGGCGGCGATGGCCGTCAGGGCTGCCAGTTCGGCGCTCCGGGTTCGCTTGGGCAAGGTTCTGCTCCTCCCTACAGCCAGCTATCAGCTCCCGTGCAGTATAGCACGGTTGTGGAGAGAAGGGAAGATTGCATAAACGATTGGGGGTATTGCCTTTTGTCTTCCTCCCAACTCGGGCAGATCGCAAGCTCACCGCGTCGGTGAGCCCACGCAGCTCAGTGAATAGAGCAACGGCCTCCGCTGCCGTATGCGGGGTGTTCGAGTTGTTCCAGGGGTACTCAAGAAGGGACCGCGGAACGCCGAGGTCGTGTGTCCCGCGGTCCTCTGCATTTCCTATACTACCCGGAGGGACAAGGTGATCGGACCACGCGCCATTCCCCGTCTACTATGAAGCAGTCGGCTCGGGGTCATCCGGCGGCGAGACTGTAGGCGGCGTGCCCTGCCTGCCTTCCGTCAGGCTGTCACGGATCTGCGCGCGCAGTCGTTCCGCTTCAGGGTTGTGTTCTCGCAGTTGGTCGCTGCTGCTTTGTAAGCCCAGCTGCTCGGATAACAGGAGCGTCAACAAGCCCTCCATCACGCCACTGTTAGTGACGCCGCCCTCCCCACCCGCGCCGCTGACCACTATGCGTGGCACTACGTCCACCTTCGACTGCTGCACTGCCTCGGCAAAGCGGTTCATCACCTGCTGGGTGACCTGGAACTGCGGCCCGCCATACGCTTGCACCTGTTCCTGGATGGCGATAGCCTGGGCGATCCCAACCCGAGCTGTCTTTTCGGCCTCGGCCTCGGCCAGGGCACGGATCTGGGCGGCCTGTTGTAGCGCCCGCTGGTATTCGGCCTTGCCTTGGTTGGTCTGCACCGTGATGCTCAGTTCTGATTCGGTGATGCCGCGCTGCTGCTCAGCGCGCGCCTGCGCCTCGCGCAAGGCGCGTTCCTTGGCCGCCGCCTCTTCTTGCCGGGCATAGGTCCCTATCTGCTCGACGGCAATCTGCCGGGCGCGTAATTGGTTCAAAATGACCTCGATCTGCTTGTCCGCTCCTGTCGCAGCCGGCGTGCCGATCAACACTTCCTCCAGTTCCAGGTTATGGTGCGCAAACTTTTCCTTCATCTCCTGGCTGGCGATGCTCTGGATTTCGCTCCTCTCCTGGATGAGCTGAATCAGCGTGCGTGTCTGCCCGATGTTCTTAAAGTAGGCCGACACCATCGGGTCGAGCGTTTGCTCTACAAGCCGCTTCACGTCGCCAAAGCGCTGGATGACCAGCGGCGCCTTCTGGTAGTCGATGTGGATCACCACGGACAGCGGGAGCGATGGCTCGAACGCGTCCTTGGTGATCAGCGAGACTTCAGTCAGGTTCTCATCAAAGCGGTGCGAACCAATCTCGTTGCTGATCCACTTGAGAATAATGTTCGTCGTCGGCACGATAACGATCTTGCCGGCATACGTGTTAAAGGCGTACTTGCCGGGCAGCAGCGGCGTGCTCCAGACGCCGCGCTGGCCTTGCTCCACCAACTCACCATGCCGGTACTCGTCACCCGATAGATCGAGCCCTTCTCGGCCGGTGTAAAAGACCACCACCCCCACATTACCGACTTCGATGACAGTCTTGGGGATCATCTCAACCGTGGCAAATAGCCGGTTGAGATAATACGTACCTTCGACCAATACCTGCAACTGCCGCCCGCGCATTCCGCCGGCCGTTAGAAAACAATAGGCGCCTGAAAGTTGTTGTGATACATCTCTACGTTGTGGGGATCACTGCCCACGATGGGCGCAATGATCTCCCCCGGCGGCAGCGACAGCCCGTCGTGGACGGTCACGATGCCCACCATGTCGTCAGAGTCCTTGATGACTACTGGGCGAAAGCCGTCGCGCTCGTTGATGACTTTGTCCATGCCGCGGATGATGCCTTCCTCTTCACGGCTCAGCGGCAGGCAGTACACTTTGCCTTCAGTGATCACCACAAACTGGGCCAGGTTGATGGCGTAGGTGCCTTCGCGCAAGATCCGGCGCTGCGGCCCGCGTTGACCGTCGCTGCCCAAGAACTGGGCGACATCCTGGAAATCTTTCGCGGTGATGTTCGACGCCAATACTTGCATCGCTTCAAGGGGCTGACCGTCGCGGGCAAAGAGGTAGCCGATCTTGCCCTGCGGGATCGTCACTAGCGGTGCGATGTGGACGCGATGCTGGATCGGCATGAGAAGGTGCAGGCCGCCACGCATTACGTCGGGCTGGTAGCCGGCCTCCCCATGCAGCGCAACGAATCCAGTTCTGATCGAACCCTTTCCACTGAATCGTTTTTCGACGATGCCGATCCGGTTGTTGGGGATGAAGCGGATGCCCGACATGAGGATGAGCCCCACCACGATCAGGGCGACAACGAGAAGTAATATTCCTAACATAGTATGCCTCCTTCCGGCGCTCCAAGCTCGAACTGCTTCCCGACAAATAGGCTCACGATCGAACCTCGAGCCACTGTCCACAAGTATAAACCTACTTGTGTTGGGGTTGCTGACATTCGCCTGACAAACAACCGCTACCGGGCTGTGCGCCTTGCTTGCTGCCACAGCCCGCCACCTTCGCCCTCTTCAGTCTTGCCCTTTGCGCCGGCTTCGAGTACAATAACACCCCATTTTTGCGCGAGCATTCGCTCAGACCAAGAGGAGAGGTTACCCATGAAAAAAACAGCGGTCGTCGCCATCGGCGGAAATTCGCTGATCAAGAGCAAGAACCATCAGTCAGTGCCGGATCAGTACCAGGCGGCGCACGAGACGTGCGTTCACATCGCGGGCATGATCGAGCAGGGCTGGGACGTGGCCATCGGTCATGGCAACGGCCCGCAGGTCGGTTTTATCCTGCGCCGCTCTGAGCTGTCCCGCCACGAGTTGCACGATGTGCCGCTCGACTTTTGTGGGGCCGACACTCAGGGGGCCATCGGCTACATGCTGCAGCAGAACCTGTACAACGAGTTTCGGCAGCGCGGCATCGACAAGCAGGCGGTCACCGTGGTGACCCAGGTGCTGGTCGACCGCAACGATCAGGCGTTCCAGAACCCCAGCAAGCCGATCGGTTCGTTCATGGACCAGTCCGAGGCGCTGCACCGGCGCGAGGCCGAGGGTTGGGACGTGGTCGAGGACGCGGGACGGGGCTGGCGACGGGTGGTGGCCTCACCCCTGCCGGTGCGGGTCGTCGAGCGCGACAGCGTCAAGGAGCTGATCGACCGGGGTATGGTGGTGATCACGGTGGGCGGCGGCGGCATCCCGGTCATCGAGACCGAGGACGGCAACTTGCAGGGGGTGGCGGCCGTTATCGACAAGGACTATGCCTCCAGTCTGCTGGCGACCAGCATCGGGGCCGATCTGTTCCTGATCTCGACCGCGGTGGAAAAGGTGGCCCTGAACTATGGCAAGCCGAACCAGCAATGGATCGACCAGATGACCGTTGCTGAGGCCAAAAGCCACATGGAGGCGGGCCACTTTGCGCCGGGCAGCATGAAACCCAAGATCCAGGCTATCCTCTGGTTCCTGGAGCAGGGCGGCAAAGAGGCGATCATTACCAATCCGGAGAATATCGAGCGGGCGCTGGCCGGCGAGACCGGAACGCGTATCATCCCTTGATTCTGGGTTTTCGATTTAGGATTGGAGCCCCTGGCCCCAATCCTAAATCGATCTCCTAGAGAGGGCTTTTTGCAGATTACTCGGTGGGGGGCACCGGTACTTCGAACGATTCCGGTTCGGGGCCGGTGCCGAACATTTTCAGGGCGCCGTGCAGCTTGCCGCCGTCGTCTAGCAAAAAGCTCATGACGGTCACGTCGGCCCACACCCGGCCTGTGGACAGGATCTCCAGCCGTCCCTTGGCCTCGATCGAGCCCTTGGCCTGGCCCGACACTGAGACACTTTGGGCCTCGATGTGAGCGTCGACCCGAGCCTTTTCGCTGATGATGACGTTGCTGGCCGTTTTGATGCTGCCCTGGTAGACGCCGTCGATCTTGACGATGCCGTCGCACACCAGGTCACCGCTAAAGTTGGCCGTCGGTCCGACTGTCACTTCGATGCGGTCCAGGATGACCGGCCGCTTTTCCTTTCCAAACATGTCGTGCTCCTTCTGATCGCTGAATCGCTAAGCCGTTGAAATCACTGATCTGTCAGTTTGTCGACTCGCTACCTGCCCCGTTGGTCTCTTGCCAGCCCAATCGCCTGCTTTTCCTCGTCGGTCAGGGTGTAGGCCGACTGCCACTTTTCCAGCGGCTTGGCGTAGACACGAGTCATGTCGCGGGCGTGCAGGCTGGACAGGATTACGCCGTTGCCCTGTCCGTCGGCCAGCGCGATGGCAAAGCTCTGGTCCCCGCCGGTGTCGCGGAATGGATTGAAACGGACAACTGCCAGGCGTTGGAGGTGGAACACACCCTCGCCTTCCAGTCTGCGGGCCAGCTTGTCCACGGCGCGCACCTGGTCGGCCGTCTGCCCCTCCTGGGCGACGTGATCTCTGAGCACCGCCTCCAGGCTGGCGCCCGTCGCGCCGGTCATGAAATATCGATACTGCCCCAGCAGCCGTTCCTGCCGCACCAGCAGCAGGATCACCCCGGCCAGCGCCAGCACTGCCACCGCCAGGGCGGCCCCCGCCATCGCTTCCATAGTGCACGCCTCATCTGCGTTTTGACTTCAAGTCGGTGATTGGCACAGTCAATCTCCAATCTCCAATTCACCAGCCGCCGTATTGTACCCAAGGGGGGAGCAGATGGCAAATCACCGTGCGCAACTGGCGGGGCACCCGCCGTAGATTCCTGCCGGTCTCTTGGTAGAGGGTGTCAGCAGTAGATCAGGGTGCAAAATGAATCGCCAAGCGACCGTCCGGGCTGCTGCTGACCCGGATATCCTCGAGCCGCCCGGCGATGGCCGTTGCCGCCCCCAGTTCGTGACGCGCGTGCGTGAAAGCGACCGCCAGCGAGCGCATACCGGCCGCCGCAGCCGCTGCAATGCCGGCCGGCGAATCCTCGACCACGACACAATGCGCCGCGGGAATGCCCAGCCTGTTCGCTGCCACCAGGTATGGTTCTGGGTCGGGCTTGCCGTTGGTCACGTCTTCGGCCGTGACCATGATCTTGGGGACCGGCAGGCCCTGGCTTTTCAGCCTGGCCGTGGCCACCTCTCTGGTGCCTGACGTGACAATCGCCCAGGCATCTGCCGGGAGCGAGTCAAGCAGAGACAAAGCCCCGGCGATAGTGACCACGCCCTCTGCATCCGCTGCCTCGATCTCGGCGAATCGTTGAGCTTCCTCTTCGACTGCCAGATGTGGCGCGACGAGGCGCATGGTCTCGACCGTTCTTCGGCCATGTGCGACAGACATAATGTCGGCAAGGCTCAGGTTGTGACGCTCGGCCCACTGTTGCCAGTGCCGGGTGATACAGGTGGTTGAGTCGATCAGAACGCCGTCGAGATCAAACAGAATGGCTGCACAGTCAAGCTGCATCGGTGTTGGCCCCATGAAATGCAATGCCGGTTCTCATGCCTGGCCCATCGCCCAATCCAAGGCCGAGGTGTTGTCACGGACCCTCCACAACATTCCAGGTGTGCCCCTCTGCCGGGCAAGGCTCATCACCTGCGAAGCAGTATAACACAAACCCCACAGACCGCCAAGGGTCCTTTGTGCCCCTGCGTCAAATGTGCTACAATGGGCCGGGGTTAGCAGATGATCGAACGAGATCGTAAGAGAGCCACCTATGCTGAAATTACTGGTCGCCACGAACAACCCGGGCAAGGTCCGCGAATACGAAGAGCTGCTGGTCGGGCTGCCGTTAGGAGCGACCTTCCCCGCCCAGGAAGGGATTGCACTGGAAGTCGAAGAATCGGGGGCGACCTTTGAAGCGAATGCCCGGTTGAAGGCGTTGGCCTACGCGCGCGCTTCTGGCCTGCTGACCCTGGCCGACGATTCCGGCCTGGAGGTGGATGCTCTAGGCGGCGCGCCGGGCGTCTGGTCGGCGCGCTATGCCGGGGCGGGCGCCAGCGACGCCGATCGCTACCAGAAGCTGTTGGATGCCCTGGCCGGTGTGCCACCGGGCCAGCGCGCGGCCCGCTTTCGCTGCGTCGTAGCCTTGGCCTGGCCCGACGGCACAGTCCGCACTGCCGAAGGGCGGTGTGAGGGGCAGATCGGTCTGGCCCCGCGCGGCGAGCATGGGTTCGGTTACGATCCGGTCTTTGTCGTCGACGGTTTTGGCGGGCAGACGATGGCCGAGCTTGTGCCCGAAGTCAAGAATCGGATCAGCCACCGGGCGCGGGCGGTACAGGCCCTGGATTTTGGACTCTAGATCAATAGTTCAGAACGACCACTTCGTTGATGGCCCCCCGGTCGCATGCCTTTGAGTTGATCAGCCGGCCGGCCTGGACGACCTCCAGCCGGAACTCGCGGTACAGCTCGAGGATGAACGAGGTGCAAGAGTTGCTCAACATGCACAAGCAGCCCTTCCGCGAAAGCTCGCCATAGACCGCGGCCAGCCGGGACTGGTCCTCGTCCCGGAAGCTGCCGGCGGTATAGCCGGTAAAGCCGGCGGTCCTGCTCACCGGGTCGTAGGGCGGGTCGAAATAGAAGAAATCGCCCGGCCGGGCCCGCTCTACGACGGTGTCAAACCCTCTTGTCTCGACATAAACGCCCTGCAGGGCTGCGCTGGCTGCTCTCAACGTAGCCTCGCGTGCTATCCTCGGGTTCTTGTACCTGCCCATCGGGACATTGAACTGGCCCTGGCTGTTGACCCGGTACAGCCCGTTGTAGCAGGTCCGGTTGAGATAGATGGTGCGGGCGGCACGCTCTACGGCGTTGAGGTTGGCACTGCGGCGGTCGAGCTCGCGGATCTGATAGTAATAGTCACGGCTGTGCCGGACCTGGTGAGCGGTCAGGAGGGCGATCAGCTCGTCGGCCCGATCCCTGACTACCTGGTAGGCGTTGATCAGCTCGTCGTTGTTGTCGCACAGGAAGGTCTGATCGGGAAGCCGCCCGGTGTTCGACAGATAAAAGAATACCGCTCCGCCGCCGACGAATGGCTCGAAATAGCGGGAAAAGCGCGCCGGGCTCGGAAAGTACGGCTCGAACTGCTTCAAGAGCTGCGCCTTGCCGCCGGCCCACTTGACGAACGGTTTGGCATTACGCCCACTCGTCGGCATCAGTCTGCTCCCCTCGTCCGCAGTCTAGAGATCTCGTTCCCGGCAAAGGCGCAGCCCATGGCTGCCACTGCCAGGGGCAGACCGGGCACCCAGAAGCGGATGTAGGCGATCGGGCCGGGGACCAGGGCCAGGTAGAGGAGGGTTAGCCCCAGGCTGGTCAGCACGCCGGGCCTGGCCCGCAGCGCCCACAGTCCGGCGACGATCAGCCCGTAGCTCAAGATGTACAGGGTTATCGACGCTGCCCACAACCACCGCGCTAGTGCGGGGTGTTGTCCCCACCACTGGGCCAAGATCTCCAGGCCGCCAGCCCAATCCCCATGCCCGATCGTCCCCAGTGCTGCAGCCGACACGGTCCGCAGTGATTCGCCCGCCGGCCAGGGCTTGTGGGTGAGATAGGCGTACCAATGGCGATGCGCAGACGGAACGAACGAGCGCAGCACGCCTTTTAGATGGGAGATCAGGAAAGCGGACGGGTGTTCGCCGATGATCTCCCGGGCCGTCGCGGCCAACTGGCGCTGGCGGTGCGTCGCTTCGCTTGCAGTCAGGGCTTCCCCGGTCCAGCCGTACTGCCGGCCCGTGGGGATCACGACCTGGGTCAGGTAGATCTCCTGCCAGCGAGGTGTCCAGGGACTGACCTCTTCCCCCTGAGCTTCGGCGATGGTCGCCACGGCGCTGACATGGGCCAGGTTATCGTCAAAGGCCAGCGACAAGAACCATTGGCCGGATGCCAGCCGGTTGCGCACCAGCCACGGCGACAGGCCCAACAGAGCCGCTCCCAGCAGCAACCCTGCCTCTCTTGCCATCTGCCAGGAAGGGCGCCGGGCGTGGACGACCAATCCCAGGGCCAGGATGAGCGGCAGCGCCACCACGTTTGGCTTGCACAGGATGCACGCGGCGCTCAGCAGCCCACTTGCGGCCAACAGCGCGTAACGTTTCCGATCGGCTTCCAGGCCGATGACAAAGATGTAAAAGGTCAGGGCCAGCAGAAAGGCCAGCAGAATCTCGGTTAGCCCTTCGCCGATGAACAGGAGCGAGATCGGATTGAGCGCGTAAAGCAACGCCGCCAGGAGCCCTCGCCGTGGCACGGTCAGCCGGGAAACCAGGCCATAGACCAACGCTACAGTGGCCGTATCCAGCAGCGCCTGGGCCAGCGGTACAGCGTGGCCGGCATCACGGCCGGCCGACAAGATCAGGGCCAGAAAGGTCGGATACAGTGGTGTGCGGATGCCATCGGGCAGGTAGGGTGGGTCTGTTTGCAGCGAAAAGGCGCCGCGCTGAAGCAGGTTAGTGGCCAGGATCTGATAACCCCTGGCGTCGACGCTGGCAAAGACCGTCTCGCCGGCCAGGTAGCTCACATAGGCCAGGCGCAGCCCAAGCGCCAGGCCCAGGATGGCGGCAAGGGCCAATCGGCGCCTGGCGTTCATCGACATCCTCATGGATCAGGGTTCTGGGCGGTGGGTCTTTTGTAGATCCTGGGCCAGGATCGCCGTCACCTCTTCTGGCTTTTCGAGCATCACCATATGCCCTGCTCCCTCGACCAGGTGCAGGATGGCGCCGGGGATCTTGTCATGCAGATAGCCGGCATACTTGGGCGGCGTCATCCGGTCCTCAGTGCCACACACGACGGCGGTTGGGGCGGCGATCTCGCTCAGCCGGCCTGTGACGTCAAAGAGGTTGCAGGCGACGAAATCGCCGTCTAGGATGTCAGGGGACGTGGCGGCCATCTGCTGCTCACCCAGGCGGATCATCTCCGCTGGGACCTGAGGGCTGTAGCACCACTCGGCGATCAGCCGCACGGTCGCCGCCGGGTCGTGGTGGAGACTGTCCAGGACGGCCGGGGCGACGCGCAGCCGGGCGCCGGTGGCCACCAGGCACAGGCCGGCCACCCGCGCTGGGTAGCGCAACGCCGCGTCGAGCGCAATCGCGCCGCCCATCGAGTGGCCCACCAGCGCGGCCCGCTCCAGCCCGGCCGCATCCAGGAAGGCGATCAGCCAGTCGGCGTATGCGGCGACGGTGTCCCGCCCTCGCCCGGTCGACTGGCCATGGCCGGGCAGGTCAAGGGCATAGCTGGTTGCCTGGGACAGGCCGCGCACCTGGTAGAGCCACAGTTGGTGGCTGCCTCCCGCGCCGTGGATGAACACCAGGGCCGGTCCGGCGGCCCTCCGGCTGTGGCGGTGGACATAATGCGCTGTCTCGCCGGCAACGGTGAGGTGAGACATGGGCTAATCGCCCCATCCTTCCGCAGGCTCAGAGATCTTCTTCAGGTGGCAATTCTGCGGCAGGGTGAGCAGTTCTACGCAAATTCGGTCGGCACCAGGGTGCAGCAGTTGACCAGCTCGGCGGCGGCCTTGGGGGCTTTCATGATCTTGACCATGTTGCCTTTCAGCTTCAACTGGCCGGTCATCAACCCCTGGATCGGGTCCAGTTTTTTCTCGATCACCTTGCGCCACACGGCGAGGGGAGCCGAGATGCGGAACTCGGGGTTCTTCTCGCTATCGTCGGCCACCACACCGGCTGCGCGGCAGTCACCGTGCCACAGGTCCATGTACATGATCACCGGCTCGGTCAAACTGCCTCCCGGCGTGGCGATAAAGTAAAAGTCGCCCTCCCAGGTCTTGGCTGATTTGCGATAGGCTTCGCTTTTGTTGAGCTCGACCATCAAGGCCTTGATCCATTCGTCTGACGGGAATTTGTAGGGCATTTCGTCCTCCTTGGTTGATTAGCTGACCGCTACGATGCGAAAATGCGCACATGGCGGCGTGGTTCTTTGCCATAGCTGTGCGAGATCAGGTTAGCCTGGCGGGCCATCTCGTGCTGCTGGCGCCGGATAAAAGAGTTCTGTGGCGACAGGTCGGCCGATTTCTGGCCCGACAGCACACGGCGGATCGCTTCCTCAGTTTCGGATACGGCTACGGCCAGTGGGTCGGGGTCGGCCATATCCAGGCCAAAGATGTCGGCCAGGCAGCCTTCCATCTGGCTGATGGTGTTGGCTCGCAGGACATAGACCGGGATGCCGCGCCGCTCGGCGTCGCTGATCGGCTGGGGCCGGCGCCGGTAATAGTTCTTTAGTGTCAGCACCGCATTGGCCTGGCGCAGGTCGTCGGTCATGTCCACCGGCAGGTGCAGGTTGTGAGCGGCCTGGTCCAACCGGTTCTTGCCCACACCGTAGGTATAAATCCGCAGCGTCTGCGTCGGCGTTGGCCGCCCGCCTGCCCCCGTTTCGCGGGTCAAGGGCTGCCGGGTAAACGGCATCTCCTCGGCGCGCAGTTGTGGAGCGGGAAGGGCCTGCTCGATCTTGATCTGGCCCGCCTCGTCGCGGTAGCGGATCTCGGGCGGCCGGCTGCGGCCGCGCAGCAGTGCGTCGACCGAGGCGGCCACATCAAGGTGGACGGCCAGGTTTTGGCGATCCTGGATCTCGATCAGCACGCCAAAGGTCGGCGGCGCCTTGCGCTCCAGGACCGTCTTTTGCGTGCCCCGCCGGCGGGCCTCCTCGTCGCTGAGCGTCACCGCCTGGATCCCACCGATCAGGTCAGACAGGGTTGGGTTCTGAACCAAGTTCTCCAGGGTGTTGCCGTGAGCGGTGGCCACCAGTTGTACGCCCCGCTCGGCGATGGTCCGTGCTGCCTCTGCCTCCAGCTCACGGCCGATCTCGTCGATGATGATCACCTCAGGCATGTGGTTTTCCACCGCCTCAATCATCACCTCGTGCTGGTATTCGGGCGCAGATACTTGCATCCGCCGCGCTTTGCCGATGGCCGGGTGGGGGATGTCGCCGTCGCCGCCGATTTCGTTCGAGGTATCGACGACGACCACCCGCTTCTTGTCGCTCAGGACGCGGGCTGCCTCGCGCAACAGGGTGGTCTTGCCCACGCCGGGCTTGCCAACCAGCAGGATGCTCGAGCCCGATTCCAGCAGGTCGTTGATGATGTCGATCGTGCCGTACACCGCCCGGCCAACGCGCAACGTCAGCCCGACGACGCCGCCTTTACGGTTGCGGATGGCCGAGATGCGATGCAAGGTGCGCTCGATCCCGGCCCGGTTATCGGTGGTGAATTCGCCTACGCGAGTGACCGCATAGTTGATGTCCTCGCACGTGGCCTCGCGCTTGCTCAAGGCCACTTCGTGGCTCAGAAAGCGCGCTTCGGGCAGGCGGCCCAGGTCGAGCACGATCTCCAGCAGGTCGTCGCCATGGTTCTCGCGCCGCACCGCCTCGGCAATCGGCGGCGGCACGACATCTAGCAAAGCGTCCAAATCATCTGTGATACGATCTTGCATACCTTCCTCGACTGACTATCAGCCGTCAGCGGGCGGCCGGCTCCCTGTGGCCGCTAGCTGCTGGCTCGATTTCTATCCGCCGGAATCGGCTGATAGCTGAAAACTGATTGCTGCTGCTGTGGAATACCGGCTCGGCGCTACCTTTCAGGGCCGGCACCAGCTCCTGGGCCGGCACTTTGGCCCAGGCGATGGTTTGCCTGACCATCAGCGTCCGAGCGTGATCCAGCTCAAAGCCGGCTGCCTGCAAGGCATCGCGGACGCCGGCTTCATACTGCCGCACGCTGCAATAAACCGGTCTCGGCGGCTGGCCGGCCAGGCTGGCCAGGGCCCAAGCGATCAGGACGCCGGCGATGCTGCCGGCGTCGGGATGGACCAGCACCCGCAGCCAGTGGGCCTGCTTACCGATGTGCACGTACAAGACCGCGGCCAGATCGTCACCACCTGAGCCTTTCCCCTGAAGCGCATCCTGGTCGGGCAAGACGTAACCGAGGTGACGCTTGCCCCCTGTCGGTGTGGCGGCAATGCCGCCTTCGACCTGGCGCACACGCTGGGGTGTGATGGCGATACACAGCTTTTGCAGCGCGGGCCAGTCCTCGGTTCGCTGCGGCCGCAGGCCGGGCACGGCGCCGGAGACCGGGCTGGTGGGCGGTTGGGCCAGGCGGAATATGTCTTCGCAGGCATAGGCGGCAAAGCCCGACTGCTGAAAGATCTCGGTTTCTGAGCCCGCTTCGGGCAGACTGACAAACAGCCGCTGGATGCCTCGGGCGGCTACCTCGACCGACACGCCGTCGAGCAGGCGCGACCAGGCATTGCCTGTGTGCTGATGGCTGGCCAGCGACGGCGCGACATAGGCCACATCGGCGGCGGCCTGGTGCGGCCGGTACTGCACCTGGATAAAGGCCTCGCCATAATGGGCGTCGTACAGCACATAGGTCGCCTGTCCCATCGCCTGCTGCGTCAGGAAGGCCAGCCACGCCTCACGGAGAGGCATATTCGGTTGAGTCAGGCCCCGCTCCAGGTCGAGCGCCAGGCCTTTGCCCTGCAGGCGGTAGACCCTCAGGCTCTCGCCGGGGCTAAATGGTACAAGCACTGCCGATCGGTCCTTTCCGCCCTCCATTCTACCATCTTCCGCGCCTGTTGGCAAGACCACCATACGGACGAAAAGACTCCCGATGTTTCGAAGCGGGCCCTCTGGAAAACATCGGAAGTCTGGCGGACGGTCGTACCTCAGGCTGATGGCGCCTTTGACCGCTTGCGGCGAAACCACCATCGGATCGCCAGGACGATGACGACGATCGGCAGGGCGATGAGCAGCAGGATCGGCAGCAGAAAGACGAGCCCCCAGATCACCAGGTTGCCCAGGCCCTTCAGCGCATTGACCAAAGCCCGCGCCGCATTGCGCAGGGTGCTCCCCGGCCGCCAGCCCTCTCCAACCACCGCCGCCTCTGGCTGCTCGGGGTTCAGGTTGGCGGTGATGGTGGCCATCGCCGACAGATTCTCCAGGTAGCTCATCCGGCCCTTGACCTGCTCGATCTCAACCTGGGTTGCCGACAACTGCTCATAGACGGCCAGGACCGCCTCGGTGTCTTCTGCCTGATTCATCAGCTCGGTTAGCTGTGCCTCCTTCGCCTGCAAGGCGCGCAGGCGCGACTCGAGGTCGACATACTCCTCAGTCACATCCTGGCTGTTGGCGCTCTCGCGCTCTACCTTGAGGGCCTGGTCGCGCAGGCGGGCCATGGCCTGCTCGAACTGAGCGGCTGGCACCCGGATCGTCAGCCGGGCGTACATCAGGTCGTCTTGAGCCCACGATTCGGTGCTGACCGCATAGCCGCCCAGCTCGCTGGCCAACGCCAGCACGTCGCTCACAGCCTGCTCGGTGTCCTTCACCGTCATTACCATGTCGGCCGTCCAGATGATCATCCGGTCCGTCTGGCCGGTCTGTGGTTGGGCCGCCGAGCCGCTGGCGTTAGCCTGGTCATAGCCGGCCTGCTCGTCCACACCCAAAGAGGGGTAGACAGCCCTCTCCTGTGGGGCTGATGCCCCGCACGCTGCCAGGACGGCCAGCAGCACAGCCAGGCTCGTCAGCGCGATCGCTCTCTTTTTCATGGTCTTCTCCTTCGCCTCGTCCAGAATACCATCTGCTGCACAAGGATCAGCCTTCTCGTGCTCACATTCCTAGACGCCCGCCACGGCCCTTAAGTTCCCCCGATTCGACAACAATCCCTGTGCCGCATGCCACTGGCGGCCACAATCCACAATCCACAGTCCAAAACCTAGAATCCAAAATCCCTGACTCCTGTGTGCACCGTCACCGTGCCCAGCGTCAGTTGGCGGTGGCGCACCTGGCCCCAGCCGGCCTGGCGCATCACGGCGGCGATCTCTTGGGGCGTCAAGAAGGTGGTGAGCGAGTGGGGCAGGTAGGTGTAGGCTGCCCGCTGCCCGCTGATCAGGCTGCCGATCAGCGGCACGATCCGGTAAAAGTAAAAGCCGAACAGCCGGCCAAAGATCGGCGTGCGTGGCTTGGCGATCTCCAGAGAGGCGACCCTGCCGCCGGGCCGCGTCACCCGCGCCATCTCGGCAAAGGCGGTCGGGATGTCGGTCACGTTGCGTAGGGCAAAGCCGGTCACCACGCCGTCCAAGCCGGCGCCGACAAAGGGCAGCCGCATCGCGTCGGCGACCACCCAGGTGAGCCCGGGAACCGGAGTGCCCGCTTTCTCTCGCGCCAGGGTCAGCATCTCGGGTGTGAAATCGAGCCCCACCACCTGTGCGTCGGGATGCTGGCGGAGCACCTCGAAGGCCAGGTCGCCCGTGCCGGTGGCCACATCGAGGACGATTTTGGATCTGCATAGATCCTCTTCAGGGGATGGATGTTGGGTTTTGGATTCAGAGTGCGCGTCACGAGCTTCCAATCCAGAATCCAGTTGTTGGACGGTGTAGCGCCGCCAGGCGCGGTCGCGCCCAAAGGTCATCAAGCGGTTCATCAAGTCATAGTGTCGGGCGATGCGCCCAAACATAGCCCGGACATGGGTTGCCTTCTGCTCCGGCGGCGGCAACACCCCTGCCTCCCCCGCGTCTTGTTGTCCCGCGGCCTGCTGCTGTTCTACGCCACCGGCCACAGCCACAGCCCTGTCTCTGGGTCCAGCTCCCGGGCCAGCGGAATGCCTTTCACCTCCTGGACAAAGAGCTCGGCCACGTGCACCTCGGCAGCCAGCAGCTCCCCGGCTGAAACTTGACCCTGGCAATCGCTCAGGACGGCGTGGGCGCGGATCGACAGGCTGTCGGCCTGGAGGCTGATGTTGCCGGTGCAATGGACCATCTCTTGGTCGGCTTCCAGGAACTGGCGGCACATCTCGCCGCACTTTTGGTCCAGGTGGCCGGGGGTGGCGCTACGCACCGAACCGGTGGCCGTGAATACGCCGAAACTGATGCCCTGTTCGCGGCAGATGCGATATAGGCCCACTAGCAGATCCTCGCCGGGCGGCAGGCGCAACAGGCTGCTGCGCCCGAGAGTATAGATTTGCGTTGGCATTGATGGCTCCTTTATCCGTTCATGGTCTGCGGGCTAGAGCGCTGAGCTTCCGCTCACCATGACCTACTTGCTGATCAAGGGTAGATAGAATGCTCTGTGGGGTGGGGCCGGTGTGGGCGTCGGAGCGGGCAGTATCGTGACCTTGCTGAGTAGGACCCGGCCGCCGGACAATGGCTGGCCGGCGGCGTCGGTCACCGGCAGACGCTTCAGGTTCTCCAGCCGGTACATACCCACTTCCAGCGCATACTCGCCGGCCGCCGCGGCCGGATCGACTGTCATCTGGTATGTGTCCATCACCACTTCGCCAGTCCGCCACAGATCGGTCGGATAGGCGCCCTGGCGCGGCACACCGTCCTGCTGGGCAACCACCTCGCCCGACGGCGCGGCCAGGTGGGTAAAGACGTGATAGCCGATCTCCATCGGCCGTAACGCCTGCCAGTAGAGGGTCACCGAAAGGGTATCACCGGCCCGCAATGTGTCCGAGCTGAGGTCGTAGCCCAGGAACCGCACCTGGCTGCCCAGGGTTGCCAACAGCGGATTGGACAGGGCCAGCTCGCCTGGAGGAGTTGGGATCACCGTGCTTCCAGCCTGTCCTGACGCGGGTGTGATCACCTCAATCTGGCCCAGAGATACCCCTGCTCTTTCGACGACCGTGCAATCGCCCAGCGCGCAGGCCAATCGGCGGCGCAGGCCCACCGTGATCCCGCTTTGCTGGAGCAGCGGCTCGGCCACCAGCCTCACACTGTAGCGGCCTGCCGCTGAGTTCTCGGGCAGCCACAGCCGGAACTGCCCTTTGAACCGGTCGCCAGCCTGCCAGCGATCGGCCGGATAACCGTCACCGGCCGGACGGATAATCTGTTCTTGCCAGAGCTTACCGGCTGCGTCCAGCAGCTGGAGCCGGAACCGCGCATCCGGGAGGGGGGCGCCCCGGGCCTGCCAGTAGAGGGTCACGTCCACCGGATCGCCTGGCCTCAGCTCGGCAGGCGCTATGTTCTCACCGAGCAGCTCAAGGTCCCCATAGTGGGCCTGGCGTCGCTGCTCTATGCCCAACTCGGCTTCGGAGGCCTGCCGGTCGGGCCGCTCTACCACGACCTCACCGAGCAGTACGCGGTCTCCTCGGCCGGTGGCGGCGGCTGTAGGCGAGATCGGCTGGCCCCGTTCTCCCAGGCAACCATCATCCGACGGCCGGCTGATCAGCATCATCTCCAGTTGATAGGTGCCGGGTGGGGTGCCGGGCCAGATCGACAGCTCGTGCTCATCCTGGAGCTGCACGCCCGGTTCCCATTGCCACATCGGGTACAGGCCGTTGAACGGGCACTGCTCACCCTGGCCCCACAAGTGACCTTCGTCGTCCACCAACCGCAGCACGACGCTGGCCTCTTGTGCGATCGGCTCGTTGGCCCCCCAGAACAGCTCGACGTGCAGCGGCCGGTCGGGCTGGGCTGGCGAGACGAGCCGGTAGCCGTTCAGTTGCAGCGCTGCGCCGTAGCGAGCCTCGACCGGCTGCGCGCCTTCTGGCAGGTTGCGGATAACCGGTCGGCTCTGCACATAGCTGGCTATCCGCACGGCTGAGGTAAAACTCTCAAACGCCTTATAGTCAACGCGAAAGGCATTCTCGTTCAGCCACTTTTCCGGAAAATGGCGCCGGTCACCCCAATCGGGCGTGTGCGACAGGGCCAGCCAGACGCGATCGTAGCTGCCCACCAATTCCTGGAGTTTGGTCACCGTGCTGGTTCGAGGCAGGTTCAGCAGAGGCAGCCCTACCCACGGGATGTCACTGCCGGCATAATACTCGTACAGCTCGGCGATGTGAGGTGGATCCACGATCACCACATCGCCAGGACGAACGTGCTCGCGCAGATAAGCCCCCCATTCGCGATGGGGATCTTTGTTGTAGCGGGGATCGAAGAAGTAGTTATAGGTTGAGTAGCCGATGCCCACCAGCAGTAGGCATCCGGCGGCCAGCAGCAAGTAGGGTGCGACGTGTCCAATCCACCTGGCTACAGGATGACCCGACAAACGATGCGCGATGCGAGACACCTGCCGCTCGCCGGTTGGCCGAGCGGTCGAAATGGCTGCGGCCAGACCTGCGCCGGTCAGCAGGTAGAACGCCGGAGTGACCAGGATCAGGTGCCGGCTGTTCATGTATGCCGGCCGCACAAACGACAGGAGATAGATAGATGCGATAGGCAGTGCCAGGTAGCCGGCAAGTAGCCAGGCGGCGCGGCGCTCGTGTCTGACCAGCCAGGCCAGGCCCAAAAGCGCGAACAGCAGAAACAGCAGGTCGATCACCACCACATACCAATCCGCGACGTCAACAGACAGTCCCAGGCTGAACGAGTTCAGCAGATCGCGCAGCAGCTCCCACAGCGGGATGAAACGGGATCCGAACGGAGTGGTGCCGGCGGGCATGCTGCGGAAAGCGTTGATCAGCGACCCCAGGGAAACGGCCAGCAATATGACAATGGCCGCGATGACCAGACGGCGTGAGGTTTTCTTGCGCACCAGCATCACCGCCAGGCCCACCGATTCGGCGATGATGAGCAGCGCGCCCAGATAGTGCGTCAAAACGAGAAGAGCCGAGATGCCCACATAGGCTGCGATCCAGCCGAGCCGGCTCTGATTCGACTCAAAGAACGCCCGGATGTAGAGATAGAATGACAGCAGGCTCAGGAAGGCGACCATGGTGTACATCCGTGCTTCCTGGCCGTACCACAGGTACATGGGCGACAGGGCGCCCAACGCGGCGGCAGCCAGGCCGGCCGCATGCCCACGTGGGATGAGCCGCCGGGCGGTGGCGTACAGGAGGGGCACGGTCAGCACCGCGCAGGCCAGCGACAGGAATCGCAAGGCGAACTCGGTTTTGCCCAGGATCCGGACCACTAGCCCCAGCAGCAGAAAGTAGAGGGGAGGATGGTTGTCGACGGTGATCACCTGCTGGATGCTGTCGGTCAGGGTGATCTGGTTTGACAGGATAGTGGGCAGGTCCTGCTGAGCGCGGTGCAGGCTGAGGCTTTCATCCCACCATAGGCTCTTGGCTCCCAGCCCCAGTACTCCTCGCCCAAAGGCGATCAGGATCAGAACAACCAGTAACCAGCGTTTCATTCCCCGCGCCACAGTTGCAGCCGTAACCGGAACAGCTCACGAAAGGCGCGCACGATCACCTTCAGCCTGGCTCCGCTCTGGCTGCCGGCAATCCTCGGCCGGTGCGTCACCGGCAGCTCCACAAAGCGATAGCCGGCCCGCCTGGCGCGGACCAACCACTCGATGCTAAAGGTCGCTCCGCGCGACCCAATCCTGTCGGCCAGTTGGTCGATGATCTCGCGGCGCAGCAGTTTAAAGCCACAGTCCACGTCGCGCACCGTATAGCCAAAGAACAGCGTGCACAGCATACTCCAGCCCTTGCCGTACAGCACGCGCAAGAACGGATCGCGCCGGGGCGCCCGATAGCCGGCGATCAGGTCGGCTTTGTCGATGAATGGCATGAATGTGGTCAGCTCGGCCAGCACGAACTGGCGATCGGCATCGGTGTACAGGATCCAATCCTTGGTGGCTGAGGTAAAGCCGGTCAGGACGGCGGCTCCGAACCCCTTGTTGACCGGGTGTTGCACCAACCGCAGATGGGGCTCGGTCTCCATCAGCCGCCGGGTAACGCCCGCTGTGTCATCCTTGCTGCCGTCGTCGACGACGATGATTTCGTAATCGTCGCTAACCGCACCCAGAGCGGGCACGGCTTCGGCTACGGTTGGCTCGATGTTGTCACCTTCGTTGTGGGCGGGCATAACGAGTGAGATACTGGGCATGTCATTCTCCGATCAGTTTCAGCTTTCTGCTGCGTGGCATGCGCTTGATGGTTGCTTCCCGCTTTTGGGCTTCGGCCCGCGTGGCCACTTCTGCCTGATACACCAGCCGGACCGGCCGACGCTGTTTGCAGTAGACTGAGCCACGGCCGGCATTGTGAGCTGCCACCCTGGCTTCGACGTCGGTCGCCCAACCGGTGTACAAGGAGCCGTCGCTGCAGGCGACAATGTAGACAAAGGGCACGGGCTATGTGCCTTTTCCCGGTTTGGTCGCGCCGCGTTCGCCGGTCAGCGCCCTGCGCAAGCCGCTGCCCAGGAAGGCGTCGAACATCTCGGCCTTGCCGGGCATCTGGCTGTCCGGAACCGTTTCGAGCAACCGGCCGGTCACCCGGTCGTTCAGCCAGCGGTCCCGCTCCGCTGCTGCCTTCACAAAGCGCTCGGCCAGAGCTTCTTGGGTCCCTTCGGCCAATGCCTGGCGGAGGGAAGCCAAGCCGGCCGACAGGGCGTCTATCCAGCGCACCAGGTTGCCGCGGTTGGCCGCTGCCAGATCGCTGTAGGAGGACGGATCGGTCGAAGCCAGGTGTGTGGCCAGCTCAAAAGGCAGACCGGCTACCTTGCGCAGTTCTTTCCAACTCGGCTGCCCGATCGCTGTTTCGAGCAGGGCCAGGGCGGTGATGGCAGGCAGGTGGTCTACGGCGGCCAAGAGGCTGTCGTGCTCGGCCGCGTCGAGGAAGAACGGTTTGGCGCCCAAAATCGTGGCCAGGTCGGCGGCCAGCTTGACCGCCGACGGATCTGCATCCGCTGCCGGCACCAGGCAGAACAGGGCATCCTTGAACAGGTCGGCGCGTGCTGCCTTGAGCCCAGTTGCCTGGGCCTCGAGCCCGGCAGGCGGCTGGCTGACGATGATCGGGTCGGCGCCGATCAAGTGCACCTCCTTGGGCAGGATCGCCTCCGCCCAGGCCAGGACGGGCGCCTTGAGTGTGGCCGTGTCGATCACCACGCAGCCGGGACGCAGATAAGGAGCAATGGCCTTTAGGGTCGGCTCGATGGCTCCCAGCGGCGTCGCCAGGATGATCAGATCTGCCTTTTCGCAAGCCGATATCAGGTTCCATTCGGCCTTGTCCACCATTTCCAGCTTGCGTGCCTGGTTGGCGATCCCCATATCCTTGTCGTGACCGGTCACTGCCGAAGCCACGCCTGCCTGGCGCAGCGCCAACCCCATCGACGCCCCGATCATGCCCAGTCCGATGATTGTGATCTGCGGTTTGGGTTTACTCATGTCTGCCCTTTCTATCTCTATCAGCTCTCATTGTCAGCGCCTTGCAGCGCAGCCTGCAATGGATCGCCACCAGCGGCTGCCGGATCTTCGTGGCGCCGGATCAGGTCCGCCGTCCGGGGCGAGCAGCCGGCCTGCTCCGCCAGCAACGCGCCGATGGCGGCGTGGTGCAACTGCACATAGAACGGATGGCGCCAGCTTCCCGGACGGCTATTCCCCCCGATCCGCTCCAATAGGCCGGGCCATGCGGCCCGCATCAGCACCGCCGCCACCCGGTGCCACAGCCGCACCCTGCCTGCCCGCTGCCCCGGCCCTGGCTGCCCACCGCTCTTGCCCATGTCGTGCAGCAGCGCCGCCGCCAAGAGATCCAGATCGGCCCAGCCCCTGGCCTGCAACGCATGCAGCACGCGCAGGGCGTGGCGCCGGTCGTAGCGGGGCATGGCCCGGAAGAGGGCTGCTGCCCTCGGCGGCAGGCAGCCGGTCACCGCGCCGTCGTCTGCTTCCTCTGCCTCAAGCCAGGAACCCACCGCCTGCGCGAACTGCCGGACGCGGTAGGTGTATGCGGCCGGCACGGTCTAGATGCCCAACAGCAGGCTGATGATGGCGTCTCTTGGCGGACCCAAGACAATGCTCAATGGGCTCCACCCGGCAATCCAGCCCACCGACAGCAGCCCCAGCAGCAGCATTGGGCCAAAGGGCGCCAGCCGGTCGAGTGTGTTGTTCAGGTCATGCGCCCAACGGCCGCGCTGTGTAGCCACCACCCCCTGCACCACGCCAAAGCCGTCCAGGGGCGGCAGCGGGATCAGGTTAAAGAGCGCCAGGCCGACGTTGACAAACAC